>RCNF010000035.1_pt1 | contig 51908 bp, 48 predicted proteins | sample 2041311 | NCBI WGS metagenome assembly RCNF01 (sample SAMN09708228, study PRJNA481090) | Marine sediment metagenome, whole genome shotgun sequencing project. | biome: marine sediment; feature: ocean; material: sediment; isolation source: Sewage treatment plant 2 marine sediment (STP2) ...
CGGTAGTGCCGGACAGAATATCAGGAGATCGAAATGCTTAAGTTGCACGATTTATACAAAGTCTACCGGACTGATGAAGTTGAGACAGTAGCTCTGAATGGAGTCAATTTCGAAGTCGAGCAGGGCGATTTTGTGGCAATTATGGGGCCATCCGGCTGTGGAAAATCCACACTGCTGAATATTGTCGGCTTACTCGATAGTCCGTCGGATGGTGACTATTTTTTCTTCGACGAGAATGTTGCGAAGTACTCCGAGTCGCAACGTAGTGCAATTCGCAAGAAGAATATTGGCTTTATTTTCCAGAGCTTCAATCTGATTGATGAATTGAATGTAGCTGAGAATATTGAGCTGGCATTGCTGTACCACAACATGCCGTCCGCCGAGCGCAAGCAACGGGTTGCGGCGGTCATGGATCGCATGGGTATCGCGCATCGTGCGAAGCATATGCCGGGCCAGTTGTCGGGTGGCCAGCAGCAGCGTGTTGCAGTTGCCAGGGCGGTCGTTGGCAACCAGCCGCTGATACTGGCGGATGAGCCGACCGGTAACCTCGATTCGGCACACGGCCAGGAAGTCATGGGATTGCTGCGCTCGCTGAACAGTGAAGGCACTACGATCGTAATGGTCACACACTCACCCGCGCACGCGGACTACGCTCATCGGACGGTTAACCTGTTTGATGGCCACGTCGTAACAGATAGCACGCGAGCTGCCTAAACGCGCCGCATAACAGTCTACTCGGGGAATACCATGTTTTGGAACAACGTTAAAATTGCGCTGCGAAACCTACGCAAGAACAAGACCTTCGCTGTAATAAATATCTTGGGTTTGGCAATCGGCATGACGATCTTCATCTTCGGCGGCTTGCTTGTCGAATACGAAAAAACTCACGATGCTTTTTTTGAAAACTCGTCAAGAACCTACACAATCGGTTCTTATGCCGCTCCCGACTTGAATGTTGGTGTCGATGTAATGAACGCCACGTTCTCTGCTATTGGGCCAATCCTCGAGTCGGAATTTCCGGACATCGATGCTGTCGCGCGTACGGTTTCCGCAGAGTATTTGGTGGAAATGGGAACGGATAGCTTCTATCAGAATATCGCGTTCGCGGATGCTGCTTTCTTGAAGATATTCGATTTCGATTACATCCATGGAGACTCAAGCGCGCTGGATAGTCCGACAGGTCTGTTGATCTCAGAGTCCGCAGCGATGAAATATTTTGGCGAAACAGATGTGGTTGGCAGAACCGTGACTCTGGATAATGAATTCGACTACCAGGTCGCAGCGGTAATGATTGATGTGCCCCTGAATTCGCACTTCAGCTCGCTGCCAATTATGGAAACATCGCTTGAAATAGTTGCTCCCCTGGCGGCCTTGAATAAAATGCGAGATTACGACCTTGCAGGTGACTGGAATAATCTATCGTTTGGAAATATGACTTACGTCATGCTGCCGGAAACACTGGATGTCATCTGGCTGCAGAACCAGTTGGACAGCATCTTTGACCGCGTTGTACCAAAAGACCAAAAGGAAATTATAGCAAGTCTCTTCGCTTCTCCATTGGAGAACGCCAATTTGTCGATCTGGGATGCTCTGGGGATGCCAGTTATTGGCGTCATCAAACTGTTGAGTTTTCTTGTGCTGATCGTTGCCTGCGTGAACTACACGAATTTGGCGACAGCCCAATCTCTTGGTCGGAGTAGAGAAGTGGGAATGCGCAAGACCATGGGTGCCGAGCAAGGTCAGCTCCTGGTGCAATTTCTCAGCGAGAGCCTGGTCGTAGCAACAATCTCCATGCTCGTTGCGATAGGTATGCTAGAGCTGATTATTCCGTTGTTTAATAATGCAGCGGGCAAATCCCTTGGCCTGAACTATCTGCAAACACTGCCGTGGCTGCTGTTGACTACGATGCTGGTGGGATTGGGTGCCGGCCTTTATCCGGCATGGCTGATTACCCGGTCCAGCCCGATTGACGCACTGCGTGATATGGCCCGAAAGGGCAAAGGTGGATCGAGAATGCGGTCGATCATGATTGGGGCCCAGTTTGCGATCTCGGCATTCATGCTGGCGCTCGTGGCGGTTGTCTACATGCAAAACCAACTGGTGCAGGAAAGCAGCTACGAGTTTCCTCGATCAGAGGTCTACACGTTGGGTCGGTTGGGAGTGGATGCCATAGGCGAGAATCTGGATACGCTGCGCAATGAGCTGCAGGCGCTGCCCAACGTCGATGCTGTGTCATTCTCCTCTCAGGTGCCGTATGAGCAGAATAACTCGTATTCCTATTTCGCCACTGTGCCGGGTGACGAGGCGGGAAGAGTCAGTCTGCAGTTGCTGAGAATGACGCCCGAGTTCCTCACCGCTTATGACATTCCGCTTTTGGCTGGACGAAATATTGGCTGGGAATTTGCAAACGATGTGCAGCAGGAAGATACCGAGATACTCAACGTGCTGGTCAACGAAATGGCACTGGAAACGCTTGGGATTGCGTCACCTGAAGAGGCGATCAATCATCGCTTTTACGATCTCGATGAAGATGACTCGGTACGGGAGCTCGTCATTGTCGGTGTTGTTCCTACGCAGAATATCGTAGGTCTGTTCAATTCCGAAAAGGCGTGGGTGTATTTCAATGATCCGGCATCTCTGCGGACGGGGTCGGTCCGAATTACCGGCGGCAATATCATTGAAACCGTTGAGCAAATCGAAGATGTCTGGGAAGACGTGATACCGGACTATCCGATGCAGGGTAAGTTTCTGGATGCCGTATTTGATGATGTGTACAAAATTTTGAAATACATGAGCCTCGCGCTGGCTGGATTCGCTCTTATAACGTTGACTCTGGCCCTGATCGGTCTGTTCGGTCTGGCGGCCTTCATGGCAGCTCAGCGGACCAAAGAGATCGGCGTTCGCAAGGTTCTCGGAGCGAGCTCAAGTCAAATTGCAAGGCTTCTGGTGTGGCAATTTTCCAAGCCGGTGCTGTGGGCGCTCGTGATCGCATTGCCGCTCGCGTACCTGGCGTCGATCCAGTACCTGAACTTCTTTGCAGAACGAATTGGGCCGCCGTTTCTGATACTGGCGGTATCGGGCGCCATAGCAGTTATGTTCGCCTGGGGGACCGTGGCGGCGCATGCGTTCAGGATTGCCCGTCGAAATCCGATTATGGCGCTGCGGTACGAATAATATCTCGGAATAACATCTCGATGTGATGCAGGGGAACCTGCTTCGAGTCAGCCGGTCAACACGGGGAACGACTTGGCTCGGAGCAGGCGATAGTAAGACTACCCACATTCCTCGCAGGCGTGATTATGACGTCCTCGGCCCTCGCTGGGCAGACGGATTTTCAGGTTGAAAGTTCAGATGGCGGACTTCGCTGCGAATGAAATTGAGACCTACGTTGCCGATCCTGGCGCGCATGGTTCGTCCTTGCTGAATGTGGATCGGGTAGGGGCCTCAACCGAAGATACCTGGGAAGTCGTGTTTGACTTCCTGCGACAAAGCCTGCCGCAGGATTAATTCGAACGGCCAACTAACGAGTGAAGTGATCCTGCAACACCTGCGCGACACAGCTCGTCAGTCGTTTTCCGGTTTCGATGTGCAAAAACTCGTTCGGCCCGTGTGCATTTGAGTTAGGGCCGAGTAATCCTGTTACAAGGAATTGCGCTTGCGGAAATTTCTCGCCAAGCATGCCCATGAACGGAATCGTTCCGCCCGTGCCCATGTACATTGATGGTTTGCCGAAGAACGCGTTTGATGCTGTTTGCATTGACGCTTCGAGCCAATCGGCGACGGGGGGTGCGCTCCATCCAGCCATCGACGAATCTGCGTCGAATTCCACGACGGCGAGCGGTGGCGTATCGGCTTCGAGAGCTTCCTTGACGGCACTGGCCGCCATCGCCGCGTCGCAGGTTGGCGGCAAACGAAACGACAGTTTCAATGTTGTATAGGGCAGTTGTACATTGCCCGCGTTGACCAAGGCAGGCAAGCCATCCGCACCCGTTACGCTGAGGGCAGGTCGCCAGGTATTATTGAGCAGCAGTTCATAGGGTGACTCAGCCGGTGCCGGATCGGCCGCTGCCCAGGGGTACTTCTGGTACACGGAATCGCCGAGCGTCGCCGCGGCGAGTTTGGCCTGATTGCTACGCTGCTCCGGAATATCGACAAACAAAGCGTCAACCAAGATTTCGCCGCTGGCTTGGTCTTCGATACGACTGAGCAAATTGCGTAGTACTCGAAAGCTGGATGGGACAATGCCGCCAGCACTTCCGGAGTGCACGCCTTCGGTCAGAACGTCAGCGCGCAGTGTGCCAGTCAGATTTCCCCGCAGTGACGTGGTGCACCACAGTTGCTCGTAGTTGCCACATTCGGCGTCCAGGCAGACGACGAGACTTGGCGAGCCAATCCGGTCGCCAAGCAAATCAATGTAGTGCGGCAGATCGAAACTGCCGCTTTCTTCGCAGCCTTCAATAAGCACTACACAATGGGCGTGGGGAATACCTTGCTCCTGCAGTGCCCGGATTGCTGTCAGAGAGCCGAAGGTCGAATAGCCGTCATCGGCGCCGCCGCGGCCATACAATTTTCCATCCTTGATGGTCGGGGTCCATGGGTCGAGATCGTCGGCCCAGCCACTGAATTCCGGCTGCTTATCGTAATGCCCATAGAGCAATACGACGTCGTCGGAGTCGCCTGGAATATCGATGAACAGGATTGGCGTACGGCCCTCAATCCTGACGACTTCAACCTGCATACCTTTGATCGGTTGCTTCTTGCACCAGACATCCAGCATGGCCACGGCCTGATCCATGTGACCGTGTTTCTCCCAATCCGGATCAAAATGTGGCGATTTGTTCGGTACTTTGATGTATTCACAGAGTTCGGGAATGATCTCTGAATCCCACATTCCGTTCACGAAGGTCGCAGTTTTTTGAGTATCCATAGCGGTCAGTGCACTTCCAGAGCCAAATCGAGCAGTGGATAATTACACGGTCCGCGCCACAAGACCAGCAAAGCAAAGGCGGCCGAAGCCGCCTGAGCAAAGGCTGCAGCGGATGAATCGCTCAGTGATTGCTGGGGAAGGAGAATTGCGCCTGTTCGCGAACGCCGCCTGATGGCCAGCGTTGCGTAATGGTCTTGCGTCGCGTGTAAAAGCGCACGCTATCCGGGCCGTATGCGAATAAGTCGCCGAATAGTGACCGTTTCCACCCACCGAAGCTGTGCATTGCAACGGGAACAGGTAGTGGCACGTTGATGCCAACCATGCCCACGCGAATATTGTCCGAGAAATATCGGGCGGCCTCGCCGTCACGTGTGAAGATACAGGTGCCGTTGCCATACTCATGGGCATCAATCATTTGCATTGCCTGTTCCTGAGATTCCGCGCGAACAACACACAACACAGGACCGAAAATCTCTTCCTGATAGATACGCATATCTGTTGTCACATTGTCGAACAGGCAGCCGCCAAGGAAAAAGCCGTCTTCGTGGCCGTCAACCTTGAGCGTACGTCCGTCAACGACCAGCGATGCACCTTCCTCTACACCCAGGTCAACATACCCGCGTACCTTTTCGAAATGCGCCTTGTTGATCAAGGGGCCCATGTCGTTGCTGGTGTCGGTTCCGTTACCGACCTTGAGGCCTTTGAGCTGTTCTGTGAGCTTGCTGACCACAGTATTGGCGGTATCGTCTCCAACACAAACAGCAACCGAAATCGCCATACAGCGTTCGCCGCAAGAACCATACGCTGCGCCCATTAATGCGTTGACCGTATTGTCGATGTCCGCATCGGGCATGACGACGGCATGGTTTTTTGCCCCGCCGAGCGCCTGAACGCGCTTGCCATTCTTCGTGCCTGTCTGATAAATGTACTCGGCAATCGGCGTTGAGCCGACGAAGCTGATCGCTTGCACACGATCATCTTCCAGTAAGGTATCGACCGCTTCCTTGTCACCGTTGACGACATTGAACACGCCATCGGGAAGGCCCGCTTCCTTAAACAACCGGGCCAGCATGATCGCCGCACTCGGATCTCGTTCCGACGGCTTCAGGACGAAAGTGTTGCCACAAGCAATGGCCATCGGGAACATCCACATCGGGACCATTGCCGGAAAATTGAATGGTGTAATGCCCGCAACCACGCCAAGCGGCTGAAATTCCGACCAGCTATCAATGCCCGGGCCCACGTTTTTTGTGAACTCGCCCTTGAGTAGTTCAGGAATTCCGCAGGCATAGTCGACTACTTCGACGCCGCGAACATACTCGCCCATGGCGTCATCGAGCACCTTGCCGTGCTCTTCCGTCAGTAGCGCAACGACATCTGCGGCATGTTGTTCAAGCAATTGCTTGAACTTGAACATGACTTTTGCACGCTTGGCCGGAAGCGTACTCCGCCACGCCGGAAAAGCGGCATCGGCTGCGGCAATTGCTTCAGTAACGGTTTCTTTGGACGCCAATGCGACATGCTTTGAAATCTGTCCGGTCGCCGGGTTGGTGACCGCGAGCGGGCGATTCTGGTCTTTGACATCAACACCGTTGATGAAATGACCAACGATGCGTGCGGTATCAATACTTTCGGCGGGTTGAGCGCTCATGTTATCTCCAGAAAAAACTGTGTGTCAGTCGATGGCGTCGAGGACGCGGCGAACTTTCTCAAACGACTGCTGCATTTCATCGACGTTTGAATTGAGGAAAGGGGAGAACTGCAGGATGTCTCCACCATTTCGGACGACTATTTTTTCGTCCCAAAAACACTTCTTGTGTACTTCGAGTCCACGCGCACCAACGGCTCCTTCTCGCGGCGCGAGGTCAATGCCACCCATCAGGCCAAAGCTGCGTACGTCCGTGACGTACTTGTGGTCGGCGAACGAATGCAGCATATCGGCGAAGGTCTCTTCCAGTGCTCGTGATTGCTCAAATATACCTTCATCCACGTACACGTCCATTACTGCGAGACCTGCCGCCGCCGCAACCGGGTGACCCGAATAAGTATAGCCGTGAAAGAACTCGACCATTTGCTCAGGTCCCTGCATGAATGCTTTGTAAACGTGGTCGCGCACGAGTACCGCACCCATAGGGATTACACCGTTGGTCAGACCCTTGGCCGTGGTGATTATATCCGGAGTAACGCCGAGACGCTGCGCGCCAAACGGTTCGCCAATGCGGCCGAATGCAGTGATGACCTCGTCGAAAATCAACAGGATGCCATGCTTGTCGCAGATATCCCGCAGTCGCTGCAAGTAGCCAATAGGCGGCGGAATGATTCCGGCTGAGCCTCCTACGGGCTCCACGATGACCGCGGCAATATTGCTGCCGTCGTGTAGTCCTGCCAATCGCTCGAGATCATCAGCAATCTCAGCGCCGGTATTTGCCTGGCCGCGGGTGAATGGCGTGTAGTCGACGCACATCGTATGGCGTATGTGGTCCACACCCGGGATGAGATTTGCGCTGAAGACTTTGCGATTAGGCACCATGCCACCCACTGACATGCCACCGAAGTTGACGCCGTGATAACCCTTTTCACGGCCTATCAGACGTGTGCGATTACCTTCACCGCGAGCGCGGTGATAACCAAGCGCGATTTTCAGTGCCGTATCGACCGATTCGGAGCCCGAATTGGTGAAAAAGCATTGCTCGAAACCTTCCGGAGCCATGGACGTTACCCGCTCAGCAAGAGCCAGCGCTTTGTCGTTGCTCATCTGAAATCCCATGCTGAGATCCAGTGTGGCAACCTGCTGTTGCACGGCCTCAACTATCTTGGGGTGGCAGTGGCCAACGCCACTGGTCCACAGGCCGGAAAACGTGTCGTAGACCTTGCTGCCATCAGTGGTTGTGTAGTGATGTCCTGAGGCACCCGAAATAACGCGTGGTTTCTTTTTGAAGTCACGGTTCGCGGTGAAAGGCATCCACAGGGCGTCGGTGTTGGTTGCGGGCATGCTCATGATGGCTTGGCTCCGAAGGGCGAAACTGGATTGGTCGGCAAGTGTAATGCTATGTCGGTATGTTAAACAATTAGTTATCTGTCTTCTTGTAAGCTATTGATTTATATGAATCGAAGCGTCAAACTGTTTAGCTTAGTAAACAGTTTGACAGGAAATAACGATGGATCAGGAAATCGGCCGGCGTCTTAAGGATTTGCGCACGCGAATAGGGCTGTCACAGCGTCAGCTGGCGAAGGTCTCGGGTGTGGCTAATGCGACCATTTCACAGATTGAGGCGAGCCGACTGAATCCGACTGTCAGTATGCTGAAGAAGGTCCTCGACGGCATTCCCATTAGCTTGAGTGAGTTTTTTGCCAGTGACTTTGAAGCGCCGGACCGTATATTTTTTCGGCAAGAGGAGCTGACCGAGATTGCCGATGGCGGGGTTTCATTCATGCAGGTCGGCGCAAACCTTGCCAACAAGTCGATTCAGTTGCTCAAAGAGTGCTATCAGCCGGGCTCCGGGACCGGCAAGCACGCGTTGACGCATGAGGGTGAAGAGTGCGGCATTGTGCTCCGCGGACGGCTGGAAGTCACCGTGGCCGAGCAGAAGGCAGTCTTGCGGCAAGGGGATGCCTACTACTTCAAGAGCAACCAACCGCATCATTTCCACAATCCTGGCAGCGAGCCGTGCGAGCTGATTACGGCCTGCAGTCCGCCGAGTTTCTGAGAAAACGGAAAATTTGAAGATATATTAAAAAAAGCTGCTTATGCACTGGCCAATAGCTGTGCATTAGTGGCAAAGTTACGCCCTTGATTTTCCGACCTCAGTAATCCCGCAATGGCACAGTTTGGCACAGTATTTTGCGACGATATCGCAATCGTTCGATTCGAAAATAACGCCTGGCAAGCACCCGTTATCCAGCCTTTGGCACCCATTCCCATGCACCCTGCGGCGCATGTGCTGCACTATGGCAGCGCCTGTTTTGAAGGGTTCAAGGCCTATCGGTGGAACGATGGCAAGGCACGGATATTTCGCATACAGGACCACGTAGAGCGAATGCGCAAGAGCGCAGCGTCGCTTGGGCTGCCGATTCCGGGGGTTGATCTTCTGACCGGCATGGTGAAAGAACTCGTCGCTCACCAGGTCGCCGATATTCCGCCGCCACCCAGTTCGCTGTACCTGCGGCCCACGCTGATTGGCACACTGGAAAACATCGGTGCGGCCGCCGCTCCATCAACCGAGGCCACGCTGTTCGTCCTCACATCGCCTGTGGGCGACTATTTCTCAGGCGGCGCAAGTACGCTCAAGGTACTGGTCGACGATGCCCATGCGCGCTCCACCGATCAGCTCGGCAGCACCAAGACCGGCGGTAATTATGCAGCTGCACTGGTACCGACGCTGGAAGCGAAGGCGAAGTATGGCGTTGATCAGGTGTTGTTTTGCCCGAACGGTGATGTGCAGGAAACCGGTGCATCAAATTTCATGTTGATCAGCGATGACGAAGTCATCACCAAGCCACTGGATAGCTCTTTCCTTCACGGTATTACTCGGGACTCTGTTCTGAAACTTGCGGCCGACCTGGGCTACAAGATCAGTGAACGCGATTTCACGGTCACTGAACTGCTGGCCTGGTCGTCTCAATATGAAGCGGCGCTGTCCGGGACAGCCGCCTGTTTGTCACCGGTGGGTGGTCTTGTTTATCAGGGCGACGAGATACCGGTGATGGATGGAAACCCGGGCCCGAACACCGAGCGTCTGCGCAAAGCACTGCAGGATATTCAGTACGGCGACGCGCCTGATACGCACGGCTGGCTCACCGAAGTCTGATTCAACCCGTGGCTGGCGCCGTGTCAAATAGCCTTGGAGAATTTCTCGCTTTCTTGCTCTGGATCGATGTAACGGTCGAATACCATGGCGATGCTGCGCAACAGTAATCGGCCTTTGGCTGTAATGTGAATTCGATCCGCATCGACAACAACCAGCCCATCATCCTGTAAAGGCTGCATTCGTTTGATCTCCGCGGCGAAGTAGTCGCGAAAATCGATGCCGAGCTGCGCGGCGAATTCATCAAAATCCAGGCTGTCGTAACACATCAATGCCTGGATGACTTCAGCACGAAGCAGATCATCAGTATCAACGGCGATCCCTTTTTTGACGGGTAACTGACCGTTTTGCAGCAGTGCTTCGTACTCCATTGTCGTTGCCGAATTTTGCGCATAGACGTTGCCGATGCTGCTAATGGAGCTGACTCCCAGACCGATCAGGTCGCAGTTTCTGTGTGTTGAGTAGCCCTGGAAATTTCTTTGCAGAGTGCCGTCGTGTCGCGCGACGACCAGGTCATCATCAGGCAGGGCGAAGTGGTCCATGCCGATGTAGACGTAACCGGCGTCGCCCAGACGATCGATCGTTTGATGCAGGATTTCCAGCTTTGTTTCGGGTGTCGGAATGTCGTTCGTGTCGATCATCCGCTGCCCTTTGAATCGCTCGGGCAGGTGTGCGTAGTTATAGACGGCAATTCGATCCGGTTTCATTGCGATAACCAGATCAAGCGTCCTGTCGAAACTGGCCGCCGTCTGATGCGGGAGGCCATAGATAAGATCGAATGACACGGACTTGAAGCCCGAGTCTCTTGAGGCGCTGACCAGTTGCTGAACTTCATCAGGCGTCTGTATTCGATTGACCGCTTTTTGTACGGCGGGGTCAAAGTCCTGAATGCCCAGGCTGAGACGATTAAATCCAAGTTCGGTCAGGCGTTGAATTGCGGCCACATCAACGGTGCGCGGGTCGACCTCAATCGAGAATTCGTGTTGCTCGCTTTCATCAAAAACAAAGGAATTCCTGAGCTTTTGCATGAGAGCAGTGAGCTGCTCGTCGTCAAGATAGGTTGGTGTACCACCACCGAAATGCAGCTGCTCAACCTTGCGTTTCTTGTCGAATAATTCAGCCTGCATGTCAATTTCGAGATACAGGTTCTCGAGGTAGCGCTGCACACGCTCCTGATTATGCGTCACAATTTTGTTGCAGCCGCAGTAGTAGCAGAGCGTGTGACAAAACGGAACGTGGACATAGAGTGATAGTGGAACGTCACTCTTGTTGCTCTCAAGAGCGTTGCTTAAGTACTTACTCGCGTCCAGCTGGTCGCTAAATTGTAGTGCCGTCGGATAAGAAGTATAGCGAGGCCCGCGACCGCCATGTCGTTGGATGAGTTCCGAGTCAAAACAGACGTCTTGAGAGGGGCTATTACTTGTCTTGATGGTATCCATAGGACTCAATGGTTACTGATTTTGTCGGTGCAAAAAATGGGTATTTGCCACTATGCATAGCACCGGTAGCGAAATATGGCTCAGCTGTTTGGCTGGCCGCCGCGCAAGCTGTGCAGAAGATACAGCGCCACCGTAAATAGCAGCATAGCCACTGCCTGATGCGCCGCACCGAGAAAGATGGGTACGGCGAGCAGCAGCGTGGTGATGCCGAGGGCGACCTGCAGCACGGCGGTATGCAGCAAGGCATTGGCCGCTCGTGCTGAACGGCCCGGTAGTTTTTCTTTTCGGGCGCCGAACCAGAACACAATGACCAGTACGAAGGTACTGATCGCAAGAACCCGATGGTCGAATTGCACCGTCGTCATATTCTCGAACAGATTGCGCCAGAAGGGTTGCAGCGCTGATAGTCCTGGCGGCAGCCACTGGTCGCCCATCAGGGGAAAGGTGTTGTAGATCTTGCCGGCTTTCAGGCCCGCAACGAAGCCACCAGAGATAATCGTCAATGATATCAATGCTGTGAGCGCCAACGTCTTGCGATACCAGGCGTGTCGATTTACGCCGATATCCGGATACAGCCGCGACAGAGCGACCCAGAGCATGTACGAGTAAATCAGGAAGGCCGCCACGAGATGCGCCGTTAATCGATACTGGCTTACATGTGGGTTGTCGACGAGGCCGCTTTTCACCATGTACCAGCCCAGAACGCCCTGAAGACCACCGAGAACGAACATCAACGCGTATTTGGGCCACTCGCGACGTTGGATGTACCCCTTGGCAAGAAATACGACAAACGGAATGAAAAACACCAGACCAATCGTGCGACCCAGCAGTCGGTGCAAGAACTCCAGCCAAAATATGCTTTTAAAGTCATCAACCTGCATTTGCGAGTTGACCTTCTGAAACTCAGGTGTCTGTTGATAGAGTTCGAATGTCTTCTGCCAGTCCGCGTCAGACAGTGGCGGCAATACACCGGTGACGGGACGCCAGTCAGCCATGGACAGGCCGGAACCAGAGAGACGGGTCACACCGCCCAGGATGACCATTGCGAAGACGAGCGCACAGCAAACGAGCAGCCAGGTTGCGACGCGGCGATTTGCCAGGTCAGAATTTGCCAGGTCAGGGTCGATCGAAGCGGACATTTATGAACGTGCCTGTTGGTTGTTACTGTTAATGCTCAAGGCCAGCAATCTTAGCAGCGCCAGCACAAGAATGGCGGCTAACCAGTTGTGCGCGACGGCAACGCCGATTGGCAGGTCCGTGACAATCGCTGCTATACCAACAGCGAATTCGCTGACAACAACGACCAGTACAATAACTCCCGTCACCCCCAGACCGTCGCGGATGGCCGATGCGGCGGCAGCCAGCGACAGCAAGACAGCGAGAACGGCAACCAGACGGTGCAATTTCTGAATGTCGGCGCGCTCGGCACCGCCCATTACCTGACCAATGGAGCTCAACTGGTGCTGCCGGCCCAAATCGAAAGCAGTCCACAGATCGGCACCCGGTAACCACGAACCATGGCAGTCCGGCACGCTCTGGCAGGCGGAAGCAGCGAAGTTCGCGCTGGTCAGCCCGCCAAGACCGATTTGCACGGCCAGAATCAGAAGTGCCGCAGTAATCCACTTGCGCGTGGCTGGCCTGGCATTCGAGGGTGGTTGGTCATGCCGAAATACCATCCAGCCGAGCAGCGCGAGCATCAAAAATCCGCCGGCGAGATTTCCCATGACAACTGCCGGACTAATCAGTCCGTCAGAATAAATGCCAAGCCACGCGAGAAAGACAGTCAGGGACAGCGCCGAGATTGAAAGCACTCGATCGCGACGTCGCAGGAGTGACCATAGCGTCATACCAACAACGAGCAAGCCCAGCACCGTTGCAATCAGTCGGTGCGCCGGCGTGGCCCATGCCATAGGTTGGGTCGCATCTTCAACCAGGCGTTCGTACGCCTTGCTGACAGTTGCATCCGCTGCATCGCCAGTACCAATATTACCGTAGCAGTCGGGCCAGGGCGCACAGCCAATGCCTGAGTTGTCGAGTCGCAGGTATGCGCTGATGGTGACAAGCGCGATGACGAGTAGCAAACAGGTCGTGGCGAGTTTCTTCATCAGTCAGTGAATTATTCTTTTACAGGCGTCAGATCGGCAGGCTCGCCGCGAACAAGTCGCAAGTACTTCGGGCTGGCTTTCCAGTCGACACGATCATGGCCAAATTCAAAACTCCAGGCCCAGGCCGCGTTGTGCTGAAAGCTGTAGTCATTAACAGACCAGTATTCGGCGGCCTGAGCAAAAGGAAAATATTCGATATTCATGGTTGGTGGGGTTGCGTGCTTACGCAGATCGCTGACCGAAAACAGTTCGTTTTTGCCGGGTACCCGCCAATCTGAAAAGCCACAATATCCGACCGCGTTGACGGCCTGCACGTATTGCGCGGTGTCGCATGGGCTGCCGGCACAAGCACCGCCATCCTCTGTGCCGCGATAGTCGAGCTCATCGTTGGTGCCGCCGGGATCAAACCAGGTGTAGGTATGGCGCCAATCGTGCAATCCGGGCTCGCTGCTCTTCACCTCCCAATACAGGGCTGTTGCACTGTCCAGCACACACTCGTACGGCGTATCGCCGAAGCCACTGTACTTGGTGTCGTGCAGCAGGAGCTCTGGATCCGGGACTTGGCCGCAGCCGGTGCCAATGATGGCGAGTAGTAAAACGGTCATCTGTCTATTCATAACAACGGAGCATACCGGGTTTTCTCAATCGGCTCTCATCTGCTCAGTTTCGGAAACTACGTACATTCCCTAGTACATCTGGTCAATCTGGAGGACTACTGTTGCGGATACGAAAATTCGACTTTCCCGAATCGTAGACGAGCCCCGGCAACACGCGGTCGCTATGGTTCATGACAGGCAGCTCGTACAAACAGAAAAAGGAATGAGTGGCTATGAGTGAAGAAGCAACAGGCACACAGGAGCCCGGTCGAGTGCCGGTCATGCAGCGAATTCTGGATAACCCGTTCATCTTGTTATTCATCGGCGTCGTCGTCCCAACGGTCTTCTATATCGTTTGGGGAATCATGGAAATCGCCACCATCCCTCTCGCTCCATAATCGCCAGACTCTGGTAAAGGAATAGGTGCAGCTGTGAGTGCTATTCAACCGCCTGCAGAAATCCTCTGGTGGAAACAACCACTGGATAGAGTAGAAGGGACCTGGATCACAATTGCGTTAGTGTGGTCCCTGTTTATGTTCTTCATGATGCCGTTCTGGCACATCTATGGAAAACAAAACCTGTCGAACGAGGCTTATCGAACGACGCCGCAGGCCTATATGGCAAAGACGCAGGCGATGGTCGATCAGTACACCGTACGTACGGAAACGGACGCGAATCTGCCTGTCGTCAGACCGCCACCAGGAAGCGATGTCTATCTGCTGGGCAGGCTCTGGCAATGGTGGCCGCTGCTCGAGCTCGAGATGGGTCAGACCTACCGTTTGCACATTTCGTCAATGGATTGGCAGCACGGCTTTTCACTGCAGCCCATAAACATCAATACGCAGATTCTGCCCGGATATGAAATGGTCATAACGGTCACGCCGGATACCTCAGGTGAGCAGACCATCATCTGCAACGAATTCTGCGGTCTGGGCCATCACAACATGCTCGGCAAAATTTACGTGACGGAGGGCGGACAATGAGCCAGGAACAATTCAGAACATGCCCCGAATCTGGCCTGCAATTCCACAAGCCAGCCGAACTGCTGATGCGAGCCAATGCAGTGTTAGCCGTCGTAATCCTCCTTGTTGGTGGTATCACGGCACTACTGGTGACGCTAACGCGCTGGCCAGCGGTGCATTTGCTGCCAGCTGATCGCTTCTATCAACTGCTCACAATGCATGGCGTGAACATGTTGATATTCTGGCTCATCTCATTCGAAATAGCCGTGCTGTACTTCTGTTCGTCTACATTGCTCAAATGTCGTCTCGCGACGCCAAGGCTCGCGTGGGTAGGATTCGCGCTTATGGTCCTCGGCATAATTGTCAACAATGCAGCCGTACTAAATGGTGATGCGTCAGTGATGATGACGTCTTATGTGCCAATGCCGGCGAATCCCAACTTCTATCTTGGATTGATCCTGTTCGCCGTTGGCGCTTTGATCGGCTGTTTTATTTTCCTCGGCACGCTGGTTATCGCCAAAGAAGAAAAGACTTACGAAGGCTCGATTCCGCTTGTGACATTCGGTGCACTGACCGCGTGCATCATTGCGGTGTTCACGATTGCATCGGGTGCGATCATCCTGATTCCGACCTACCTGTGGTCGATCGGCTACATCAGTCATATCGATCCGGCAATGTATCGTCTGGTTTGGTGGGCACTTGGCCACTCGTCGCAACAGATTAATGTCGCAGCCCATGTGTCGGTTTGGTACGCCATCGCGGCAATCGTTTTCGGTGCGCGGCCATTGTCAGAGAAAGTGAGTCGAACTGCGTTTTTCCTTTACATCGCGTTCCTGCAACTCGCCAGCGCGCATCATTTGCTGGTGGATCCGGGCCTCAGCTCGGAGTGGAAGATCTTCAACACCAGTTACGCCATGTACCTCGCTGTACTGGCCAGTATGGTGCACGGCTTGACCGTGCCGGGATCCATTGAGGTTGCACAACGTGCCAAAGGCCTGACCAACGGATTATTTGAATGGCTGCGTAAGGCACCATGGAGCAACCCGGTGTTCTCCGGGATGTTCATATCGCTGGTTGGCTTCGGCTTTATCGGCGGCATATCCGGCGTCGTCATGGGTACTGAACAAATCAATATCATTATCCACAACACGATCTATGTGCCAGGACACTTCCATGCGACGGTCGTAATCGGAACAACCCTGGCATTCATGTCACTCACCTATTTCCTGATACCCGTGCTGTTCCGGCGCAAAGTCGCGTTCCCCGGATTAGCGAAGTGGCAACCGTACCTTTTCGGCATCGGCATGTCCGTATTCACGATGGCAATGATGGGCGCAGGTACGCTCGGCGTCCAACGGCGACATTGGGATATGGCGTTTACCAACGCGACTTTGAGCTTTGACTACCCTGCCAGCGCATACACGTTCATGGGTGTCGTCGGTGTGAGCGGCATGGCCGCAATTCTCGGTGGTGGAATATTCATTCTGGTAACTGTGGTTTCAGTGTTCTTCGGCAAGCGTGTCGAATCGGAATCGAGTTATGGAACTGCATTCACCCGGGTGGAGCGAGCCGCACCGATTATCGTGCCGCAAGGTGGACATGCGGCGGCAGGGAAATGGGGCTTCGCCGCTCCAGGAACATTCCTGCTGGCGATCTTCTTCCTGGCCACTTTCGTGCTGTACTACGCAGTTAACTGGAAGTATCTGGCATCTGTCTGGCCTATGTCGTAATTTCGGAGACAGCCAGCAAGACCTGATATTCAGGGCGGGCGACAAGCCCGCCCTTTTTTATGCAAAATCCGCAACTCTATTGCGTGCTGCGAACGATGCCGGGCCATTTATCCGTATAGTTGATGACATGAGATTGCCAGCGATCAAAACACTAGCCGCCTTGCTTTGCTTTCTATTAGGTCAGGGTGCATTGGCGCAGACAGATGACCGCTATGACGCGGATCGGGCGCTCGAAACATCACAGGCCGCGATCGGCAGGGCGATCGGCAACTACGAACTCACTGATCGTTCTGGTAATGCCGTTCGGCTTCGTGATGACCACGCTGGCAGGCCTCTCGTAATCAGTATGATTTTCACGTCGTGCCATCATGTCTGCCCGATGACGACCAAACACCTGGCGACAGCAGTTCGTGCTGCGCGAGACGCATTGGGTTCAGACAGCTTCGACGTGGTTACTATCGGCTTCGATGTATCAAATGACACACCGGAAGCCATGCGAAATTTCGCCAGAGAACAGGGTGTTGACGCGGGACGATGGCAGTTTCTTAGTGCTTCCGAAGCGACCATTCAAGCAATCAGCGATGATCTGGGCTTCATCTTCTTCCCGACGGCTCGCGGCTTCGATCATCTCAACCAGGCCACTGTTATCGATAAGGACGGAGTTGTCTACCGCCAGGTTTACGGGGTCACCTTTGAACTGCCCTGGCTTGTCGAGCCGCTCAAAGAGCTGGTTTTCAATCGACCTGAATCGGCCGGTAAGGTCGTCGCGAGCCTGTTTGATCGCATTAAACTGTTTTGCACCGTATATGACCCCGCCACAGGTCGATATGAATTCGATCGATCCTTGTTTTTCCAGATTTTTGCAGGACTCACGATTGTTTTTGGGATCGCGTTTTATCTGCTTAAGGAAATTCGCAGCGCACGGCGCTCGCAACACTAATGCCAGGCCTGTTGCACAAGATTGGCCGCGCCGGCTTCGGGATTCTACGCCGGCCGATGTCGCGTATCTTTGAAGGTGAGCAGAACCCTCTGAATCATCTGGGTGCCTTGACGATATTCTTCTTTTGGATTGTGCTGATTAGTGGCATTTGGCTGTTCATCTTTTTTCGCACCAGCGTAAGCGGTGCCTTCGAGTCAGTTGAGTACCTTACGCATCAGCAATGGTATCTCGGTGGTGTCATGCGCAGCTTGCATCGTTATGCCTCTGATGCCGCTATTTTGACCATCGCCGTGCACGTCGTTAAAGAGTTTGTCATGGACCGCTATCGCCGCAATCGCTGGTTCAACTGGGTGACTGGTGTGCCACTGATCTGGATGGTGTTTCCGCTGGGAATAACCGGGTACTGGTTGGTGTGGGATGAGCTGGCGCAATATGTTGCCATCAGTTCGGCGGAACTTATGGACCGCATTCCGATTTTTACGAATGCGATGGCGGGTAATTTCCTGAGCGCGGACTTGCTGAGTGATCGCTTCTTCACACTAATGGCGTTCATGCACCTGATCGGTTTGCCGATATTTCTGGTGTTCGGCATCTGGCTACATGTATTCAGGTTGAACAGTCCCAACATCAATCCTCCACGACGCATGATGGCCGCTTCTTTGTTGTGCATGCTGGTGTTATCGGCTGTCATGCCAGCGGTGAGTCACGACAAAGCAGACCTTGCGCTTACGCCGCAGGTACTCAATCTTGACTGGTACTACCTGCATGTATATCCATTGGTGCAGATTTGGTCGCCAGGCTGGGTGTGGTTCTTGCTGGTCGGAATCAGCACGCTAATTGTGCTCGCTCCCTGGTTGCCGCCCGCCAAACGGCCACCCGTCGCAATAGTCAATCTGGATAACTGTAACGGCTGCAAACGTTGCGCCGACGATTGTCCGTTTGGTGCGGTACAGATGATGCCGCGCAGCGACGGCCTTAGTTATGCGCAAGAGGCGGTGGTCAACAGCGATCTCTGTATCAGCTGCGGAATTTGCGTCGGTGCATGCCCAACAGCCACACCATTTCGAACACGAAGCGAGCTGGTACCCGGAATAGACATGCCTGGTCAGCCAGTGGCTGAATTACGTGAGTCAATTCGCACTGCCGCCGAAAAACTTGACGGCGATGAGCGCGTTATCGCCTTCGGCTGCAAGGGAAATCGCTCAACGAGAGCATTACGATCGAGTAGCGCAGGTCTCATCGAGGTAACTTGCATGGGGCAGTTGCCCCCGTCAGTCATCGATTATGTACTGAGTAGAGATCATGCGGACGGTGTCCTGCTGCTGGGTTGCGAAAGTGGTGATTGCAGCTATCGGCTTGGCGCCGAATGGACAGAACAGCGAATCGCCAGAAAGCGTGACCCCAATCTTCGCCGCCGCATTGATACGAACAAGGTTGCGCTTGGCTGGCTGTCGCCCTGGTGTGACGCTGGCAGTGCTATCGACATGCATCGGCAATTTCAGACTAGCCTCGCAGCAGCAGAGTCTGATGAGGGTGAAGCTGACGACGCATCCGTAGCGGGTGCGTCATGAAGTCGGTCGGAGAGTTTCTCGCATACGGGGTTTTTGCTGCGGCGGTGGGCCTTCTTTCAGTTTGGCCAAGCTATCAAATCACTGCTGAGCGGCAAGCGATTGTTTCATTATCACTGCTACATGCCGGTCAACGAACCGGGGATTGTCGAGCGCTTACACAGGAAGAGCTCAACGAGCTGCCGCCGAATATGCGCAAACCCAACGAGTGCCCGCGCGAACGTCATCCGGTCGTTATCGAACTCCGCTCAGGTGATGAGATGCTATACAGGACGATAGCGGCGCCGACCGGGTTGTGGTCCGACGGCAAATCGATTGTTTATCAGCGCGTGGTTGTCGACGCTGGTGAACATGAGCTGTTTGTCGGAATGAACGACAGCAACCGGGAGAAGGGGTTTGATTATGAGATTACACGCATAATTGATATTGCGCCGGGGCAGAATATTGTCGTTCGGTTTGATGAGCTTGAGCAGCGGTTTCTAATACAGTGAGTCGAGCATGAGTTTTCTGGAGTGGAAGACAGAGTTTTCAGTGGGTGTGCCGTCAATGGACGACGAGCATAGGCGCATGATCGATCTGATCAACGCAGTTTACGTTGCGTTGCGTGGCGAACGTGACGTTACGGCAATCGAGAGTTTTCTCGGTGATGTGCATAACGCGGTAGCCAGTCATTTTGCGTTGGAGGAGCGGCTCATGCGTGAATCCGGTTACGCAGAATACGCAGCGCACAAGGACGATCACGAAGAATTACTCGACCAGATTCGAGCATTGATGGATGCGGTCAACGACGATGCCGAGGCTGGACTCGGGCAGTTGGAGGCGTGTTTGTCGGATTGGTTTGGCCGTCACTTTTCGAGCTTTGACGCGCGGCTACACGGCGAACTAGGCTGATAGCAGCAGAGGCACAAGGCGGAACGACAGCAAGGCCAGAGACAGAAAGATTACGAAAAAAATAACTTGTCTGTAGGGTAAAGCTTCTCCCCTGCGTGTTTCAATCATTCGCAACAACCAGTCCGCGAAGAGGTAGACGAGTATTGCATTGAGCGTGAAAAGGGCTATTTCCATGGTCTATTTTGCCCGGCCGCGCATCGACTTCCAGGCGACGATTAAGAACAACAAACCGCCGATTACCGATATCAGGCCACCAAGGCCCATAAATCCCATTCCGGCGATCTGCCCAATACCATCGAGACCCTGGGCCGCACCCGCTGTCTTTCTCTGCACGCCATAGCCACCGGTCCAGGCGAGGCCAATAATATGCATTAGCTGGCCACCGCCATACAGATACGGCTGCCAGGTCGCCAAGCGCCGCGGCAATGGTCCAAAGCCGAGTTTCGGCAAGAGGTAGTACGTCAACCCCATAAAAGCGATGGTCACACCTACAGTAGCGCCGTGATAGTGCGCTGGAATGACAATATCCAGCCCTTCGATCATGAAGCCGAGCACGCCGCCCGCCGCGAACAGCAAAAGTGAGCTGACCAGGGCTGCTCGCAAATAACTTCCCTCGCCATCACCTGTTGGTCCTGCTTTCCAGAGGCTTGCGGCAACCGCCAGTCCAAGTGGCAGGCAAGACAGCCCGCCGTATTTCATCAATTCCGTAAAGGCGACTCTGTGGCCGGCCGTCGTAATGTCATGTGCCAGGAACAGAAACGGTACGGTGATGACAGGTAGCGCGAGAAAGATGAGGAAAACCAATGTCAATCGCGGGGTTAGTTCGAAGCGACAGCCGCTGGCACTCGCCAGGACCACCCAGGCGACCATCATCAGCAGGGTATAGCTGAACTGCATCACGTGTCCGCCACCCCAGAAAAGAAACTCGTAATAGACTTGCCCAGTCATGTCCGATGAAATGCCGCGCGACGAAGCAAATACAGACGCGAATGCGAACGCCGTCAAGATGGTGGACAAGGTGATGCCAAAGTGCAGGGCATCTGTTCCGTTGAGTTGCGTTGTCAGGCGCCTTCTTGTGCTGAAGGAGCGAACAAGATGGCTGCCTATGCCGGTAACAAACAATCCGAGCCCGGCAAAGAACAAGGGATGTTGCAGTACAGGTACGTAGTTACTGATCTGCGGCTCACCCGCGCCAACGAAGGGTGCAATAATAATGATCAAGGTGCCGGCGGCGGCGAGTAGCAACGACAATCGATCCCATATCGGTTTGTCGGATTCGCTATTGAGACTCCACGTTGCGGCGGAAAAAGCGAGTAACCAAATGAGCACCGACAAAGTGACGTGGATGACGAGAGCCACACGAAAGAAATCGATGAGCGGAATAAGGCTTTGCACGATCGGTGTGCGCGCAAGAACCAGCAAAATTGAAAAGATGCCTGCCGCGACCAAAGCGACAAGCCCTAAGGTAAGCCAGCCGCTGGTTGTCTTTCGAGCTGTCGTGCTGCGAATTGAAAGCTCGTAGTTATGGTCCTGCATCGGGTGCCGCCATTGCTGAGTTTAGTAGCGAAAATTACAGCCTGTACGGTAGCTGCGTCAATGTGTTGCTTGATCGCGCCTGCGGTATGCAACGGATGTGACTCATAATCGGCTGCTCCACCCTTGAAATTCTCACGTGATATTCTCGCTGCATGAAACTATCCGATTGTAATAACGTGATGGATCTGCGACGTATCGCGAAGCGCAAGCTGCCGTCACCGGTATTCCATTATCTAGACGGTGGAGCTGATGACGAACTGTCTCTCGCTCGAAACACTGATGCTTTCAACGATTACGAGTTGTTGCCGACACAGCTTTCAGACGTCAGCAATATAGACCTGAAGACAACTCTTTTTGGTCAGCCCATGGATTGGCCCGTAATGATATCACCGACCGGTGCGTCGAAGTTGTTTCACGCGCAGGGCGAACCTGCGGTTGTTCGCGCCGCTGATAAGTTCGGCATGATCTACAGCTTGTCTACGTTGGCAACGACAACGATCGAAGATGTTGCTGCGATAGGCAGTTGCCCAAAAGTGTATCAAATCTATGTCTTCAAGGACCGTGGGCTGACGGCAGAGTTCGTTGAACGGTGTAAGGAGCAAAAGTACACGGCGTTGTGTCTTACTGTGGACACTGTTATCGCCGGCAATCGCGAACGTGACTTTGTGAGCGGTTTCTCAATTCCGCCCAAGCTTCGCTTGAGCAGCGCACTGAGCTTCGCCAGACATCCGGGGTGGCTGGCGCGTGTGCTACTGCGAAACGACCTTGAGCTAGTCAATATCACCAGCGATGAGCGGGCCGGCAGGCGAGTCGATTCGGGAATCATGGAGTACATCAATTCACAATTCGACCGCTCGCTGACCTGGAAGGATGTTGAGTGGCTTGCAAGTCGCTGGGACGGCCCACTCATCGTCAAGGGCGTGCAAACGGTTGATGATTGCCGCAAGGCAGCTGACTCTGGTGCAACCGCCGTGATGCTCTCTAACCACGGCGGGCGACAACTTGAGTCCACGCCAGCGCCAATTGACTGCGTGGCTGACGTTGCAGATGCTTTACGCGATCGTCTTGAGATTATTTGCGACGGTGGGGTCCGGCGCGGCACACATGTCATAAAAGCGCTGGCAATGGGCGCGAATGCCTGCAGTATCGGACGTGGTTATCTGTTCGGTCTTGCCGCTGGCGGACAAGCGGGCGTCGAGCGTTCGCTGCAATTATTACACAGCGAAGTAGTGCGCGGCATGACGCTGCTGGGTTGTGATTCGGTGGCGAAACTGGGCCGCAGCTATGTGACCAAACGCAGCTAGAAACGCCGTCGATTGCGCATATTTCGGGTATTTTCGACTGAATTTTGGTGAATTCGAGAAAGCCGTCAGTGCCGGCGAAATTCGCGAAAGCGGCGAGAAAAAACGTCTTTCATGTTTTTCTCCTTAAAAAATCGGACAATTACGGTTGGGAATCACGCGCATTAAGGCGAATTGTCGGTTAACATTCTGTTAGCGAAACCCATACCGGGCGAGCGTTCCAGCCGTCTTTTGACGGTGCACTTGTTACAGAGGTCGATATGTCAGGCGATAGAGTTACAGGAACCGTAAAGTGGTTCAACGATGATAAGGGATTTGGTTTCATTGAGCGCGAAGGTGGTCAGGACGTATTTGTCCATCACAGCGCGATTCAGATGGACGGATTCAAAACCCTGAAAGAAGGCCAGAAAGTCACTATGGAAGTGACCCAGGGACAGAAAGGCCCGCAGGCCGAAAACGTCATGGGTGACTAGCACTGGTCTCACTGGCCACAGTTCGCTGTGACCAGTATCCAATACTTCTGGGGATCTGCTCTTGCGGCAGACGGTGGACTGATGCGCCTTCGATTTCTATTATTTGTTTGCGGGTGCATGCTGTTCGTGAGCGCCTGCAACCCTGCGCCAACATCAAATATTGCCGCTGGGCCAGCGATCAGTTCGGCCAAGACCTTTGTAGGCAGCGACGCCTGTAGCGATTGCCATCAGGTGCAGTTTTCTGACTGGGTGGGATCGCATCACGACCTGGCGATGCAGGTCGCGAACGCCGACACCGTTGTTGGCAATTTCTCCAATACCAGCTTTGAGTACTTCGACACAAAAACGAGTTTTCGTGAGAGCGAAGACGAATTCTTTGTGCAGACCGAAAATGCCGACGGATTGCAGGAAGAATTTAAAGTCGTTTATGCATTCGGTGTTGAACCATTGCAGCAATACCTTGTGCAGTTTCCGAACGGCCGTTTACAGGCGTTGCCATTTGCCTGGGATACGCGAGATGCGGCATCGGGCGGGCAGCGCTGGTTTCACTTGTATCCGGACGAGTACATAGGTCCCGGCGACGAGCTGCATTGGACTGGCAGAGCGCAAAACTGGAACTACATGTGCGCTGAGTGTCATTCGACAAAGCTGGAGATGAACTACGACATTGCCAGCGACAGTTTCTCGACGACGTATGAAGAAATTAATGTGGGTTGTGAGGCGTGCCATGGTCCGGCCTCGACGCACATCCAACAAGCTGAGAGCGATTCCTTCAGCCATGACCACGGTCTCGCGATTGACCTGGATGATCAGGGGCGATCGATCTGGCAGATGAATCCGGCAACTGGCATAGCGGAACGCACAGAGCTGGCTATGCGTGCACCGCAGCAGCCAGAGGCCTGTGGCCGTTGTCACGCCAGAAGAGGCCTGATTACGTCCGAGTACGAACATGGCAAACCGCTTGCCGACACGCACATGCCGTCTCTCCTGGAAGAGCGCTTGTACTTTGCCGACGGTCAAATTGATGATGAGGTTTATGTCTACGGTTCATTCTTGCAGAGTCGCATGTATCTCGCCGGGGTCACCTGCAGCGATTGTCACAATCCGCATTCCTTGAAACTTGTCACCGGCGACGACCCCAACGCCGTATGCGCGCAGTGTCATGCTCCAGCCAGGTTCTCCACGAGCGACCATAGCCGCCACGCTGAGGGTGAGGCTGCCTGCGTTGATTGCCATATGCCGTCGAAAATCTATATGGGCGTCGACGGCCGCCGCGACCATAGTTTTCGATTGCCGCGGCCGGACCTCAGTCTGACAACCGGATCGCCGAACGCCTGCAGTACATGTCACGCAGATCGCGATGCTGCCTGGGCGGCGTCGATCGTAGCCGAATGGTCGGGTGGCGCCGAGCTGCCTGCATCGTACGCAAATGCACTGCATGCCGGGCGCATTGGATACGCCAATCCGGAACTCGTTGGCATCATCAATGACAACAACTTCCCGGGTATCGCACGCGCGACCGCGTTGTCGCTATTACTTGCACCAGGGGGCCAGGCCGAGGCCGAGGCCGTGCAGCGTGCGCTGCAAAATGCGGACCCACTGATTAGAATCGGAGCACTGCGTGCCTTGCACACATTGCCTGCGGAATTGCACATTCAGTTTGCATCACCGCTGCTAAGCGACGCTGTTCGCGGTGTTCGCATCGAAGCGGCTGCTGCGCTGAGCTCAGCGAGTTTGCAGTTGTCCGTGGCAGACCGGGGTACCTATATTGACGCTGCAAACGAATATCGAGCAGCGCAACTTGCGATTGCAAATCGCCCGGAGGCGCATGCCAATCTTGGTACGTTCGAGGCCCGCGCCGGGAATCTGGATGCTGCGGTCGCACATTATCAACGTTCTCTGCAAATGGAACCTCGTTCCGTCGTCGCCAGAATTAACGCCGTTGACGTCCTGCGTATGCAGGGTGATGAGGTTCGAGCAGAGGAATTGTTGCGCGACGGTTTGCGACAAACACCGGATAACGCTGCACTGAGACATTCGCTGGGCTTGTTGCTGGTGCGTACCGACCGGGCTGAAGACGGTGTCGCAGAGCTTGGTAAGGCGGCGCAACTCGCTCCGGACCTGAACCGCTATGTCTATGTGCTGGGCATCGCACTGAATTCCTTTGGTCGATCAGATGAGGCCGTACAGGTATTCCGGGATGCGAGAGAGCGTTTCGATACTGATTTCGACATCGCCTGGGCACTTGCAACGATCCTCCGCGACCGAGGCGAGTATCAGGAAGCAGTCGCTATCGCTGCCGAACTTGTCTATCGCTACCCGGGCAATCAAGACGTTGCCGCGCTGCTGCAGTCAATGCGGCCTCAATAGCCGAGAGTCAGTACACCGTCGTAGATCAGTCTTGCTCCCACAACCATTAGCAGCCCGTATACAACGATGAAAAACCAGCTATTGGACACGCGGCGATGCAACCACACGCCAATGCCGACACCAATTGGAGCGAGTGGCGACAGGGCGAGTGAAGTCCACAAATTTTCTGTGTTGAATTGGCCCAGCCACGTATACGGCACCAATTTCACGTAGTTGAGTGCAGTAAAGAAAACTGCGGTGGTCGCAACAAACTCGGTTCTGTTGAGCGAGCGGCGCAACAGATACATGCTTATCGGTGGACCTCCGGCATGCGCGATGAAACTGGTGAAGCCGGCAGTCGCCGCCGCCGGAACGCCGTAGATCGTGGCGATATTTCCAATCTCCTTACCTTGCAGCTGATGTCTGAGCAGCCAATGCAATGCGAACAGCAGCGCCACTGTGCCAACGATAAGACGGATTATCGCAGGACTCATGTAGCCGAATAGTGCTGTACCTGCCGCGACTCCGAAAAGGGATGGCAGGACGATCACTTTCAGCTCGGCTGCTACCCACCTGCCGCGATAGGCCCAAACACTAAACAGGTCCATGAGGCACAGTATTGGCAATAGAATCGCGGCAGCTTGAACGGGAGAGATAACGAGTGCCATCAATGGGACTGCCATGACACCGAGACCGCCGCCGAAACCACCCTTTGATATGCCATAGATTAGGACAGCGGGTGCAGCTACGAAATAAAACCACGGATCAGTAATCAACAGGCACCTCTGGATTCGATGGTGGTCCAAATGCAGTGCTGAGTTTACTTGTGATATCAGTGCAAGTCTTACCGCTGCAGTGTTTTCATGCTCTAATCAACCCATATGAAGCTAAGAATCAAAGACAATTCCATTCGACTGCGTTTGACGCGCAGCGAAGTTGATGCCCTGCGGCAAGATGGTTTGGTGCAGTCAAAGGTGGAGTTTCCTGGTGGCCGGGAGTTCAACTACATGGCCGAGAGCAGCCCGGCGAGTGTCAATCCGGGCGCGTTTTTGTCGGATAAGAATCTGACTGTCATTCTCCCTGAAACGATGGTGCTGGCATGGGCAACTACAGAGCAGGTTTCCATGGTCGGCGAACAGTTGCTTGACGACGGACAACGACTTTCGATTCTGGTCGAAAAAGACTTCGCGTGTCTTCTGCCCCGCGACGAAGAAGACGATTCTGAGATGTTCGCAAATCCCGATGCTAACAAGGGCCACTAGTGTCGACGACTCGATACTCGGCTTTTACACCGGAGACCCTCAAGTTTCTCAAGCAATTGGCCGCAAACAATAATCGTGACTGGTTCAATGCGAACAAGACACGTTATGAAGAACAAGTGCTGGATGTCGCATTGCGTTTTATTCAATCGATGCAGGATCCGCTGGCGGATATCGCGCCGCACTTTGTGGCTACTCCGACGCGCGTAGGCGGTTCATTGATGCGTGTTTACAGGGATACCCGCTTCTCGAAAGACAAGATTCCCTACAAGACCAATATTGGTATTCAATTCAGGCACGAGCAGGCGAAGGACGTCCACTCTCCCGGCTACTATGTGCACATAGAACCAAAACAGGTTTTCGTTGGTGTTGGCATGTGGCGGCCGGAACCCGATGCATTGCGTGGCATTCGTGAACGGATCGCCGCAAAGCCGGCAGAGTGGAAGAGGGCAATGGCTGATGCGAAGTTCAAGCGCCAGTTTTCTCTTGGCGGTGAGTCACTGAAGCGACCACCGCGAGGTTTTGATAAAGAGCACGAGTTGGTCGAAGATATCAAACGAAAGAGTTTCTTCGCCGTCAAAAACATGGCTGCCGGCGAATGTATCGATGCACAGTTTCAGCGCAAAGTGGAAGCTGCGTTCAAAGCGTCAGAATTGTTCATGCGTTTCTTGTGTAAGTCTGTAGGAGTGCCTTTCTAGTTGCTGATCGCTTTCTTTAGTTCGCGCAACAGCACTTGCGGATCAGGCCGGTCCGAACGGTCCTTCGATTGCTCTACAAAGGTGATTGTTCCCGCACGGTCAATCACCACTGCAACGGGCCACACAGTGTCGCTGCCGTATTCCTGATTATAGTCTTCTGGCACACCGCCTTCGTCCAGCAGATCCAGTTGCCTGGCAATCGCCAGGTTCTCATCCAGCCAAAAATCGAATTCGACTTCGAAAAATTCGGCAACCCGTCGTGTCGTCTCAAGTGGTTTCGGCGTGACCAGGATCAACCGGCCACCCAGGTCTACAATGCTCTTATAGTGGGCGGTCAGGTTTTCGACCTGCGCGCTGCAGAAGGGACACCAGTTGCCGCGAACAAACAGAATCACTGCCGCGGTACCGCGCAAATCCGATAATTGCACCGTCTTCCCGTGCTCGTCGAGCGCGGCGAAGTCGGGCAGTGGCTGGCCTCGCTGCAATACTGCAGATGAGCGTCGACTCGTCTTCGGCCCGCGCATATATCGCATAATTGCGGTAATCGTCAGGGTCAGGAGTATGGCTGCAATTAGTAGTTTCATTCGTTCTCTCTTACCGTTAGTACGATTTTGCCCATATGCTGGCTGCTTTCCATCAGGGCGTGGGCATCCGCGGCGTCGGCGAGCGGATATGTGGCATGAATAATGGGTTTTACTGCTTCGGTTTCAAGTAGTGGTCCTACTTTGATGGCAAGATCAGCTGCGATAGCGGCTTTCTCGGCGATGGTTTGTGGCCGAAGTGTGGAGCCTGTAATTGTAAGGCGCTTTGTTACCACGTCGCGCATATTGAGCTCTGCTGTGGTTCCGCCGAGAAACGCAATAATCGCATAGCGACCGTCACGCGCCATAACGTTAATGTTCTTCTGCAGGTAGGGTCCGGCGACCATGTCGAGCAGTACGTCCACGCCCCGATTATTCGTATGCGACGCAACGACTTCAGCCCAGTCGGAGCTCTTGTAGTTGATCGCCATATCAGCCCCGAGATCCTCACAGAAACGACATTTCTGGTCCGATCCGGCTGTCGTAATAACGTTGCAACCAAAGGCTTTCGCCAGTTGAATAGCGGTAGTACCGATGCCGCTGGAGCCGCCATGAACCAGCAATGTCTCACCGCTTTTCAATGCACAGCGCATGAACACGTTGTACCAGACTGTGAAAAATGTCTCGGCAAAGGCGGCTGCTTCGATGAAGGTCAGTGTTGCGGGAATGGACAAGCAATGGTCCTGATGCGCACAGCAATACTCGGCATATCCACCGCCATGGCTAAGCGCCATAATGGACTCGCCGATTCGCCAACGCGTGGCATTTGCTCCGGTGGCAACGACAAGCCCCGAAACTTCAAGCCCAGGCAACGGGCTGGCGTCCGCTGGTACCGGATACAGGCCGCGACGTTGCAGCAAATCCGGACGATTGACGCCAGCCGCTACGACCTTGATCAGGACTTCATGCTCCTCAGGCTGTGGCACGCTGTGTGCGCCATAGCGAAGAACCTCCGGGTCACCCGGTTCGTCGATCGCTACCGCGTTCATCATTTGGGGTATTACATCCGACATGCCGGGTCCAGCCTCAGGCAATTCTGCAGCCTGAGTATCTCCCCCGTGCGGGCATGGACACAAGGGTTGGTATGTGGATACTGGCATGGTGAGCAATAGTTGTGATCTCTGGAAATGAGTCAAAACCCGGTTCTTTGGCAGGCAAGCGATGCCCGACGCGAAGCATCAGCAATGTTTCGTTTCATGCGTATGCGCGGGTTCGATAACTACGATGATCTATACCGCTGGTCTATTCAGGAGCCAGCGGCATTTTGGGAGTCCGTATGCGACTTCTGTGATCTGAGGTTTGAGCGACGAGCTGACGAGATACTGGCACGCCAATACGACATCATGCACCCCGGTTGGTTTGTCGGCTCTACGTTGAACTATGCCGCACACCTGCTGCGCCACAGCGGTGACCGATCGGCGCTGATTTTCTGCGGTGAGGATGGCAGGCGCCAGCAACTCAGCTTTGATGAATTGCATAGTGCAGTCGCCGCAGTGGCCGCAGGACTGCGTGATGCCGGCGTAGTAAAGGGCGATCGAGTTGTGGGCTACATGCCAAACTGCCCGGAGGCAATGATCGCGATGTTGGCTGCGGCCAGTATGGGCGCAATATGGTCGTCCTGTTCGCCCGACTTCGGTGTCAATGGCGTCGTTGATCGCTTCGGCCAAATTCAACCCAAAGTGCTATTCAGCGCCAATGGCTATTGGTACAACGGCAAGAGTATTGATTGCTTGCCGACGGTGGCAGCGATAGTCGCTGCGATGCCAAGTGTCGAACGTTGTGTCGTCGTGCCATTCGTCGATGGCAATGCAGGCCCTGGATCGATTGCGAACGCTATCAGCTGGGACGAGTTTCGGGTGCCTGGCGCAGAGCTGCAGTTTGCGGCAGTCGAATTCGGCCACCCGCTATTTATCATGTATTCGTCTGGCACCACCGGTGTGCCAAAGTGCATCGTGCACGGTCATGGCGGTTCGCTACTTCAGCACGTGAAAGAGCACTCTCTGCACTGTGATATCAGCAGCAGCGACCGCCTGTTTTATTTCACAACCTGCGGTTGGATGATGTGGAACTGGCTCGCCAGCGGATTGGCGTCCGGGGCAACACTGGTCTTGTACGATGGTTCGCCTTTTTTCGACGACGGAAGGGTACTTTGGCAGATCGCAGAGCGCGAGAAGATCACGATATTTGGAACCAGCGCAAAATACTTGTCTGCGTTGCAAAAAGCAGGTGTGCGTCCACGAGACGAATTCCAATTGCCAGGTTTGCGCTGTGTCCTATCGACAGGTTCGCCACTTGCGCCGGAAAGTTTCGACTATGTCTATGCTGCCATCGGTGACGATTTGCAGTTGTCGTCTATCGCCGGTGGCACCGACATCCTGAGCTGCTTTGTGCTGGGGAATCCTGTTCTGCCGGTCCGCCGTGGTGAGATTCAGTGTCGAGGACTCGGCATGGCGGTGCAGATATTCGATGATTCCGGGCGTCCGGTGACCCAAGAGCAGGGTGAACTCGTTTGCACGCAGCCGTTTCCATCCGCCCCCGTTGGCTTTTGGAATGACGTGGACGATATCCGCTATCGAGCGGCTTACTTCGAGAGGTTCCCCGATGCCTGGGCGCAAGGCGATTTTGCGGAGCTGATGGACAGCGGCGGAGTCGTTATTCATGGCCGCTCTGATGCTGTTCTGAACCCGGGCGGAGTACGCATCGGTACCGCCGAAATCTACAGGCAAGTCGAAAAACTCGACGAAGTCATAGAGAGCATTGCAATAGGGCAGAACTGGGACGATGACGTCAGAGTTATCTTGTTTGTTGTATTGCGATCAGGGCATCAACTCAGCGATGATCTACGCGATCGGATCCGCAAGGTCATACGGCAGAATGCGACGCCAAGGCATGTGCCCGCAAAAATCGTCGCTGTCGACGACATCCCGCGCACCAAAAGCGGCAAAATTGTAGAGCTCGCAGTTCGCTCCATCGTGCACGGCGAAGCCGTCAAAAACACTGAAGCGATGGCGAATCCGGAAGCATTGAATAACTTTCGCGATCTAGCTGCGTTGCAGGAAAACTAGGGGCAATTAGTGCAGTCTGAAGATGAGATCGAAGGGATCGAAGTGAGGCGAGGGAAGGTCTTGCCCGAATGGATTGATGTGAATGGCCACATGAATGTCGCCTACTATACGCTGGCGTTCGATCAGGCGATCGATACGCTGTGGGATGATTTCGGCATTACGGCTGAGCACATCGAAAACGCGAACAGCTCAACTTTTGCCGCTGAGGTACACATTACCTATCGCCGTGAACTCAATGTCGATGACCCTTATATTCTGACAGCGCAGGTGCTCGCATTCAGCGCCAAGGGATTGCATCAGTTTCAGCGCATTTACCATGCCAGGGACAATTATCTCGCAGCGACTGCGGAGTGGATAAACCTGCACGTGGATCTGGACTCACGTCGAGTAACGCCCTGGCCCGATAAGATACTCGAAAGTATTCGCGCATTCACAGTTGCCCAGGGTGACATTCTCATGCCGGCCGAAGTTGGCAGAGTAATGCAGATGAATAATCCGCTTTTTCGAACAGACGGGATAGCTCAATGAGCGGTCGGTTCCTGCTGGCAATCGACCAGGGCACCAGTAGCAGTCGCACGGTTATCTACGACCACAATGCGGACGTAGTAGCCAGCGCGCAACAGGAGTTCGCTCAAATCTACCCGCAACCGGGCTGGGTGGAACATGATCCGGAAGTGATCTGGACGTCGGTCACTCATGTCCTTCAAGAGGCGATGGAGGCTGCTTCGGCGAGCGCTCAGGACATTTCGGCCATCGGCATAACGAATCAGCGCGAAACCACCTTAATCTGGAACCGAAGTACCGGGGCATGTATCCACAATGCGATCGTCTGGCAGGACAGACGTACGGCGGATTATTGCGATCGACTGAATGAGAACGACGTTGAGGTAATGCTCCGCGACAAGACCGGCCTGCGGCTGGACCCCTATTTCTCGGCGACCAAGATCGCCTGGATACTCGACCATGTCCCGGGCAGCCGCACCTTGGCGAGAAATGGCGAATTGGCGTTTGGCACGGTTGATTGTTTCCTGCTGTGGCGATTGACGGGTGGTCGGGTACATGCGACGGATGCGACCAATGCATCGCGAACTCTGCTTTTTAATATCCACACGCAGCAATGGGATGACGAGCTTTTGCAGTTCTTCGATATTCCGCGTGAATTGCTGCCGGACGTTCGCGACAGCGCCGCTGATTTTGGCCTTACCGACGTGCCTTTGTTGGGTGGGGCTGTCCCCGTTTGTGGGGTGGCTGGCGATCAGCAAGCTGCATTGATTGGTCAGGCCGGCTTTTCGCATGGCATGACGAAGAGTACTTTCGGTACCGGCTGCTTCGTCATTGCAAACACCGGCGAAAAAGCGCTGCAATCGAACCACCGACTATTGACAACGATCGCGAGTCGCATCGATGGCATAGTCAGCTACGGACTTGAGGGCAGCGTTTTCGTCGCAGGTTCGGCTATGCAATGGCTGCGTGATGAACTCGGAGTTATTGAATCAGCCGCAGACTCCGCGGCGATCGCTGCAAAGACCGGCGTTGTTGACGACGTTACGGTTGTGCCGGCATTTGCCGGCCTCGGTGCCCCGTATTGGGACGCCCATGCGCGTGGCGCAATCCTCGGTCTGACGCGCGGCAGCAACAGCGACGTCATAGTCACTGCAACGCTGCAGGCCGTCGCGTACCAGGCGCATGACCTGATCAGCGCGATGGCTGAAGACGGTATAACGCCAAGCGTTATTCGGGTTGATGGTGGAATGGCAAGAAACGACTGGTTCCTGCAATTCCTGGCCGATATTCTGAGTGTTGCGGTGCAAAGGCCGATGAATATCGAGTCCACCGTGCTTGGCGCAGCATACCTTGCCGGTTATCAGGCAGGCATCTTCAGCTCAACAGAAGATATCTCGCAGCGTTGGCAGCTCGAGGCTGAGTTCGTGCCAATGATGCCAGCTGAGCAACGTGTACGTTTGCTCGAACGGTGGCATGAGGCTGTGCAGCAGGTACTCGGCAATCGCTAGAATTCAGAGATTGCCAAAGCGTTGCCAGGCGACGGTAGCCCATATCAGAACTACGATGACAAGGCTGACCAGTACCGCTGCTGATCCAAGGTCTTTGGCACGGCCGGATAGTTCGTGTTGTTCACTACCGATGCGATCAACGATTGCTTCGATAGCGGAATTTATTAACTCGACCAGCAGTACGAGCAGGCAGGAGCAGATCAGCAGCAGCCGCTCGAAAGCCGTCTGGCCGAGCCAAATCGCTAGCGGAATCAGTGGCAAGGCGAGCATCAGCTCCAGGCGAAAGGCCGCCTCATTTTGCCAGGCGGCGCGCAATCCGTTTGCGGAATAACGCGTTGCATTGACGATTCTTCGAATGCCTGTGGTGCCGGGTTTCGCCACGAAGGAGACCTTTGTTGGAAAGGGCTATTGTAATCAATTAGCAGCACCGGATATGTGACGATTGTCCTGCTTGAGATGCGCGGCAGAATTGAGTTGCAGGACAGAGCATTGCTTGACTCGAAACCCGCTACACACAATGATTGCGTGGCGGCGACGCAGCGAGCCCACTGCAGGGACACTCGCACAGGTTTCTTCACGGTTTCAAGGAGCACAACAGGTTTTGCTTAGGGCCCGACAAAAGATTGGCAAGTACAAGATCATCAACAGGGTTGCATCGGGCCCTCTTGCGGATGTGTACCGTGCTTACGATACGATCCACAAGACGCGTGTCGCGCTGAAAATTCCCAAGTCTGCCGGCGATATCGGGCATGAAGAATTTCTGCACGAAGTGCACGTAGCGACGAAACTGAAACATCCCAATATTCTTTCGGTCCTGAACGCAAGCTACATTGATGGTCACTTTGTCATAGCAATGGAGCTGGGTGAGGAATCGCTGGCCGATCGGCTGGAGCGGCGTATCTCCACTGCACGCGCACTCGATCTCGCCAGTCAGGCAATCGCCGCTCTCGCGCATGCGCATGAAAACAGGATTATTCATTGCGACATCAAACCGGAGAATTTTATTCTGTTTCCGGAGAATAAATTGCGGCTTGCCGATTTCGGATTTGCGAAGATTAGCCTGCGAACGCTGAAGGCATCAGGGTCCGGGACAATTGACTACATTGCGCCCGAGCAAGCGATGGGCAGGCCTAAATTTCAATCCGATGTCTTTTCACTGGGTTTGGTGCTGTACCGGCTGTTCTCGGGGAAACTGCCCGAATGGCCGTTTACCTGGCCGACGCCGGCTCACAAGCGTCTTACAGCACGTGTGCGTCCCGAAGTCGTGGAAATGCTGAAGAAGGCGATTCAACTGGATCCCGGCAAGCGCTACAAGAACGCGATTCAGATGCAAGCAGCGTTCGAGCGAGTGCACAGCACAGCGCGGAAGCAAAAACGTGCCAAACCGAAGCATGGCACGCGCAGCGGTTCCTCGTGGCGAGCTATCAAATGGCGTGAGTTTCAAAGGCAATTCCGCAAGGTGCTGGAAACGAGTCACCAATGCAGAGGGTGTGAAGGACCGGTCGCCGAAAGCATGCAGGCGTGTCCGTGGTGCGGCTTCGACAATCCGGCGCGTGGGGTCGAGTCCAGGCTGGCATCAAGCTGCCCGCGCTGTGAGCGCGGCGTAAAGAACGACTGGGACTATTGTCCGTGGTGTTTTGGATCAGGATTTACCGAGGAGACCACTCGCCGTTACCCGGACAAACGATACAGTTCGAAATGCGGCAATCAGCGCTGCCGCGGTTGGCTGATACCGTTCATGCGCTATTGCCCCTGGTGTCGTACGAAGGTACGTAAGCCGTGGAAACTTGCAGGTAGCAAACATTCCTGCAAAGCCTGCAAGTGGGGAATTGCCGGGGAGTTCTGGAATTTCTGTGCCTGGTGTCGTGAACCGGTGCGGCGTGAGTAGGGTTCGCTCAATGGAGTCAAATGGATGCTGAAGATACCGGACGACATATTGGTCCTGGATGGCGCTACAGAGCCAGATCTGCAACATGCTGCGATCGGCGGCGGCGCGTCGATTGCCTACACATGCAGGTCTCCTGATAAAGATACGGAGAACGAAGATACCGTTGCGATTGTTCCATATGGCCCGCAGGCAGCAGTGCTGGTTGTCGCGGACGGGGCGGGTGGACTGCCTGCAGGTAAGCGAGCTTCACTGACGGCAGTATCGTCACTGATCGAATCGCTACAGGTCGCAATGGCCGAGACAATGTTGCTTCGAACCGCAATTCTGAATGGCATCGAGGCGGCGAATGATGCCGTGCAAAGTCTCGCCAACGGATCTGCGACGACCATGACTGTTGTTACGATTGAGGGATTGAGCGCACGCGCGTATCAGATCGGAGATTCCGAGGCGATGGTTATCGGGCAGCGTGGTGCGGTCAAGCTACAGACAACGGCGCATTCACCGACCGGGTTTGCGGTAGAGGCCGGATTTCTGGACCAACGGGCTGCGCTGCACCATGCCGAAAGGCATCTGGTGTCGAACTTTCTGGGTACCAGTGACATGCGTATCGACATCGGAGCCATGGTTGAGCTCAAACCGAGGGATACCGTACTGCTCGCAAGTGATGGATTGACAGACAATGTGCATATCGACGAAATTATCGAGCTGAGTCGAAAAGGCCCGCTGGATTTGGCGGCTGAATCGACCATCGCACTCGCTACCCGTCGGATGGCGGGCAGTGCCGCCACTCAACCGAGCAAGCCGGATGATTTGTCGCTAATTTTGTTTCGGAAGACTTATCAGCCCTGATTTCACGCGATTCATTTCGCATAAGCTGGCAGCGGCTCGCCTGGCGAGCCCAAGCGGTTCTTGGAAAAATAAGGTTATCAATGGCTTATAGTGTTTTTCCTGTGCCACGTCGGTAATCTGTTAATTTTTATCAGCAAGAGTTGATCATGTGCATAGCGCGTATTATCGTCGTCTGTGAAGGATAGATTGGCGCGTTGTGTGTGACGGGAATGATTCCGATGGAACTCAGACCCCTTCTGTAGGCTCAAACATTTGGATACAGTGGTTTTGCACCGATAAACCAGTCTCGATGTGTTGAACTGTCTCGCCCGCGCTATTGAAGAGTGAAAACCATGAAATACAACCTGTTGTCCATTTCAGTTTCCCGATGGGTCAAACCATTCCTGTTGATTGCACTCATCACGCTGGGGACAACAGCATGCAAAGAGGAAAGCAGTTCGGCGCCACCGCCGCCGAGCGGTGGAATGCCCGCGCCCAGTGGCGGCATGCCGCCACCTCCGTCGGGTGGAGAGTCATCAGGGGGCGGTGAATCGAGCGGCGGTGAGTCCGGTGGTGGTGAATCTGGTGGTGAACAATCGGGCGGCGGTCAGTCAGGTGGTGGTGAGTCCGGCGGTGGGCAATCCGGTGGCGGCCAGTCTGGTGGCGGGCAATCCGGTGGTGGTGAATCTGGTCAGAGTCCGTCCGGTAGCTCCAGTGGTGGCGGCGACGGTAGTGGTCAGGTCGGCAGCATTCCGTCCATAGAAATGCCGGGCGGGGCTGGTGGCATGCCCGGCAGTGGCGCAGGCGGCGACGGTGAAGAGGGATCGCAAGGCGGCGGCGACGGTGACAGCGATGGCGACGGCGAAAGTGACGGAGACAGCAACGGCGATTGCGGCGATTCTGGCTCATTACCGGGCGGAGTTGGCGGCATGGGGCAGGCTGGCGAGTGCTTGGGCGGCGGTGCCGCTGGAGCTGACGGTGAGGAGGGTGAAGGCAGCGCCGAGAGCAATGGCGGCGGCGCTGGTGGCGCCGAAGGCGGTGCAGAAGGACAACCTGCAGGAACGGGTGGCGGCATTGGCGGTGCGGATGGCAGCGTTGCCGGAACTGGCGGAGCGGGTAGTGCGGGTCAATTTCCCGGAGAAAGCGCCGATGAACGGGCGGAAAGAATTGGTCGCGAACTCGATGAATCGGTTGGCGGATTTGATGAAGTACTGATGGAAGAACAAGAAGAAATTGCGGCTGCCGGGAGAAATACAGAAGGCTTCGGTGGCGGTTCCGGAGGCGGTGGTGGTATCAGTCTGGGTGAGCAGTCATCGGGATCAAGTGGTGGCGTATCAGTGGTCAACTCGGGTCAAAAGCGTGCTTCGCCCACCGAAGGCATGACAACTGAGGAAATTGGTGAGCGAACGCCAGATGATGTGCCGACGGCACTCGATGACGATATTATTTCGAAGCAACTGCGAGAGGCCGCGCTCGCTGAAGATGATCCTGAGTTGCGCGAGCGACTTTGGGAAGAGTACCGCAAGTACAAAGGCCTTTAGGAAACCAAGTAACAAATGATGAGAAAGAATTCTTTACTATTGGGAATTGTATGGCTGGCCTGTGCCGGTTGTTCTGTTCATGAAGTTATTACGGCGGAAGAGACTGAGCTGATCGTTGCAACCACACCGGTGGATGAGGCGATGCTGCTCGATATAGGCATCGTACAGTTTCAGACCGGTATTTCTGCCGATGAAGACCCGGCAGATGAAGGCATCTACGAAGAGATTCGTCTTGCCGAGGCCAAGTACCTGCCGTTTCATTTGAAGACAACGTTGCAGGGTACGGGTCATTGGGGCGCCGTGCGTGTCATACCGACACGCGACGCGTTCACCGACGTGATTATCAGTGGCACTATCGTGAAGTCCGATGGTGAATTCGTGACGCTGAAAGTCAATGTTGAGGATGCCTCTGGTCGTCACTGGTATTCAAAGCCGTACAGCACACAAACAGGGTCTTCATCATTTGCGGCTAACCGCGACCGCCGACTTGACCCCTATCAAAAGGTCTTTAACGATATTGCCAATGATCTGCGAACCCATGTCGCACAGTTTCCGAAGAAGGATGTCGAGCGGGTGCAGCAGATATCTGAGTTGCAGTTTTTCAACGACATGTCACCACTGGCATACGGTGATTTTCTGGAGACCAGTGAAGAGGGCATAGTGACGATTGTTCGGTTGCCCGCCGAAAACGATCCGGCCGTTGCCCGCTTGCGCCAGATTCGTGAGCGTGACCGCCTGGTTGTGGATACGTTGAACGAACACTATGCGAATTTCTACTACGGCATAGCAATTCCATACCAATCCTGGCGTAAGACCGCGCGCGAAGAAGCCGTAAACTATCGGCAAGTGAAGCGCTCCGCCACGTTGCAAACGCTGTTAGGTGCGGCGGTCGTCGCGGGTTCGATGGCAATGGATACCAGCAGCGGCGGTAAACAAACCCGAAACGTGAACAGGGCTTTGCAGGGCATCGCATTTTCAGAGGGTTTGAATACCATGTTCAAAGGGTTTTCTCGTCGTTCCGAAGCGAATATGTACATTGAGTCGATCAAGGAATTATCTGAATCTTTCGGTGCAGAAGCTGCACCCATGGTTGTCGAAGTCGAAGGTGAAACACGTAACCTGACGGGCACCGCTGCGGCGCAATACGAGAGTTGGCGCCGACTCCTCAGGCAGATTTACGAAGCAGAGACAGGATTCACCGAAACCATTGAGGTCGGCACGCCGGCAAGGGCTCCTGAGCCGGCAGGCTAGGCCGAGCGGGCGGGATGACTTGATCAGCCAACTTGTTTGGCCGACTGGATAGACGGCGGGAAATTGATGCACGACCTCATTGCAGGAACTCAGCTTGCCAACAGATATACGCTGGTACGCAAGCTAGGCTCGGGCGGCGCAGCCGAGATTTGGGTGGCGACCGATCGGCTCACGCGCGCATCCGTCGCGCTGAAAATCATAGTTTCCGAGCACTTCAACGGTGAGCAACTGCGCAAGGAATGGCAGACGAGCATTCGTCTGATGCACGCCCACATTGTTCGCGTGTTTGAATTCCATGACGATCCCAATGGTGCCTTCTACAGCCTGCAGTTTATTGACGGGCCAGATGCCAATGTCCTGAGCGCAGCTCCTTTGTCCGACATTCTGGCTCCGCTTGCCCTGATCGCTGATGCGTTGCGCTACGCACACGGCAAGGGCGTTGTTCATTGCGATATCAAACCTGCCAATATCGTATTCGACCACAATGGCGCACCCTATCTAATCGATTTTGGCGTTGCTGCCACTACATCGAGCAATAGCGGTGGCGGGTCTCTCATTGCGATGACGCCGCAGCGGCTGGCGGGAATAGCGCCACAGCCGTCTGACGATGTTTTCGCCTTGGGTGGATTGATCTATGAGCTGGTCAGCGGGCAGCCCCCCTATGCAGCAGCCTCAATGGCAGAAGATATTCAGCAACGGGTTCCGCCACCCTTGCAAGCGGCGGATGGCGCATCCGTTCCGTCGGCGATCCAGAAGTTGGTCGCGACAATGCTCGATAAATCGGCACAAGAGCGGCCCGATGCAGAAGCTGTCGCCGATCTGCTCGCGACAGAAGGCTTCATGCCGGGGGCCGCACCAGCACGCTATTTCACAAAAACATCAGCGTCTATTGACGAGGTTATCGAGACGCAAACGGCCCGCCGGCCAACCATTCACCAAGCGGCCGCCACAACGCCAGCGCAGAATGCGTCGGCACAGGGTGGCATTCAACCGCGCACTCTTGGTATCAGCCTCGGCGTTTTGCTATTGGTATTTCTGGGGGTTGTGTTCTTGTTGCCAGAGACCGTGACGACCGATGATCCGACGAGTCCTGCTTCGCAGGGTGCGGAGGGTACCGCTGCTGAGCTGGATGTGGCGACTGACTCCGGCCTCGATTTCAATGAGAACCTCGAAAACCTGACGGGCCGTGACGCGCGCGTGCAGGATCGTAGCAGCACGGAGGAGGTGCTCGGCGAATTGCTGTCGAAAGCGGAAATACTGGAACAACGAGCCGTGCAACGATGGGCGGGTCTTCGTTACAAGCAAGCTCAGGCGGTGTATGCGGAGGGTGACGCAGCGTATCTTGCCAGGGATTATGCAACGGCCACGGAGAAGTATCGCGCTGCAATCGCGATAGTCGATCCATTGCTGGAAGAGGTCGACAAAGTCTTTGCGATGACCCTCAGTGAGGCACAAGCGGCTCTGGAGGCGGCTGACGCGGCAGAGGCAGTGTCGTTGTTCGAACTGGCGGTTGCCATTAGTCCCAACAACGCTGTGGCAGAAGCTGGCTACGCACGCGCAAAGAACCTCGATACGGTGTTGTCGCTGACTGATCAGGGCATCACCTACGAAAACAACCTGGAGCTGGAAGCTGCGCGCGAGAGTTTTGCCAGTGCGGTAGAGCTTGATCGGCAATGGGAGCCGGCGGAGATCGGTTTGCAACGGGTGCTCGAGACAATTAATCAAATGGAATTTGATCATCGCATGTCTGAAGGTCTGATCGCTTTGGCGGAGGGCGACTTCCTTACCGCGCGTGCGGCATTGCGTATGGCTGGCGAGCTGCAACCAAAATCGACGGATCCCCGGGACGGGCTCTTGCAGGTTGATCAGGGCATCCGACTGGGCAGGATATCTGAGCTCGAACGTACGGCGCATGCGCTGGAAAAGAGCGAGCAATGGGCTGCGGTCATTGAGACGTACGAGAGCATTCTTGAACTCGACAGCAATCTTGAGTTTGCCAATGCAGGCATAGCTCGTGCTCGTCAAATGACCGCATTACACGCACAATTGCAGTCCTATATCGATGACCCGGATGTGCTGAGTGCGCCTTCGACCATGCAGCGAGCGACCAACCTGTTTCTTGATGTGACCCGTATGGCTGAAATAGGGCCGCGACTGGGTGAACAGCGTGACGAACTCTCGCGCTTGCTGAAGCGAGCCGCGACGCCACTGGTGGTCAAACTCGTTTCGGACAACGCGACCAGCGTTTCTATCTATAAAGTGGGTAAACTGGGCAGCTTCGAAACACATGAACTAAGTTTGCGACCGGGGACCTATGTTGCCGTTGGGAGCCGAGCCGGCTACCGAGATGTGCGGCTGGAGTTTCGGGTTGCTCCCGAAATCGAATCCGGTCCCGTTGTCGTTCGCTGCGAGGAAGCAATTTGAGCGTTAACCACGATGTTGTTATCAGAGATGTTGACGGCGAACGACGCATAGCGGCGGAAAGTCTGCCGTTGCGGGTTGGTACTGGCAGTGATTGTACTATTCGGCTTCCCGGACCTGGCGGCGCGCCAAACGTGTTGCTGGACATGCTCGATGGCTCGCCGTTTGTGCAGCCGGTTGGTCGCGACGGCTCGATGCAGGTCAACGGCGAGCCGTTGCACGCCAGTCGGCGTCTGTCTGATGGCGATGAAATTCAGTTTTTCGGTAGCCAGATCAAAGTTTCGAAGACGAATGATGGCCTGATTCTCGAAGTTCGCCTCGAAGACAGCGCGTATGTAACCAAGCCGCCTGATCTGCCCGATACCAGCACGCAGCCGGGTGAGGAGACGATCGCGGCAACGGCATTTCAGCGTGCTGCCAAAGTCAGTGTGCAACCTGCTGAGCAAAGCCATGATCGGCTGAAATACCTGCTCGGTGGAGCGGTCGCTTTCCTGCTGCTGATTTCATACTTGTTGTTTAGCGCAAAATCGATCGAGTTCGAGGTCAATCCTGCTGAGCCGGATAACGTGTCGATTTCTGGCGGTTGGTTTCGCCTTCCCATTGGTGATCGGGTGCTATTGCGCAAGGGCGAGTACAAAGTTGAAGTGCAGAAGGCAGGTTACTACGAAGTCAGTCAGACATTTGTCGTTGACGACGAACCCAGTAAGACGATTGAGGTGAGCATGCGCAAACTTCCTGGGTCGCTCACTGTTATCACACACCCGGTCGTTGAAGCCGTCGTGTCGGTCGATTCAGACCAGGTTGGCAGCGCTCCGTATGGCCCCATTGAGTTGCAGCCAGGCGCGCACAGTATCAAAGTTCGATCAGATCGCTATCTCCCGTTTGATGATGTCATCACGGTACCCGGACTCGGTCGACATGAAGCGGTACATGTTCAGCTGGTGCGGCGCTGGTCCAATGTCGAGGTGACGTCTGAACCGTCCGGCGCCAGTATTTTCTCAGGAGCTGTTCGCGTGGGCGAGACACCGGCTAGCATTGAATTACTGGAGGGAACGCATCAGCTAAGCGTCGTTCGCGATGGTTACAAGGCCTGGGATGCTACTGTCGTTGCGAAACCGAATACCGACCAGACGCTGCCGTTGGTCCGGCTGCAACCGGCAAATGCAAAGTTGCTGGTGAACACAATACCGCGCAATGCCAATGTCACGGTCAACGGTCGCTACCGTGGGCGATCACCGATCACGCTGGCGCTGTCACCCGACATCGATTATGAAATCGGTATGTCGAAAGCGGGTTATGGAGCTACCACGCGGCAGGTGCGCCTGCAGGCTGCCGGCAGTGAATCAATCAGTGTAGATTTGTCCGCTCGAATCGGCACACTGACGGTAAACGTACGGCCGGTCGATGCGTCGGTCTATGTTAATGGCCAACTGCGTGCGACGGGCACTACAACGCTCAAACTGAGCTCCGCACCGCATCGTATAGAAGTTCGCAAAAATGCCTATCAAACCTGGACACGCACCGTAACGCCGCGACCGGGCTATCCGCAATCTGTATCAGCTTCTTTGCGTACGCTGGCCGCAATTGAACAAGACAAGATCGATGTGGTTGTGAAAACTGTCGGTGGTCAGGAAATGCGCCGTCTCGAACCAGGAACTTTCATGATGGGTTCTTCCCGATCTGAAACCGGCTATCAGGCAAATCAGGTGCGTGTACCGGTAACGATCACCGAACCGTATCTGATTGGTGTTCGAGAGGTGAGCAACAAACAGTTCCGCCAGTTCCGCGAGAGTCATGACTCTGGCTCAGACATTCACCCGTCGCTGGCCGGCAATGACAATCCTGTTGCGAACGTCACGTGGGCGGATGCCGCCGAATATTGCAATTGGCTGAGCAAGAAAGAAGGCCTGGGACTCGTCTACAAGGAAGAGTTCGGAGAATGGGTCGCTATCAGGCCGTTTCCGAACGGCTATCGACTGCCAACAGAAGCAGAGTGGTCATGGGCTATCCGCTTTGGCGGCCAAAAAAGCGCATCAATATTTGCCTGGGGCCGGGATATGCCGCCCAGAAAAGACAGTGCCAACTATGCTGGCAAATCTGCGGTAGATCTGGTGCCCACCATCGTACCTCGCTATGACGATGGTTTCTCTTCGACCGCACCGGTGGGCAAGTTCACACCGAGCCCGATAGGAATATACGACGGTGCCGGCAACGTGGCCGAATGGGTTAATGACTACTATACGATCCCCACGCCGGGTATTACCAAGCCAGTTGTTGATCCACTGGGGCCTGAGCGTGGCAAGAACTATGTGATACGTGGCTCGAGTTGGCGTCATGCTGGCGTAATCGAGCTCAGGTCTGCATTCCGCGACTATGGACTCAAACCGCGCCCCGATGTCGGATTTCGCATCGCACGGTCTATCGACTGAAATTTCATGCGACAATCGCCCTGTTTGGCGGTCCAATCTGATGTGACTGATATAGCGGGAACGTGACCATGCGCATAGCTCTGACAACACTGATTTCTTGCTGCTTTCTGGCCATGTCTGCCTGGGCTCAGGAGAGCGATCCCGCGGATGAAGAGCAAGAGGAAACTGCGCAGGACGAACCTGAAGTGGTTGCGGCCGAGGAAGTCGACGATTCAGCCAGTGATGATGCAGAAATTGATGATCCAGAGTTGGACGAACAGGGCTACGATCCAACGGAAGAGGAAGACTTCAGACCGAGTGAAGACATTCGGGCTGATGAGTCCATTGCATTTCCGACCGATATCTAGGCGGCTACTTAAAATGCGATAGTCGCTGCAGAGCTTTGCTTGCAGTGATGTCGATGAACAGAATCTACCAAAGAAGATGACCGACTTATGAAGAAAAAGAACATTCCGGTTGAATTCGTATTTCAACTCTTTGCCTTGATTATCGCCATTATTATTGTGCATGCGTTTTACGTATCGGTTGTACGTCCGAACGCGGCTGAAATTATTTTGGAGCAAAATGCGGCAGCAGCTGCCGATCCCGACTTCATCCGCGAACGACATGTGTGGGTGCTGATCAAGGATCTGGAGCAGGAGTCCTGCTTCATTCTAATGTTCTGGGCGTTGGCAATTATGGGCTTCAAAGCCGTAACGGTCGTCAAGGAGCGTCGCTTGCTGGATATCGATTTAGTGCCGGTAGCGGAAGGAATGCGGATATTGCCAGAGGACACCCGGGAGTTTGCGCGTCAGGTGGAGGCCATGCCTGAAGAAAGTCAGAAAATGCTCCTGCCGCGAGCGCTGTTGGGAGCACTGCGTCGATTCAGTTCGACCGGCAATATTCAGGACGTCGCAACTAGTACGCATACCATCTGCGAATCAGAGGCCGAACGGCTGGAATCGGAATTGTCGATGATCCGATATATTTCCTGGGCGATTCCGTCAATCGGATTTATCGGTACCGTTCGCGGTATTGGTGAAGCGCTGGCGCAGGCCGACAAGGCGGTCCAGGGTGATATCGCAGGTGTAACGCAAAGTCTGGGCGTCGCGTTTAACTCAACCTACATCGCTTTGTTGATCAGCATCTTCCTGATGTTTCTTGTGCACCAGTTGCAGCTGTTGCAGGAGCGTTTGGTGTTCGACAGCGAAAGCTATTGTGACGTCAAACTGATTCGGCACCTGAAGGCGGATTGACGGCAAACTGGTATCGACTGTGAACTTGATCGCAACACATCTTAACGACGCCGAAATATCGCTTATCGACTCCGAGCGACTTTTGTACCGGGAGCCTGGTTTTGCCTTACTTGAAGACGATCAACTCATAACGGGTAGTGCGGCCTATGCAGCAGCCCGATTAAAACCACGCCGAATCCATAACGAGTACTGGTCAAAATTGCAGACGCAGCCGTTATCTGACTTGCGCTTTCAACACCTTAGTGCTGCGGACCTCGTTAGCCAGCAGTTTGAGCAGGTCTGGCGCAAGGCGGCTGAGCATGGTGACCGTCTGGTCGTTGCGGTTCCTGCCTACATGGATAACGCCAGCCTTGGCCTGTTGCTCGGCATTATCGCCGAATACAAGGTTCCGGTAGTTGCGATGGTTGATGCTGCGGTTGCCGCGACGCGCAGACATTATAAGAACGCAATTCCGGTGCATGTTGATCTCAGCCTGCATTCCACAATGCTCACACGGATGTCACAAGAGGGTCAGGCGCAGGTTGACCGTTCTGCGGTGGTTGATGAGAGTGGCATGCTTGCGTTAAATGACGCATGGATCCGTTCTATTGCAGCGGCATTTGTAAAGCAATCACGATTTGATCCGCTGCATACCGCAGAAACGGAACAACTGCTGCAGGACAAATTGCCGCAATGGCTTGCAGAGGCTTCGTCGGGCAACGCTGTCGAGCTCGAAATCGAGTATCGCGGAATAACACACAAGGCGGAGCTTGAGTCGCTGCAGGTGGCAGAGGCTGCTGAATCCGTTTATCAACGAATTGTCAGCAACCTGCGGGCGCTGTACAGAGCTGATGAAACGCCGGCCATACAATTGTCCAGTCGTGCCGCACGCATGCCGGGACTTGCCGATATGCTGAAAGCACGAGTGGGAGGCGAGGTCTATCTGCTCGAGCCCGGAGCAACAGCACGAGGCGTGCTGGCGCGTTGTCGAGACATGCAGCGAGGTGACAGTGGTGTGAGCCTGATCCGGCAGCTTGCCTGGGACCAGTCACCGGTTGTCGCAGAGTCGCAAGAGTCACAAAGCAACGGGGGCACACCGAGCCATGTTTTGTTCGGCGACAAAGCTTACATGATCAACTCGCATCCTTTGATACTGGGGTCGCAGTCGGTCGACTCTGAACGCAGTATCGACTTGCAACAGGAAATGCCAGGTGTTTCCCGCCAACATTGTTCGCTGCAGACGGAACATGGCCAAATTGTTGTTCGCGACTCCAGCCGCTACGGGACATTTCTGAATGGTCACCGTATTGACGGTTCGGCGGTGTTACAGATTGGCGATACGCTGCGGATGGGTACGCCTGGACATGAGCTCAAGTTAATTCTGGTGGAGCAGCCCGATGGCGCGTAAGCGTCGATCATTTGAAGTATTCAGCATGTCGTTCCTCGACTGCATGAGCTGTGGTTTCGGTGCTGTGATTTTGTTCTTCATGATTATCAACTCGCAGGTTCGAGAAACGACGGAGGACGACCCGAATGACCTGATGGCGGAAACGCGCAAGATCGAAGTCGAGATTCTCGAGGGTCGAAAGAATCTGGTTCTTGCCAAGAACACGATGGAAAAACTGACAACAGAAAAGGTCACCGCAGAAGGCCAGATTGCCCAGATCATCAAGTTGATCGAAGAATTACGCATCGAGCTCTCAAAATACGATAAAGATACTCTTGCCGAGATTGAGAGCATCGAGAAGTTACAAGCGGACATCAAGACCCTGGAAGAGGAGGTCAAACGATTGCTCGCTATGGCCGAGGAAGACGAGGCGGATGGGAACAGGATTCGTGAATTCAAAGGCGACGGTGATCGCCAGTACCTGACCGGACTAAAGCTCGGTGGCAGGCGCACACTCATTCTCGTCGATCGTTCCGCAAGCATGTTGGACGACACGATTGTCAATATCATCCGCCGCCGCAACATGGCCGACAGAGATAAGTTGCGCTCAGTCAAATGGCGTCAAACGATCGCGACGGTTGACTGGTTAACGTCGCAGTTCGTGCCTGGCAGCGAATATCAGATCTACATATTCAATAATGATGTCGAGCCGGTGATTAAAGGCAGCGACGGTGTTTGGCTCAAATCTGACGATGGCACGCAGATCGAAGAATCGCTGCGGGTTTTGCGCCGAACCATTCCGGAAAATGGCACCAATATGCATGCCGCCTACGCAGTTGCATCACGGCTGACGCCCTTGCCCGACAATATCATTCTACTAGCAGATGGCTTGCCCACGATGGATGAACCGACAACCTCGGCGCGAACTATCGACGCCCGGCAACGATTCAATCTGCACAATCGAGCGATTCGTGAATTGCCGACCGGCATCCCGGTCAATGTATTCCTGTATCCGCTGGAAGGCGACTACGAAGCGTCAATTATGTACTGGGTGTTGGCCTATCGAACCAGCGGCTCATTTATCAGCGTCAGTCGTGACTGGCCTTAGACGAAGGGGTTGATGTGAGAAAAAAACGTACTGTCGAAGCATTTAGCCTGTCGTTCCTGGACTGCATTTGCTGTGGCTTTGGCGCGATTATTCTGTTGCTGGTACTGAGCAAGATCTACGAGCCAGTCATTATTGAGAAAACACAAGATGATCTGCAGTCGCTCATTGCGTTGTTGCAAGAGGAGCTGTTCGACATTCGTGGTGAAACAACGGTCATTAACCGTGATCTCGAGTCTGTGAAAGAGCAAACGTCAACGACCAAAATTCGTCTGGCTCGCCTGCAGGGCGAGCTGAATACTGTGCAAGGTCAATACGCCGTGACGCAGCGAGAATCAGAGTCCACCTTTGACGAAGGCGCATTAAAAGCGACCAGGCAGAGCCTCACTGCAGAGATGCAACGCCTTCAACCTTACTACAAGCGAGCAGAAACGGATGCTGTTGCGGGAATTCCTGCAGACAGTGAGTACATTATCTTCCTGATCGATACGTCCGGCAGTATGCAGCAGTTCAACTGGGAGCGGGCGCAGAGAAAACTAACCGAAACTCTCGACGTGTACCCGCAGGTCAAAGGTATTCAGATCATGAATGACAATGGCAGTTACATGTTCTCACAATACCGGGGCAAGTGGATTCCGGACACGCCTGGCAGACGCGAAGCTATCGTGAACACAATGCGTAACTGGCGGCCGTTTAGCGACAGTAATCCTGTCGACGGCATCATCTATGCGATCAGCACTTTCTGGGAGCCAGACAAGAAGATCAGCATTTATGTCTTTGGTGACGAGTTCAGTGGTGGATCGGTTGAGAATGTCGTTCGGCAAATCGATAACGTCAATCGTGAAGATGCGGAAGGCAATCGCCTGGTCCGAATTCATGCCGTCGGGTTTCCCTGGTTTTTTGAGGGCGGCCGTGAAATACCCAACACGGCGCGTAGATATGCACATCTAATGAGAATTATTTGTGACAGAAATGGTGGAACCTTCGTCGCGCTGAGCAACGAGCGAACCTGAAACGAGGCATTTCTTGCCGCCGCGCGTTTCGTTGCGGCCATGATTCGCCACAATTGATCGTCAAGTTTGCATCTTGCGGACCGTTCGCGTCCGTTATTACGGCATGTAATGAAATCCAACAGAGGCCACAACGGTGGTCTTTTAATCACGGAGGACATTCCAATGCGCAAACAGATAATGATCATCTCAGTAATCGCCAGCCTGGTCGCGACGCCGGTATTCGCCAGTTCTGGAGTATCTCAGTCCGAATCATCCAAGGAAGAGTCAATCGGCGCAGGTACCGGCGCCACGCTCGGAGCCATCGCTGGCGGCCCGGTCGGGCTTATGATCGGTGCGATGATTGGAGCCAAAGTCGGTAAATCCCTGTATCTGAAGGATTCAGAAATTGACGCATTGTCTGGTTCACTACAAAGCTCCGAAGATGTAGTCGACGTTCTGCAGGATGATGTCCGAGTGTTGAATGGCGATGTGGACACTTTAAGCGCCGAACTGACACGGCTTGAAGAAAATTCACAACCGGAGCTGCGTAGCCTTCTGCAGGCCGGCATTGCAATGGACTTGCTGTTTCGCACTGATGAGCACGTATTGGCCGACACGACAGGATCAAGATTGGCGGAGCTTGCGGCGTCGCTTTCCTCCAAAGCAGATATTCGTGTGCAGCTGGACGGCTTTGCCGATGAAAGAGGTGATGCAGAGTACAACTACCAACTCTCCCAAAAGCGCGTCGATTTTGTTCGGGAGCAACTTATCGGCTCTGGTGTTGACGCGTCGCGGATCAGCATTGCCGCCCATGGAGAAGCGCCCGCACAGGACGCGAGCATCGACAGCTATGCGCTCGAGCGCAGAGTCAGCCTGACTTTGTTCATCGACGAAACACCTTCATTCGCAGCAAACCCATGATGCTCTGATTTGCGCATGACTCATCTCCCCACGACTCATTGCGAGTCCCCACCTGGCCGGCCCTTTGGGCTGGCCTTTTTTTGTGCTGCGAAGCGGGTTTCGATAGTCTTTTGGACGCGTCTTCGTCGATTGCATTAAAAGTGAGCGCATTGGTTTATAGTTCTCATGAGACCGTGAACAGCGAGATGAAAATGACAACAGAACTTGTAAATCGACGCTGCAAACCTTGCGAAGGTGGCGTCGAGCCCCTTCGCGGTGAACAGGTGGAGCAACTGATGCTGGCGCTGCACGATGACTGGACGGTGAGCGATGACGGAGTTGAGATATCCCGCCAGTTCGACTTTCCCGCCTATAGCCGCACGCTGGCGTTTGCGAATGCCGTTGCGTGGATCGCGATCAGCGAAGGTCATCATCCGGTTCTGACTGTCAGCTACGGTAATTGCAGTGTTAGCTACACAACACATTCGATCGGTGGTCTATCAGATAACGATTTCATCTGCGGTGCCAAAATTGATCGTCTTGCGGCCGATACATGATCGGAATTGCGGATATTGAGGCGGCGGCCAGGCGTCTTGATGGCGTTGCGATCAAAACACCACTGTTGCGAAGTACTGATCTTGATCTGTTGCTTAAGGGTACTGTGCTACTAAAACCGGAGTGCTTTCAGCAGACCGGATCGTTCAAGATTCGTGGTGCCTACAACCTGCTTGCCCAGTTAACGAAGGAGCAGGCTGCGCATGGCGCAGTTGCGTTTTCATCCGGAAACCACGCACAAGGCGTGGCGCTCGCCGGCAAACTACTCGGGATTCACACCGCCATCGTCATGCCGGAAGATGCGCCACGTGCGAAGTTGGCGAACACGCGGCGTCTAGGTGGTGAAGTAATAACCTATGACCGCAACTCAGGTGATCGCGAGAAGATTGCGCGTGATCTTGCCGCTGAGCGAGGCGCAGTCGTTGTGCCGTCTTTTGATCATCCACACATCATTGCAGGGCAGGGCACGGTCGGCCTCGAAATAGCTGAGCAGGCACAAGCGCTGAATCTGATACCTGATCAAGTGTTGATTTGTTGTGGTGGGGGTGGTCTAAGCTCAGGCAGTGCGATCGCTTTGAAGGCGCGTTGTCCGGATACAAAGGTGTACCTCGTCGAGCCGGAAGAGTTCGACGATACCGCGCGCTCTATGCAAACGGGTGAGCGAGTCGCCAACAGGAAGAATGCCAGTTCCATATGTGATGCTTTGCTGACCGATATGCCGGGAGAAATGACGCTGGCGATCAATCGGCAGCTTGCGCGCGATGTATTGCTGGTGAGCGACGATGAAGTTCGTGAAGCAATGCGGTTTGCATTCCGCTCACTGAAACTCGTTGTTGAGCCAGGTGGGGCAGTGGCTCTGGCCGCTTTGCTGTCCGGCAAAGTCGAAGCGGTTGGCAAGACGACGGCGATAGTGCTGAGCGGCGGCAACGTCGATCCGGAAATGTTCGCGTCAATTCAGAGTTGACTAGCCGTACAGGGCCGAAGTGGCCGAGTCAGATTGAGCCGATATTCGGCTTGCGCAACATCGAAAAATTCTGCCGCGGCCGCCGGGAAATGCCGTTTACCTCGACATTATCTCGGCGTCGTGCTGGCCAGTCATCGAGCCACGTGATGATCTTGTCGAGCTGTTCGATGTCGGCTTTGACGCGCGAAGGCGGCCGTATTTCGTGAATACCGATACCCTGTTCGGCGGACTGGATGAAATTCTGCGTGTCACGCAGAACCGCAATGATGGGTATACCCAGTGAATCGAGAAAACGCATCAGTCGTTTGAAACTCTTGGTGTTCTTGCGAGTGCGGTTCGCGACTACGGCAAGTTTCCGATCTCGACGATCCACTTTTGCAACAAGCAACAAATCAGCAATGCATCGCGAGGCCGCGTGTATGTCCATGGGTGACGGCAAAACGGGAACAATGATGCTGGTGGAGTCGCCGCTCAATTCGCGCAGCTCGTCGTGATTAATACTGGCCGGAGAATCGACAATGAGGTTTTCCGTTCCCTCCGGAATTCGCAATTGCCAGCTGCGTGTGGCCTGCATCGACTTTTTGAAGGCGGCAATGCCGTTGATTGCCGGATAATCTGCTGGCCGGCGTTCCAGCCAGGCCATGGTCGATCCCTGTGGATCACAATCCATAATCGCCGGTTTGGAGCCACGTTTTGCATAACAGGCGGCAATATTTGTTGCGAGCGTGGACTTGCCACAACCCCCTTTGGGATTGAGGATCACTATTCTGTTCAGATTGTCGCGTTTCGGCGTAATAATCATAGGCCTTCTGACCGGATAGCATGTCGCTTAAATGCCGCACCTGTTGGCTTGCAAGGTCCTAATGTCCTCTAATCGACGCGGACTGTCCTTGCGCCAGTTCACATAATACCGCAGCTCGAGCCGCTGCGGAGAACTTGTGGCACAGCCTGTCTGCAGATTTAGCGCAGGTGGAGATCGCCACGTCGATCAAGGCGACGTGAGGCTATTACACGTCTGTCGACGTCACCGGATAAGGTTCCGGCGAGGTCCGCCAGGAAGACCGCATCCGTGAAATACCAGGAATGGCCATTGCCGGCCGTCTTGCTGTCGAGTTGTTTCTTGAAATACGAGCCACGACTGACATTGCTGGCCTTTTCTGGTTTTACGTTGGGCAGTCCGCGGCGTCCGAGCCGTG
>RCNF010000213.1_pt1 | contig 51357 bp, 38 predicted proteins | sample 2041311 | NCBI WGS metagenome assembly RCNF01 (sample SAMN09708228, study PRJNA481090) | Marine sediment metagenome, whole genome shotgun sequencing project. | biome: marine sediment; feature: ocean; material: sediment; isolation source: Sewage treatment plant 2 marine sediment (STP2) ...
CGCCATCATTGATGTGGAGCCGTCGGCGGACATAGCGGCCCGAACCGGCGGTGAGCCGACCGTGCAACAGGACCGAACCTCGGTGTTGCTTGGCTTCGTCGACGCTGATGACCGCGCCTCGGTCCTCATAACGTCTGGGAAGGTGGAAGAGAAGATCCGCGACTCGCCGAATCCCGATTTCTTCCAGCGCAGCGGCTGTCTTGGGGCCGATGCCCACGATGCAATGGACCGGGTCGTCCGCCCGTAGCGGCAACTCGGCCTCAGGCTCTGGTGGGGTCAATCTCGAACCGGCACTGAATCGTACCGAAGATGACTGTGTCACCAGCCTCGACCGGATGGGATTGCCCGGCCGTCAGCCTCACGCCATTGACAAAGGTCCCGTTCATGGTGCCGACATCCTCGATGACGCTGTAGGAGCCGTCCTCTTCCCGGCGAACTCGCGCATGGCGGCGGGAAATCGATCGTTTGCCGTCAACCGGCGTGAGATCGACATCGGGGTGGATCCCCGTCACCGGGTCGATGCGGCCGACCGACGTCTCACCATCCTTCGCCAGGGGAAAGACCAGACCGGATGTCACCTCGACCAATCTCGCCCTGGGGTCGAGGCCGGATTTCGGCTCGTCAGATATCCCTGACGATTCGATGTCGACCTTGTGACCGACGGCCTCTTCGAGCAGTTGGGTCGTTTGTCTCAGGCGTCGGACCAGCTTGCGCATGATCCGGATGGTGATCTCCGGGTTGTGCTTGAGGATAAAGGTGAAGGCCGACCGATCGATCATCACGACTTCGACATCGGTCAATGCCAGAGCAGTCGCAGATCGCGGGATTTCATCCTCCAGCATGCACATTTCGCCGAAGAAGTCGCCCTTGCCCAGGACCGCGAGCACCCGGTCTTCCTTGCCGAAGTTCTTACGGATTTCGACCTCGCCGCTCTCGATAACGTACATCTGAAGCCCGAGATCGCCTTCGCCGAAGACAACATCTCCGGATGCAAATTGAGTCCGCATCGGATCCAGGGAGTCGTGGGTCCCCTTTGAGCCGGTCGTTTTGAATTTCGCCATCACACGCTCCAGGTTAGCGCACCTCGCCGGGTATCGATCTCCACCGATGCACCGACGGGGAAGGCCAGGTTTCTCGTTGCATGACCGAAAGGCATTCCAACAATGACCGGAACCGTTTCAGGCACCGATTCAAGAAGCAGCTCGCACCAGCGCGGCAGGCACTTTGATTTTGGCCGACAGGCGTGCAAACTCCCACCTATCAGTGCTTTTACCCCTCCGAAGCTAGCAGAGCCACGGAGGTGGGTCAACAGACGATCGAGTCGGTATGGGGGCTCCGAAACCTCTTCGACAAAGAGCACGGAATCACTGAAATCCGGCTCCCAATGGGTCCCCAACAAAGCCGAGAGCAGCGAGAGGTTTCCACCGAGCGCGATTCCCTCAGCGGCGCCGTGCCGGAGCACACACCCCGAAGGTATCGGAAACAGGGTCTGACCCACCAAACGACCATCGAGAAGCTCGCGAAGCCTGTCGGCGTTGGAATTTCGCTCGAGACCAGCGGCCACCATCGGTCCGTGGATCTGAACCACCGATGAGGCGAGGGGATTGAGAATCGCGGTGAGATCGGAATACCCGACGAAACGAACCTCATCGGCGATGAGTCGATCCCAGGGAAGGCGCTCCAATAAGCGGGTGGATCCGAATCCGCCCCGGGCCGCGATGAATGTGCGGACGCCGTGATCGAGGAGTTCGAGAAGACCGCCGAGGCGATCGTCGTCCGATCCGGCGAGATAGGTTTCCCGATCGCGAAGATTCGACGCCAGGCACACCGGATTCCCCCAGGTGCGGAGGACCTGCAACCCGTCGTCCAACTTCGCCGGATCCACTGGCCCGGAAAGAGCGACAACGCCAAGAGGCTCGTGAGGATCGAGAGAACGCCAAATACCCATGCAAACCAACAATAACCTAAGACGAGCGGTTCTGCCGGATGAGATGTGCCAAGGGCTTGTGACTCTGGTGCTTGCGAAAAGCGCAGGCATACCCGTTGGTATTCCGAGCATTTTCGCAAATATCCAGAGCCCAAGAGCTTGGTGCAGATCGCCGGTGAGAATCGCTGATCTCAGGTTAAACCCTTTTCAGCAACATTGGCCCGTGGCGCCGGGCACCACGGGCCAAAAATTGCAGAAGGAGGCTATAAGCCGGATTCTGTGCCCACGAGGCGGCGTTCATTCATCTTGGCCGTGCGTTACCGCGCGGCTCCAGCAACCTACCCGGAAGTCGTTCCCGCCGAGGCGGGGGGCGGGGACGGGCGACCCTCGACTCCCCTATTCGGTCTTGCTCCGCATGGGGTTTACCATGCCCTCTCCGTCACCGGAGAGGCGGTGCGCTCTTACCGCACCCTTTCACCCTTACCCGCCGACGTCCGGCGGGCGGTCTGCTCTCTGCGGCACTTTCCCTCGCGTTGCCACGGCCGGGCGTTACCCGGCATGCTGCCCGTCAGGAGTCCGGACTTTCCTCGACGATCCGAAGACCGCCGCGAACGCCCGCCTCCTCCTGCGTTGGAGAGAATAGCACCGACCGATGAGCCCAAATCCGACCCGGGGATCAGAGCCGCGCGAATGAGGTCTGAGCCTCAGAGGCCCATTTTCCTCATCTTCTTGAACAGTCCGGCGCGTGAAAGCCCCAGCCGTTGGGCGGCTTGCGACTGGTTCCCGTCACTCGTCGCGAGGGCGCGTTTGACCATCCACTTCTCAAACCAGTCGCGGGCCTCGGCAAGCTCGAGTGCCGCGACACTTTCGAGGTCGATATCTGGGATAACACTACCGGTGGTGGGATTGGTCTGTTTTCCCTCCGAAAGCCAAAAATCGGCAACGGGAATGGCACTGGTCGCGGCCGGAGTCTTCGAGTTGCTGGAATCAGACGAAGGCGAGCTGCTCCCTGAGCGCTGCAACTTGCCGCATCTGAGCACGATGTTGACCCCGGCGATCACTGATCGCAGGTCGCCGATGGCCGGTGGTTGGCCGGAATACCGAACCACCAAAACGTGGTCCGCCCCCACGGTTGCGACGAGGAAGTCCTCACCGAGTTCACTGACCTGGCGGACACGGGTTCCGGAGGCGTCGGGCTGTTTGTGATCGATTGCAAGCTTGGCGAGGATCTCGCTTCTGCGAGCGAGCTGACCGAGATCTCCCGCACTGCAGATCATCGCGACGCTGTCGTTCTCATCGCGATAGAGCACGACCGCGCCATCGAACCCGAGGCGCTCCACCGCCCAGATGAGCGGTTCAGCCAGGCCACCGCATTCGACGACGTCTGCGATGGTTTCGAGCAGCGAGACCACATCTTCCATGGAGGCCTCACCGCGAAATTTCTGAGTCTCTTCGGTCCCTTGGATCCCTGAATCGTCGTCGCGCCGGAAGATCGCTTCAGGACCGGTCGGATAGCTTCCGGTGCCCAATTCCACGATGACGAGACGAGCGGATGAGAGGTGGACCATGTCGCCGCAGTTGAAGGCCTCGGATGCCGTCTTTGCCCCGTTGATGAAGGTGCCGTTCTTGCTGTCGAGGTCGGTGATGAAAAACGAGCCATCCTCGACCCGGAGCACCGAATGCCGTCGCGAAACATCCTTCTGGTCGATGACGACATCGTTGTCCGGTCGGGAACCGATGCGATAGCTCCGACCGGGGACCAGATCGAACCTTTTCTCCCCTTCAGTCGGGTGGGTGTAGACCAGAATGAACTGCGCCATACTCTTCGCCTTCTTTTGTTTCTCACGCTGCATCGGCGCATCTCGATAGCTCTTCCCTTATCTTATCAGGAGCCTTTGTCGACGATTCAACTCCTCCGGCCGGCGATGACTCGTTGCACCATCTCCGTGGAAATCAGCAGTCGTTTTCCGCCCCCGGGGTCGTCCTCGAGTCCTTCAAAGGTCCACGGGTCGAACTCGAGCGGGTTGATGATCCGGCCGAAGACCGTCCGCAGTGCGCGTGCTCCGGTTCGAGTGCTCTTGGCCGCCTCTTCGGCAATCATCCCGGCAGCGACATCCTCCATCTCGAGGTTGATACCGAGGACCTCGAAGTAGCGCTTCGAGCGCAGGAACGGCGAATCGACCGATATCAGAAGGATTTCTTTGAGCACCGATGTGTCGAGATCCCGAAGCAGGACGACGTCGTCAAACCGGGCCATGAACTGCGGCACCATCCCGTATTCGAAGAGGTCTTCGGGCTTGAGAAAATCACTGATTGCAAATCGGCTCTCGATCCTGACCTGCCCGTCGGCGGTCTGGATCGCCTGCGATTTGAGTTTCTCACCGCTGCCCGGTTTGATCACTCTGAGGTAAACCTGGTCATACAGACCCTCGAAAGCCCCGCCGCAGATGAACATCATGCGGCGGGTATCAACGGAGAGGATGACCTCGCGCTCTTCACCGTCCTCCCAGACGTGGGCGCGGTGGGCCACCACCTCCCCTTCCATGAGGGTCAGGAGGCCCTGCTGGAGAACAACCCCGATGGCATTGGGTTTTCCGGCGACGATGGATGACATCTTGTCGATCTCATCGATACAGACGGTGGCCCGTTCCATCGTGGCGACGAGTTCCTCGGCTGTCGGCTTCTCTCCGACGAGCGCGCGGGCGCGTTGCTCAACGGCGGTGAGGAGTCTCGCCGGTTGAAACTCGAGGCGTTCCGCGTCCACCAAGAGGTTTGCATTGATGATGGTCATCGCTCTGAACGGGCGGTACTCTTCAACCTCGTGGTACATCCGCTGGATGTTGTTCATGATGGTTGTCTTGCCGGTTCCCGAGTTGCCGATAAGCAGGATGTTTCCCGGGACCTTCCCGGTCGTGTGCTTGTAGACCGCGACCGAGGTGTATCGCAGCGATGTGCTCTGCCCGAGGACCCCCTTCTGGAGTTCCTTGAAGATATTGGGTGGGGTGATCGAAGTGAGATCACGCAATCCACCCTCGGTGGTGGACGGGTTGGAACTGTCGGTTGCCATCTTGACTCCAATGTTGAGCGACGGTGCGCCCTCGATGCCTCGAACGCCTGGAAAGCGCCGCAGATTCCGACGCTGCCGAAACGTATACGGACTCGGACCTCGAAACGACTCAGCCGGCGGCCACCCAGACCCCATCGCGCGGCACCAGCTCGACGCCGTCGATGTGAACCGAGACGCCGCACCCTCCGGGTCGGAAATCGGTGACAATATCCACGTGTTGGGCCGAGCGATTGAGCACTCCGTCGGCTTCCAGCTGGGCGATCCGCTCGCGCCCCTCATCAGAGCCGGGATCTTCGACATAGCAGTGTTCATAACTGGCGCCGATAGCGATGTGAAGGGTGCCCCCGACCTTCTCGACAAAGAGTGGGTGTTTGAGTACGCGATCGAGGCCCGGGTTCATCCCGAGCGCCACCTCGCCGAGCCGGTGGGAACCGTCGTCGGTTTCGATGATCGTCGTCAGGTGTTCGTGGCCCTCATCGGCTCGATACTCGACGATCTTTCCGCCTTCAAACCTGAGGTAGATCCCGGAAATGTCGTTGCCGCCGGAGTTGATCGGCAGATCGATGAAGATCTCACCCTCGACGCTGGATGCATCGGGGCTCGTGAAGACTTCTCCGTCGGGAAAATTCCGCAGGCCGTAGGAGAGCGCAGCGTGGCCCTGGGATATCCCCATCTGCAACACCAGTTCTCGGTCCTGACGCGGGTGTCTCGTGGCAATCGTGATCTCGGAGCCGTCGTCCAACAACGGCGCGATCCGCTCTTCAGCCTCTCGCAAGGGCCTCGGATCCACCGTCGAAGCGCCGACAATAAAGTCCTCGAACTCCTCGACGGTCATCCCCTCGAGCGCGGCGAAAGCCGGTGTCGGATAAAGAGTGATGACCCAGGGTTTCGACAGACGGATGTTGGAATAGGGACGATCGGCCGCAGCGAGGGCCTGGGATTGTTCCGGATCGAGTCCCATGTACTGGCTCGGATCCTCGCCTCCGAGGATCTCGATGTACTTGGTCATGCTTTCATATCGCTCACGGTGCCAGTCCGGGACCTTTGCGAGCTGCTCGGGCGAGGCCGCCCGGCCCATGGCCGCCGACCACACCCGACCACGATCGTTGTTGGGGGCGACGAGACAGATATCGGGCACGGCCCCCGCTTCGATGGTCTTTCTTTCAAGCACCGCCATGAGCGGCCAACAAACCGGCTCCCCTTTGATCATGACCCGGTCTCCGGGAACGACGCCGCCCACGGAATGTTCGAGAAGGAACCCTGCCCAAGTTTCGAGATCACGCTGATCGATCATTCAAGCCTCCACAATTCAGCCTGCAGACTGCCGTTCGCGGCGGGTCGTCGGCAGGCTGAATTGTACCTGGGCTATGCTCCGTGTATGAAAAGCGTGGTTTGCAGCGATCATGGTGACGAAAGTGTGCTTCGGATTGAAGATCGTGTCTCTCCGGAGCTGAGATCAGGTTCGATTCGAATGGCGGTCGGTGCGGCGGGGCTCAACCGCGCAGATCTCCTGCAACGCCGTGGTCTGTATCCTCCACCTCCCGGAATTTCGGACATCCTCGGACTCGAGTGTTCGGGATCGATCACTGAACTCGGCTCTGAAGTGACCAGTCTCGAGGCGGGCGGCCGTGTCATGGCGCTCGTCGCCGGGGGGGGCCAGGCTCAGGAGGCGGTAATCGATCGGGGATCACTGCTCCCGGTGCCGGAGGTCTTTTCTGATCAGGAGGCCGGCGCGTTCCCGGAGGTCTATCTCACGGCGTATCTCAACCTCTTCATGCTCGGTGGGTTGAAAACCGGCGGAACGGCCCTCGTCCACGGCGGATCGGGCGGAGTCGGAACCGCGGCGATTCAACTCGTGAAGAATGCAGGAGCACGCGTCTTCGTGACGGCCGGCTCCGATGACCGCTGTCGTCGCTGCACCGAACTCGGCGCCGATCTCGCCCTCAACTACCGCGACCGGGATTTCGAGAGCGTTTGCCTGGAAGCCACCGAGACGCGCGGGGTCGATGTCGTTCTCGACTGTATCGGCGGACCGTATCTGGAGAAGAATCTGAAGGTGCTGACAACCGAGGGGCGGCTGGTGGTGATCGGTCTCATGGGCGGAATGACGGGCGACCTCGATCTGCGCCGGTTGCTGTCAAAACGGATTCGGATCATCGGATCGACCCTGCGGGCGCTCAGCCTCGAGCGCAAGGCCGAGATCGTGAGTTCGTTCCTCGACCGATTCGGCGATGCCCTGCAGGCCGGAAGACTCCGGCCGGTCATCGACAGCGTTTTCCCAATGAATCGTGTTGCGGATGCCCACCGACGGTTGGCCTCGGGAGAAGCCTTCGGCAAGGTCGTATTGACCATCGGTTAGAGGGCTGCGCCAGAGTGTCATCGCACATTCCCACTGCAGTTTCACCGCAAAGAACGCTACGACCGCTATGGCCATCGCAAAGAGACCATTTCAAGAAGTCATCGCAACAGGAGTCGGATGGTGGCATCCGGCTTGAAGAAAGACCTCTCTGAGTGATTCGTTTCAGCGAACCTGAGTGCTCGACCCTCGATGAGCTCCCGCGATGGTGCGATGGCTCAATCATGCGATGTCCTTTGCGATGGTCTTTGCGATCATCGCGGTCTTTGCGGTAAAACTGTGATGGGTTCTTGGCCAGGAGACCTCACTCTCGACGAGCCAAGGGATGATGAGCTTGGGAATGGTCCTGTCGTTGAAAACTTCAGCCCATTTTGCGACTACTCCCCCCGGCAGCTCAGAGTGTTTTGAACTCCTCGATGAGTCGGTCGGCGGATTCGTCGTCGAGATCGAGCAGTGGTGGTCGGGTTCGGAAATCGCCGAAGCCCTTGTTCCGAAGGATCGCCTTGACCGCAGGACCGAGGCCGTACTTCTCGAGGAGATCTCTGACAACATCGAGGTCGGGCTGTCGTTCGGAATTCTGTTGGGCTGCCGCTACGAGCGCCGGAACCACGCTGGCCGAGGCGGTGATGCTGCCACTTCCCCCGGCAGCTCGCGCCGTCGATAAAAGCCGATCGTGCCCGACCATGTACGAGCGATCACCGGGCCTGGAGGTGAATCTGTCGATCTCATCGAGCTTGCCGGAACTGTCCTTGACCCCACCGTAGCGGGGATGGTCGGCGACCCCGTCGAGGATCGCATCCGAAATCTCGATCCCGGTCACCTGCGGAATGTGGTAGAGCAAGACCGGGATCTCGGCGGAGTCGAGGACCATTCGGAAGAACGCGACCAAGCCCTCGATCGGTGCTGAGCGGAAGTAGAACGGCGGTGGAAGCAACACCGACGAGTAGCCGAAATGCCGAGCTGCCTGGACAAGCTGAATCGCCTCCGGCAGCGCGCTCGAGCCGACGCCGAGCATCAGCGACAATCCGTGCGCGAACCGGGCGGCGGCCTCAGCCAAGGCCAATCGTTCACTGACTTCAAACGATGGGAACTCACCGTTGGTCCCCATGATCAAGGCCCCGTCGAGTCCCTCATCGGCAAGAAATCCGAGATGACGATCCAGGGCGACCGGATCCAGCAAACCTCCGGCATCCAGTGGTGTCGGGATCGGAGCGTATGCGCCGCTCGGTAGTGCCATGGGACCTCCTGAAGCGCCGAGACCGGGCGCCATCTTCGAGAGTGTACCAACACATCTGCGGCGGCTTCCGTAGTAGAGTGCAGGGAGCGGTGCGTCTGACGCCGCCAACCCATTGGAGTGACATGGCGATTCGAATCCTCGTACTGACCCTGATTTTGTTTGTGATGCCGGTGATTGGACTGGCTGAGGAACTCATTCTCCCCGTCTTTGCCCTCAACGCCGAGAATCCCGACGGCTCGCGCTGGTCGACCGAGGTGTATCTCGTTAACCCGACCCTGGATCCGGTGTCGGTGGCCATCGCCGAACTGCTGCCCGGGAGGGTCAGTCGACCCACCCCCTGCGGCCAGTTCATGTCGCCGACCCGCGTTGTTCCTCCTCAGTCAGCGGTGCTCTGGACCGCGTCGGGTCTCGCCACGGATCTCGGGTGTGCGGATGAAGTCCTGGGCGCCCTCAAGCTCCACGCCGATGGCCCGGTTCGGGTCACCGCTCGGTTGGTACGCCATCTCGATGCCGGCGAGGCAACACCCACGGGCGTTCTTTCCGGTGAAGGACAGTCGGTGGGTGCGGTTCGCGTGAGCGAGCTTTCCGGACCGACCACCCTTCTGCTCCCAGCCCTGCTATGGCACCGAAATCCCTGCGGCGAACCCGCTTTCACCACCGATGTCGGCTTTGCCAACCCCGGAGTCGAACCGGTCACAGTTGCGTTGTACCTACCCAAAGAGCCCCAACGCGCCATCAGGATCAACAACCGTGCCGTCGCCCTTCCCCATCAGTTCGTGATCGAGGCGGGACGGTGGAAGCAGTTCAGCCTCGCGCCGATGGGTCGTCCCTTTGAGGGCTGTTTCGAGCCCGAGAGCTTTGATCTCGAGGTGGTTGTCGATGGTCCGCTCGTCGTCTATGGATCAGTGACCGACAGCAGAAGTCTGGACGGTCGGATGGTGGCGCCGGTGGATCTCCAACGACACTGAGCTGGGCCGACCCGGCCGACGACGATCAGACGTCGAGCGGGAGTGCTCGTTGTCCCTCAACCCTCGTCAGCCAATTGAGCCGAAAAACGCCTCCTCCGAGGGGTTCGAGTTCGAATTGTGGCGGATGCTTCTTTGGCCAACCAACCAGATCGTAGCGGATCAAGAATTCTTTGATCCGAGGTGAACGGAGTTCGGGTGACCCGTGCCAAAAACTTTCGGTGAGGGGTATTTCGACGGGTTCGGCACGGTCCGGCAGACAAATCTCCACCGTCTCCCACTCGGGTCTGAACCAGAGGCTCACTTCCCGGTCGAGAATGCGCACCCCGTAGGTGCTGTGTCCGTCGTACCAGGCTGAGACGATCATCGCCGGGTAAGTCTAGCATTCTCGGAGGGTAAGGAGGTGAGACGTGAGAGGGTTAGACGTCTTACGTCAAAACCTCACCTCTTCCCCTTCCGCTCACGCCGGCCGGTCGCCGAACGAGGTCCCTACGTCTCTGGCGGTGAGGACGGTGTCGCAATCGATCGGCACGGTCTTCATCCGGCTGGTGGCCACCTCCAGTGGGACCGCCAGCACCCGCGGCGGATCGAGGGCCACCATGTGGTTGAAGGTCCCCTTCTCGATGAGTCGAACCGCCGCAGCCCCGAACCTGAGGGCGAGGAGCCGGTCGAAGGTGGTTGGGCGTCCACCGCGCTGGATGTGACCGAGCACAACGGTCCGGGTCTCCTTTCCGGTGCGCTCCTCGATTTGGTTCGCCACCTTCTCCGCGATCCCACCAAGCCGAACCTCGCGCCCGAGCTCTTCCTTCATGATGATCGTTCCACCATCCTTGGCGCGGGCGCCCTCGGCAACCACCACGATCGAGAACCGGCGGCCGTGGCCCTCGCGGTCGGAGATCTTGTCGCACACCAAATCGATGTCGAACGGGATCTCCGGGATCAGGATCACATCGGCGGTCGAGGCGACGCCGGAATGCAGAGCGATCCACCCGGCGTACCGGCCCATGACCTCGACCACCATCACCCGTTCGTGGGCCTCGGCGGTGGAGTGCAGCCGGTCGATCGCCTCGGTGGCGACGGTGACCGCGGTGTCGAAGCCGAAGGTCACGACCGTGCCGGTGAGATCGTTATCGATGGTCTTGGGGACGCCGACAACCCGGATCCCCTTGGCGGCAAAACGGCTGGCGATCCGCATGGAGCCATCACCGCCGATGGCAATGAGCGCGTCGATCCCCAGACGGTGGTAGTTCTCGACAACTTCGTCCGACCGGTCGACGAGAGTGGTCGCCTGTCCCGGGAGGGTGACCGGAAACTCGAACGGATTGCCCTTGTTGGTGGTGCCGAGAATGGTGCCCCCGGTGTGGGTAATGCCGCGTACGGCATCAGGATCGAGCTGCATGATTTTGCTGGTGTCCAGCAGCCCCGTGTAGCCGCGCCGGATTCCGAGCACGTCCCATCCCCGCTCGACGGCAGACAACACTGCCGCCCGGATGACGGCGTTGAGTCCCGGCGCATCCCCTCCCCCGGTATTGATCGCAATACGTCGAATTGTGCCAGACATCAGTCACCCCCGGGATTCGGTAGGCATGAAGTGTAGCCTTTTCCACCGCTCTTTCTGATTCGAATCCACCGCAGAGGTATAGTTGACGGCGAAAGATGTCACCCGAAACCGCCATAGCCGCCAAACTCTCCATCGCCGTACAGTTCTCGGTGGTCACCACGCTGTTGGTCTACTTCCTGCTGCTGAGGAAAACCGTGCGCCTCGAAGAAGTGCGGCTGTGGTCGGCGGCGTGGTTCTCCGATGCCGTCGCCCTCGGCGCGGTGCTTTACAGTTCGTTGTACGGCGGTGGAGGGATGCCCCTCCGCCTGACCCTCTTTCTCTATCTCGCCGGCAAAACAGCATTTGCGGTGTTCATGGTCTCGGGTGCAAGAAATCACGTCCGACCCGGAGCCGAACCGCGTATTCGTCCCGCTCCTCTGGCGGTTCTCATTGGCGTGTGGAGCATTTCGGTCGCCGCGGTGGCGAGACAACTTGTGGTGGCCCAGTTCGCCCAAAGCGTCATGGTCGCGGTCCTCTTTGCCGCGGGCGGGTGGATCGTTCTCCGCAGGCCCAGGTCCCAGGTCTCCCGCTGGCTCGGGTGGGCATTCGTGCTCCAGAGCTCGGTTTTTCTCTTCTATGCGATCGCCATGGCTCCGACTCTTATCGACAAGCCGGTTCTGTTCCCTTTCCTGCACCTCACGTCCTTCATGGACGCCTGGCTCGAGCTCATCCTCGCGTTGAGTTGTCTCGCCGCGGTTGCGGACAGAAGCGAGGACCAGCTGCGTTACGCCAATCGGGAACTGCTCGAGTCGCAGGATCGTTTGAGCCAGATGGTGGACACCGACCCACTGACCGGGCTTGCCAATCGGCGGGCGTTGCGACCTTTCATGGATCGGGCGACCTCGACGGGCGCGGCGCTGATCTTTATCGATATCAACAATTTCAAAATGATCAACGACCGCTTTGGTCATCCCATCGGTGACGCGGTCCTGCAACGACTGGCGCACCTGCTTGTCGAGGCCTTTCGGCCGCAGGATATCGTCATGCGCTATGGCGGCGATGAGTTTCTCGTCATCGCACCCGAAATGGTTCAGAAGAGCGTCGGCCCGAGAATCGAGCGAATCAGGTCGCTCATGGGTGCCTCGGACAACAAGAAACCAGCCGTCTCGCTCGCCGTCGGCGTGACCGAACTCGAATCCGGCGGGGATCCATCGGCGGCGATGGTTCGGGCCGATCACCTCATGTACCACGACAAGAGCGGGAGGCGTTGAGGCGTGTCCCGGCGATTCAAACGAGGATCATGAGCGATCGTTTTCATCCGCTCGGAGCGAAGCGCCTCGCCGCGTGGATCGCCCGTGAAATTGACGACGCCGGTTCGGTTTTCGGCATCCCCCGCGAACTCTGGTTCAAACCGCGGGCCACCGACCGATTCACCTTCGACCTTCGCGGCACGAGGCTGCAGACACCAATCGGAGTCGCCGCCGGTCCCCATACCCAATTGGCGCAGAACATCGTCGTCGCGTGGCTATGCGGAGCTCGGGTCATCGAACTCAAGACGGTTCAGACCCTCGACCGGATCGAGGTGTCGAAGCCGTGCATCGACATGCAGGACGAGGGCTACAACATCGAGTGGTCACAGGAGCTGACGGTCCGAGAGTCCTTCAGCGAATACCTCACCGCGTGGGTCCTGATCCACACGCTGCACGCCGAACTCGGATTCGAGGGTAACGACCCAGGCGTTCTCTTCGACCTCAGCGTCGGTTACGACCTCGATGGCTTACAACAGCGGAACATGCGTTGGTATCTCGAACACATGACCCATCCGGGCGAGGAACTCGAGTGCTGCGTGACCGAGGTCGCTCAAGCGTTTCCCTGTGTTCTCGATCTCGAAGTCCCCGGCAGAATCGCCGACAGCGTGACCCTGTCCACCCTCCACGGATGCCCACCCGAGGAGATCGGCGCCATCGCCAAGCACCTCCTCGAATCCTGGGGCCTCCACACTGCGGTCAAGCTCAACCCCACGCTGCTCGGATACGAGGCGGTGAGAGAAATCCTCGTCGATCAACTCCACTGGACCAAGGTCGAACCCCATCGACCGGCCTTCGACACCGATATCGGGTATCCCGATGCCATCGCTCTCATCGACCGTCTGCAGCGATTCGGTGATGAGCGAGGACTCGGATTCGGCATCAAGCTCTGCAATACGCTGCCGGTCGCCAACAGGTGCCCCGAGTTCTCGACCACCGAGGCCACGGCCTATCTTTCGGGACGTCCCCTGCACGCCCTTGCGGTTGAACTCGCCCGGCGTCTCGGCGATGACGCCGAGGAGAAACTCGACATCTCTTTTGCCGGCGGAGCTGACGCATTCAACACTCCGGCTCTCCTCGCTTCCGGGCTGAGACCGATCACGACCTGTTCTGATCTTCTGCGCCCGGGAGGATATCTCAGGCTCGGACAGTATCTCGAGGAAATCGATACCGCCCTCGATCGCACCGGCGCCGCCGGTCTTGATGAACTCATCATCACAACCGCCGGTGACACACAAAGCGTCCACGATGCGGCCAGGCACAACCTCGAGATCTACGCCGACAGCCTGCGGGACGATCCCGAACTCGTGTACGGCAGCTACCGGCGACAGCACACCAAGACCGGCCGATCCCTCGGGTTCTTCGATTGCATTGAAGCGCCGTGTACCGACGCCTGCAGCGTGAACCAGCAGGTACCCGGCTATATGCGTCGGGTGGCCGCTGGTGATGTCGACGGGGCGGCGGCGATCATTGCGCAGGACAATCCCCTCCCCGCGATTCTGGGCCGAGCGTGCCATCATCCCTGTGAGCCGGTCTGTCTGCGAACCCACCTCGATCAGCCGTTGGCGATCCGTGAGATCAAACGATTCGCCATGGACAACTCCCATCTCGATATCCAACCGGTGCCCTCCGATTCCAAATCTCCCGGGGTGGCTGTCATCGGGGCCGGACCCTGCGGACTAGCAGCATCAGCCGAGCTCGCCCGTGGCGGCGTTCGGGTCGTGCTCTTCGAGTCAAGGAATGAAGGTGGTGGAATGGTCTCGGCGACCATCCCTGGATACCGCACGTCCTCGGGAGCGGTCCGCCGCGATCTCGAAGCCATCGTGGCTCTGGGAGTCGAGGTGCGATACGGCATTTCCGTCGGGCGTGACCTCAGCCTCGAGGATCTTCTGCGGGATGGTTTCTTGTATGTCGTCGTCGCAGCAGGCGCCCAGCGCGGGCTTCGCCTCGGGCTCGAGGACGAAGGGGCCGCGGGCGTGTTGGACGGGCTCGATTTCCTGCGGGAGGCTCGTCACGGCGTGCCCGTTGAGCTCGGTCGGAGAGTCGCTGTCATCGGCGGCGGTGATGTCGCCATGGACTGCGCCCGGTCGGCTCGACGGCTGAGCGACGGAACGGTGGAAGTCCTTTACCGCCGCACCATTGATGAGATGCCCGCCCACCCGGAAGAAATCCAAGATCTCCTCGCCGAGGGAATCACCATTCGCGAACTCGTCGCGCCACGGAAAATCCTCGCTGAGAACGGCGAGATCCAGGCCCTCGAGTGCGCTGTCATGGCACTCGGGGAGCCCGATGCATCGGGACGACCGCGTCCGGTCGAGGTGCCCGGCGGGGATCTTACCCTCGGACTCGACACCCTCATCGTGGCCATCGGCCAGCAGGCGGATCTCGGAGTCTTCGAAGGCAGCAACGTCAGGATTTCATCTTCGGGCTACCTGGTCGTCAACGAGGAGACGCTGGAGACCTCTTTGCCGCGGGTTTACGCCGGTGGCGATCTCCGCGACCCCGGGCCGTCGAATATCGTTGATGCGTGCGGCGACGGCCAGATCATCGCGAGATCCATCATGGATCGCGAAGGGCTTGTCAATTCCCGTGATCGTCGAGATCCCCGAGTTTCGCTGGATCGAGCCGAACTGGTCGATCTCTTCGCCCGCCGGGCCCACCGTCTTCCCCGGGTGGAGATTCCCCGACGTGAAGAAATCGATCACAAGGGATTTGACGAGGTGATCGACACGCTCAAACCCGATGCAGCGGCTCGCGAGGCGGCGCGTTGCCTTGACTGCGATCACCTGTGCAGCACCTGTGACGGGGTCTGTCCCAACCGCGCCATCGCGACGTATTTCCTCGAACCGTCACCCCCATTCTCCGATTCAAGACGCATCCAGGGGGACAGCTTCACCGCTCCCGAACAGATCCCCCAGGTCGCCGTGATGGCTGATCTGTGCAACGAGTGCGGCAACTGCGCGACCTTCTGCCCGACCATCGGAAGGCCGTGGCGTGATAAACCGCGGGTCTTTTTCGATCGTGGGGATTTCGAGACCGAACTCGACAACGCATTCATGCTGCTGACCATCGACGATCTGCCGGCGATCCAGGGCAGATTCGAGGGAAGGACCCACCAGTTGGTCCTCGACGGAAATCCGGCTGTCATGAAGATCGACACGACACCGGAGTCGGCGATCATGATCGCCCTCCTTCGTGGTCTGACCGAATCCATGCCCCACCTGCCGAGGCCGGAGGCGCAGCCGGAATGGTTGATCCACAGACTGTAGAGGGCTGGCGACGCGTTTCAGGAATGCGATTGGATGAGGACCATTGGTCTCCCGATACTGTGGCCTCCCCATTACAATGATCCCAACGGAGGCTGAATGCGAACACGATTCGTCAACATGAGGATTCCCGCGGGTGGTAACGAGGTTCAGGATGTCGAGATCGTCGTCGATGACGGCCGTTTTGAAGAGATCCTCCCCGCCGGAACCGAGACCGCCGCAGGTGGCGAACAGTGGGTCAATCTCCGCGGCGCGCTGGCGCTCCCAGGGGTCATCGACGGACATGTTCATTTTGACGATCCGGGGTTCACTCATCGTGAGGACTTCGCCAGCGGCACCGCCTCTGCCGCGGCGGGCGGCGTAACCTGCGTGGTCGATATGCCGTGCACCTCGTTGCCACCCATCACCGATACCGAGGCACTCGCAACCAAAGTCCGTGCGATCCAGACCAAAGCCCATGTCGATTTCATGCTTTGGGGTGGTGTCTCGGGCAACGCCATGGCCCGCGATGATTGGCGAGCAAACCTCGCCGATCTCGTGGAGGCCGGTGTCGCGGCGATCAAGGTCTATTGTCTGTCGGGGATGGAGAGCTTCACCGCGCTCGACTATGGCCGGATCCGCGAGGTCCTGGTCGCTGCCGAGGAGTTGGGGATTCCGGTCGGGGTCCATGCCGAAGACTCGACCATTGTCCGCGAACTCACAAACGGGGTCCGCCAACAGGGAGGGAACGAGCCTGCGGACTACGCCGCCTCGCGACCGACCTTGGGCGAGGTCGTGGCGGTGAGAGAACTCATCGAAGCGTCACGATCGACCGGCGGGCAGGTCCACATCGTCCACCTTTCGAGCGGCGCCGCCCTCGACCTCATCACCGAAGCCCGGAAAGACGGGGTGGCGATCAGCACCGAAACCTGTCCCCATTTCCTCCAATTCACGTTGGACGATTTCCTGAGCCAGGGTTCACTGCTCAAGACCGCGCCGGTGGTCAAGTCCATGGCGGATCGCGAGCGCCTATGGCGGGGCGTCGCCGAGCGCGAAATCTCGTTCGTCGCCACCGACCACGCGCCGGGGCAATGGCCGGAGGAGAAGAATACGGGGGCGATCTGGACCGACTACGGTGGGGTCCCAGGTGTTGAAACCCTCCTGCCCTATCTCTATTCTGAGGGAGTTTCCGCGGGCCGGATCACCCTCGAACAGCTGGTCAAGCTCACCGCCGCCCATCCCGCCCGCTTCTTCGGCATCGAGGATCGAAAAGGTGCGTTTCGCGAGGGCTATGATGCCGACTTCGTGGTTCTCGACGAAAACGTCCGTTGGAAGGTGGTGGGTTCCGAACTGCACAACCTCAACCGCTACACGCCGTTCGAGGGACACGAGTTCACCGGCCGGGTCCGAGCCACCTATGTTCGAGGTCAAGCGGTATTCGAACGCAAGCCCGATGGGCGTGAGCTCTTTGCCCCGGCGGGTTGTGGCCGCTGGATCCAACGAGGTCTGGAATGAACGAGAATCCCGGATTCTCGCCACCGGTGACGATTCTTGTCGGAGGAACCATCGTCACGGCTTTCAGGGCGCCCCGCGTACTCACCGACGGCGCCGTGGCGTGGCAGGGAGATCGAATCCTCGATCTCGGAGACGCTTCCGAGATCACCGGAAAGTACCCGAACGCCCGAATCCTCGACGGCCATGGCGGTCTTGTCCTTCCCGGCCTGGTCAACCTTCACCACCACTTCTACTCGAGCCTCGCGCGCGGGCTGGACCCGGGCCGGCAAATGGGCGACTTCGGCGAGATCCTCGACGGGTTGTGGTGGCGGCTTGATCGCGCACTTGACGCGGATACCATCCGCATTTCCGCCGAGTTGGCACTTGCCGAGTCGATCCGCTGGGGGGTCACCACGGTCTTTGACCACCACGCGTCGCCGACGCTGATCGGCGGCAGTCTGGAGATCATTGCCCAAGCGGTGGACCGCGCCGGACTCTCAGCCGTTCTGTGCTACGAGATCACCGATCGCAACGGCCACGACGGCGCACTCGAGGGTCTGGAAGAAAACCTCGCATTCTTCGCGAGTCGTCGCGATGATGCCAGGATCCGTGGGATGCTCGGCTTTCACGCCAGCTTCACTGTGGATGATGAAACCCTTCAGGCGGCCACCGATTCACGCCTCGCCGGGATGGGTTGCCACATCCACGTCGCGGAGGATCCCATCGATCTCAGAGTGTCCAAGGTGGTCTACGACAACGGCCCCGTGCAACGGCTCGAACGCTGGGGATTCATCGACGATCGCACGCTGGCGGTTCACTGCATTCACCTCGGCAGCGATGATCGCCGGCTTCTCGCGGATCGTGGTGCGGTCATCATTCACAACCCCGAGTCCAACGCCAACAACGGCGTCGGACGGCTCGACCTCGACGGTGCCGCGGCCGATGGCTGTCGGATCGGGCTCGGCACCGATGGGATGTCGTCGACCATCCTCGGATCCCTGCGCGCCGCCTTCCTCGGTGTCCGCGGCGGTCGGCGGGATCCTACGGCGGGTTTCACCGTCGTTCCGGAGATGCTCGCCGTCAACGCTGAGGTCGCAGGGAGGTTCCTCGATGAGCCCCAGCTCGGTTGCCTCGAGGTCGGTGCGCCCGCCGATCTCTGTGCTCTCGACCAGGCGCCGCCGACCCCGCTGAATCCCGAAAATGTTTTTGCGCAAATGGTTTACGGGCTCGCCGGGTCACCCGTGCGTCACACGATTGCACGCGGGCGAGTCGTCATGGAAGACCACCGGCTCGCCGCTATTGATCCGGTGATCATCGCCGACGAGGCCAGAGCTGCAACGCCCGCCCTTTGGGAGCGGTTTCACGCCCTCGGCGTCTCGCGACCGGAGTGGTTGCCTTCAAAGGACTGAGCGGGAGGACGCCCTAGTCCTCGTCCGCTTGACCGTGGATGTTGATGTTGACGTTGTTGTTGCCTCGGATGATGTCGTGGAGTTCGCTGTACCTGGCAAGATCGAGTTCGACGATCTCGTCGCGATGGTCCCAGAAAAGTGTGGAATTCGCCTCCGGCACACCCTCGACCATTGGTGCACCCGGGTTGTCGAGGGAATCCAGCCGGGCATCGAGAACAGCCGCGAACTCTCTGGTGGCTCGCGAAGATCCATACCGCCGTTCGAGATCGGCCAGGGCCTCCATATCGGAAACCGCGGTTTCGCGCAGCTTTTCGGACACGATGCTCCCATCTATCACGTCGGTCACATGTTCCGCCCAGTTCACATAGGTTGAATCCTCGATCCAAATGAACTCGGCCGGCGACATCCCGTGCTTCCGCAGGGTCTCGATCTGCATCGTCATCGCACCCTGGATCGCCTTGAGAACCTCCATCCCGGTTTCCCAATCCTCCGGCTCGCCCTGTTCGAGCTGCCGTTCGATCGCCTGCCACTCGAGATAGCGGGGAAGGAGATCACGCCGGATGTCGAGGAAGACGGTGAAGCGATCGTTACTGATGGTTCCGTCCGAGGGCTCGTCGAAGGGAATCTCATTGTTCATCTCGGTGAGACGCTCCTCGGATTGGGCAATGTCGACGATGGGTCCGACCAGCGCCTTGCCCTGGCGGTACATGTCGGGTCCGTAGATCAGACCCAGGATGCCGAGAACAGCGATCACGGTACCGATGAGGCTCCAGACAACGGTCGATGTTTTGGCCATGACTCCCCCTCCGGATAGTCTAACGGGAAAGCGGCGGCCGAGGTTCAGTTTTCGGCCCCCGTGACCGGAACCGGCTTTTTGGACCCAGAAATGGCATAATCCTTGAGGCATCGCTGTTGAAAACTCGGTAGCGGAGACTCGTTCGCGAAGGAGCAACTCAGGGTGGCACAACCATCGTCCAAGAGCGGTTCGAACAGCCTCGCACTCCTCTCAAGCCCCGAATACGTCGATGAGCTGTATCAGCAATGGAAGAAAGACCCATCTTCGCTCGCGGATGAATGGCAGGCTTTCTTCTCGGGTTTCGAATTCGGCGCCGGGTCCGGGATGCCCTCGTCACAAGAAGCTGCCGATCAGAGCAAGGTCGCAGGTCTCATCTTCGCCTATCGAAACGTCGGCCATTTCATCGCCGAATTCGATCCCCTCGGCGACGGCGATCTCCACGATCCGATATTTGACCTCGAGACCCACGGTCTTGGCGAGGAACACCTCGACCGCGTTTACGATACGGGTCACCTTGGTGGACCAAGCCGGATCACTCTGCGCGAGCTCATCACCTATCTTCGTGAGTGCTATTGCAGAAAAATAGGCGTCGAGTACATCCATATCCAGGACCGCGAGATTCGGCGCTGGCTCCAAAACCAGATGGAGCCGGTGCTCAACGAACCCGAGGTGGCCAACGAGAAAAAACGTCGAATCCTCGAGCAACTCATGCACGCCGAGGCATTTGAATCATTTCTCAACACCCGCTACCAGGGCCAGAAACGATTCTCCCTCGAAGGCATCGAGGCGGCGATCCCTGCTCTCCACTTCTTTATGGATATCGCTGCAGAAACCGGTGCCGAGGAAGTCGTGATGGGCATGGCCCACCGCGGGCGCCTCAACGTGCTGGTCAACATTCTCAGCAAACCCCTCGATCTCGTCTTCCACGAGTTCGAGGACAACCTCAAGACCACCGACTACGCCGATGGCGATGTCAAGTACCACCGGGGTTATTCCTCCGACTACACGACGAGTTCGGGGCAACAACTGCATATCAGTCTGACCGCGAACCCGAGCCACCTGGAGGCCGTCGACCCCGTGGTCGAGGGAAGGGCACGTGCCAAGCAACGGCGTCGCAACGACGCCGAGAAGCGATGCAAGGTCATCCCGCTGTTGCTCCATGGCGACGCTGCCTTTGCCGGGCAGGGCCTCGTGGCGGAGACCCTCAATCTTTCTCAGCTCCCCGGCTATCGCACCGGCGGTACGGTGCACATCATCATCAACAACCAGATCGGATTCACCACCACGGCGAGCGAGGCGAGATCGTCGCGCTATTCCACCGATATCGCCAAGCTCGTGGAAGCTCCGATCTTCCATGTCAACGGTGAAGATCCCGAGGCGGTTGCCTGGGTTGTCGAAATGGCGGTCAAGTTTCGCCAGGAATTCCACCGCGATGTGGTGGTCGATATCCTCGGCTATCGCCGTCATGGTCACAATGAGGGCGACGAACCCGCATTCACGCAACCGTTGATGTATCAGAAGATTGCCAATCGGCCCTCGGTCCGAGAGCTCTATCAGCTCCAACTCGAAGGCGAGCACGCGATCACCCTCGATGAGAGCGCAAAATTCCGGGACCAACTCCAAAGCCTCCTGATCGAAAAGCACCGGGCGGTTCAAGAGAGCTGTCCCATCGAAATCGACGATGTCCACGCGTTCCACGACCTGTGGACCGGGTTCAACAATCCTTATACTTTCGACCCCGGCGAAACCGGTGTTTCCCAGACCGCTCTCGATGAGGTCATCACGGCTCTGACCACCGTTCCAGAGGGTTTCAACCTCAATCGAAAGGTGGGCCGCCGGCTGCCGACGATCAAGAAGATCATCGAAGAACACGGAGATGTCGACTGGCCGCTCGCCGAGCTCCTCGCCTTCGGCACCCTGTTGCAGGAGGGACTTCCGGTTCGACTCTCGGGCCAGGACAGCGTGCGCGGGACCTTTTCCCAACGCCACGCGGCCTGGTTCGACACCCATTCCCAAGAAAAATACGTCCCCCTCAACCACATCTCGAAGAACCAGGCCAGGTTCTGCGTCTACAACTCGATGCTGTCGGAAGCGGCGGTCCTCGGTTTCGACTATGGCTACTCGCTGGTGGAACCGAATATGCTCGTGCTCTGGGAGGCGCAGTTCGGCGATTTCGCCAACGGCGCCCAGGTCATCATCGACCAGTTCATTTCCCCTGCACTCGACAAGTGGCAGCGAGGCAGCGGGATCGTCATGCTGTTGCCCCACGGATATGAAGGCCAGGGTCCGGAACACTCCAATGCCTATCTCGAACGGTATCTGACGCTCTGCGCAGAGGAGAACATCCAGGTCTGTAATTTGACGACGCCATCCCAGTACTTCCACGCCCTGCGCAGACAGCTCAAGAGAAACCTGCGCCGGCCGCTGATCATCATGGCCCCAAAATCGCTTCTCAGGGCCGCGAAGTGCGTTTCACCGGTGGACGAACTCATCAACGGTCATTTCCGCGAGATCCTGGATGACCCCACACCACCGAAGAAACCTCACCGTCTGGTGCTGTGCAGCGGCAAGGTCTATTACGATCTGCAGGCGGGTCGGGAGCAGGCGGGCGCCGATCATGTCGCCATCGTCCGGGTCGAGCAGTTCTACCCGTTCAACAAGGAGATGTTCCGGCAGATCACCGAGCCCTATCGCGGTGCAAAGGAGATCGCCTGGGTTCAGGAGGAAACCGCGAATCGCGGAGGTTGGAGTTTCATGATGCCGCGTCTGCTCGAGGCGTTCCCCGACCATCCCGTGAACTACATCGGTCGCGCGCCGAGCGCTTCTCCGGCCACCGGTTCGGCGAGGGTGCACCGGGAGCAGCAGCAGGCCATCGTCGATGAAGCCCTTGCCGACTGACCGGCCATCACGTTGAAATACCCAGAATCTTCAGATCGATGTACTCAAGGCGCGTGGAGGTAGCTATGGCGGTTGACGTCAAAATCCCCGAAATCGGCGAGTCCATTACCGAAGGATTCCTCGCCGAGTGGTCGCAGAAGGACGGCGCTACGGTCGCGGCGGAGGAACCCCTCCTCGTACTTGAAACCGACAAGATCACCATGAATGTGACCGCGGAGGTCGCCGGCAGGCTCGAGATCCTCGTCGCCGAAGGCGAAACCGTCGAGGTCGGTCAGGTCGTCGCGCGGATCGATCCGGACGGGGCTGGAGAATCGCCGGCGGCAACTCCGACGGAATCCGCCGAACCACCGGCAGCTCCTGCTCGGGCAGAGGCCGACGAGTCGCCCGTGCGGGCGACAGCCCCAACCGATGCCGCTGGGTTGGATCAACTGTCTCCGGCGGTGCGTCGTCTCGTCGTGGAGCACGCGCTCGACCCATCCGCCATCGAGGGCACGGGCAAAGACGGTCGGATTCTCAAGGGTGATGTCCTGGCCTTCATGAAGGAGCAGGCGCCCGCACCGGAAACGGCATCGGAAGTCCCCCGGGAAGTGCCAAAGGCGCCCACTTCGGCTCCGAAACCAGTCGCCGTCTTAGACGCCGGACAGAGACAGAGCCGGAAACCCATGTCACGTCTTCGCAAGCGCCTGGCCGAGCGGCTGGTCGAGGTCCAACAAACCACCGCCATGCTCACGACTTTCAATGAGGTCGACATGAGCCGGATCATTACGCTGCGTTCTGAGTACAAAGACAGCTTTGTGCAGAAGCACGGGGTCAAGCTCGGTTTCATGTCCTTCTTTGTCAAAGCCGTCGTCGACGGGCTCAAGACCGTTCCCGACGTCAACGCCTTTATCGAAGGCGATGAAATCATCAACAACCACTACTACGATATCGGCATTGCGGTCAGTAGCGAGCATGGCCTTGTGGTTCCCGTCATCAGAGATGCGGATCGTCTGTCTGTGGCCGGTGTCGAAGCCGCCATCGGCGATCTCGCGGCCAAGGCCAGAGATCGGACCCTCGGCATCGCCGATCTTCAGGGCGCGGTCTTCACCATCACCAATGGCGGCATCTTCGGATCGCTGCTCTCGACACCGATTCTGAACCCGCCGGGCAGCGCGATTCTGGGGATGCACAGCATCAAAAAACGCCCAATCGTGGTCGATGACGAGATCGCGATCCGTCCCATGATGAACTTGGCCGTGTCGTATGATCATCGGCTCATTGACGGCAAGGAGGCCGTGACGTTTCTCAAGCGGATCGTCGACTGCCTCGAGAATCCCGAACGTATGCTGTTGGAGGTCTGAGCCATGGAGAACTTCGACCTGGTCGTCATCGGCGCCGGCCCCGGCGGTTATGTCTGCGCCATCCGCGCAGCCCAACTGGGGATGAAGGTCGCCCTCGTCGACCCTGGGCGGCACCTGTCTCAACGTCGGTTGTATTCCGTCCAAGGCGCTGCTCGAGTCATCGGAAGTCTTCGAAGAGACCATGAACCATGCCGGCGACCACGGGGTCGTCATCGGCGACATCGGCCTCGATCTGGAAGCCATGATGGCGCGGAAGGACCGCATCGTCGGCGAACTCACCGGCGGCGTCGCCATGCTGATGAAGAAGAACAAGGTGCAGGTCTTCGCCGGACGCGGCGAGCTCAGCGCAGCGGACAAAGTCGTTGTCCACGGCGCCGACGGCGAGACCGAACTCGAGGCAAAGCACATCTGCCTCGCCATGGGCTCCACCGTCATCGACCTCCCCTTCCTGCCCATCGACGGAGATCGGGTGGTCTCCTCCACCGAGGCCCTCGGCTTTGACTCGGTTCCCAAACACCTCGTCGTCATCGGCGCCGGAGCCGTGGGACTCGAACTCGGCAGCGTATGGCGTCGTCTCGGCGCGCGGGTCACCGTCATCGAGATGCTTCCGACCATCACTCCTTTCGCCGACAAACAAATGGCCAAGACCCTCGAGCGAGCACTCTCCGACCAGGGTCTCGAGATCCTCCTGGGAACCGCGGTCACCGCCGCCAAGGTGATGAAGACCAAGGTCAAGCTCACCGTGGAGAACGCCAAGACCGGGACCCAGACCATCGATTGCGACCGCGTTCTCGTGGCTGTCGGGCGCCGCCCGGTGACAAACGGCGCCAGCCTCGACAAGATCGGGGTCAAGCTCGATGACAGCGGTCGGGTCGAGGTCGATGATCATCTCCAGACCAGTGTGGAGGGGGTTTACGCCATCGGCGATCTGGTGCGGGGGCCCATGCTCGCGCACAAGGCCGAGGACGAAGGCATGGCTGTCGCCGAACACTTGGCCGGAATGCCCGCCCACGTCAACTATCACGTGATTCCCAATGTGGTCTATACCGACCCCGAGCTCGCCGCGGTCGGCCGCACCGAGGCAGAACTCAAAGATGCCGGGATTCCGTTCAATACCGGTCGCTTCATGTTCAAAGCAAACGGAAGGGCCAAGAGCCTGGGCAACGAGACCGGAATGGTGAAAATTCTCGCTCACAAGGAGACCGACGAGATTCTCGGGGTTCACATGGTGGGTCCGCGGGTCTCCGAACTCATCGCCGAGGCTGCCATGGCGATGGAGATGCGCGCCTCCGCCGAGGATCTCGCCCGGACCTGTCACGCTCACCCGACCCTGGCCGAGGCGGTCAAAGAAGCCGCTCTCGCGGTGGACAAGCGGGCGATCCACGGCTGAGCCTTTTCTGCAGATCGACTCGAAAGTCATAAACTCTCGCTGCTGCGATCACGTAGAATAGTCGTGATCATGAAACGACAATCTCAACAAGGTTTCGGGCTCGTGCTCGCGATGTTCGTCATGAGCGTGGTGTGTGGAACCGTCGGCTGTGGTCGGGACCGAGGCGCGGTCTCCTCCCCTGCGGATCTTCGTGTCTCCCGAGGAACTCTGGTCGAACGCCACCTGTTGACCGGAGTCCTGGAAGCGATCGAGGGCGCCGAGATCAAGGTTCCCCGAACCAGCGAGCACCGTCTCCAAATCCAATGGTTGGCACCCGACGGCGCGATGGTCGCCGAGGGAGACACCGTTCTCGAGTTCGACAACTCCTCCTTCACTGCCAACCTGGACCAGCAACGCACCGCCGTACAACGGAGCCGGAGGACGCTGCTCCAGACTCGCGCCCAGGGAGAGGCTCGACTTCGCGAGGCAGAAGCGGCGGTCGAGCGAACACGCATCACCCTTGCCAAGGCCGAGATCGATGCCTCCGTTCCGGAATCGATCCGGAGTCGATACGACCACAGCAGGGTCAAGCTCGCTGCGACCAAGGCCCGGGCGGATCACGAAAAAGCGCTGGCCGATCTGCACTCCACCGCAACCGCGGTGGAGTCCGAAAATCAAGTCGGCGAGGAGCAGTACCTCAAGGTGGAGCGCGAGTTGACGGTTGCCGAGGAGGCGCTCAAGGCGCTGGTGCTGACCGCACCGCGCGACGGGATCATTGTCGTTGATGAACACCCCTGGGAAGACCGCAAGTACCAAGTCGGCGACACCCTCTTTCAGGGTTGGACGGTTCTCAGAATCCCTGATCTCAAGCGACTCCAGGTGCGAGCCACTTTGAGCGATGTCGATGACGGACGCCTCGAACCAGGCCTCGCTGCACGTTGTACCCCGGACATCGAACCCGGTCTCCACCTCGAGGGACGGATCACTGAGATCACCCCCATCGCCCGCGAGCAGAGGATCTTCTCCGAACGACGCGGATTTGACGTGACCATCGAGATCGGGAACGACTTTGGCGAGGCCCTTCTCGTGCCCGGGATGTCGGTACTGGTGGAGATCGAGGCGCGGGCCGAAGAAAGTCTTCTAATTCCCAGATCCGCCGTCGATCTCGTCTCGGAGCCTCCCCGCGCATTCCTTCGCAAGGGAACCTGGGCAGAGATCGAGATTGGCGCCTGCTCGGCACAGAGCTGCATCCTCATCGATGGGCTCGCCGAGGGAGCCAAACTTGCCCGGATCACCGAGAGACCCTCGTGATGCGTCGCCGGATCGTCCTCGCGATCAGCGCGATCGTCATCCTGCTGGTTGCGGGACGAGTGATCTGGGCAGTGCTGCACGAGCCCCCGGGCTGCCGGCGGACCGAACGCGGAGACCTGGTGATCGGAGTCGAGGTCACCGGAACCCTGCGAGCGGTGGATTCGTCGGTCCTCGGCCCACCTCAGGTGCGCGATGTGTGGCAGTTCAAGATCTCCATGATGGCCGATGAGGGAACCGAGGTGAAGACCGGACAGCCGGTGATCGCCTTCGACGCTTCGGAGCTCCAGCAACGTCTCCAGACCAAGCTGGCCGACCTCGACTCCGCCCGCACCGAAGTGGAGAAGAAGAAGGTGGACATCGCGGTCACCGTGGCCAACGATCGCCTCGCGCTTGCCGAAGTCGAGGCCAGACTCCGAAAGGCAAGCCTCATCGCCGATCAGCCGTTCGGGCTCCGGGCGAACAACGAGATCGCCAAGGCTCGGTTGGATCTCGAGCTCGCGGGGCTCGAAGTGGGCCTCGTGAAGAGGAGAATCGACGCCACACGGCGCGCCGGCGACGAGGAGCTCGGCGTACTCGAGGCGACCCTCGCCCAGGTCGAGTCCGAGGTTAAGCAGATTCAGGACGGGATCGGCCGGATGCAGCGAACGGCACCCCGCGACGGGATCGTCATCCACGTCGCCAACTGGCGCAACGAGAAAAAGAAGGTGGGCGACTCCTGTTGGGTCGCCGAGCGGGTGGTCGAGATCCCGGATCTCAGCCGGATGGAGGCCGACGGCGAGGTCGAGGAGGCTGAGGCCGGACGAATCCGTGAAGGCCAGGCGGTTTCACTCCACCTCGACGCCCATCCGGACCACGAGTACCGCGCGGTGGTCGAATCCATCTCAAGGGCCGTCCAGGAGAAGAGCTGGCGCAACCCGCTCAAGATCGTTCACCTCACCCTCTCCCTCGAGGAAACCGACCCCGAACGGATGCGGCCCGGGATGCGGGTTCGCGGCGAGGTCGAGGTCGATCGTCACGACGATGTCGTCCTGATTCCGGTGGAGGCCGTCTTCCGCGACAAGGGACTCACCGTGGCCTACAGCCGCGGCATGACCGGTTGGCGATCCGTTCCTCTGGTCCTCGGCGATCGCAACTCGGATCAAGTCGAGGTCATCGCGGGTTTGGAACCCGGAGATCTGGTCTCGTTGGAGAGACGAGAATGACCCGAAGAACGTCGCTGATAGGATTCGCCCTGGTCGTCATTGTGCTCGGCGCCACTGTGGTGGTTACGGGCTTTCTCAGCCGATCGAGTCCCACGGTTCCCACCCTCAGGGTCAAGAGCAGCCAGTTTCGAGCACGAGTGACCGCTGAAGGGAATCTCGCTGCCGTCCAAAACACCCCACTCACTGCTCCCATGAAACCGCAAATGCCGTTCACCCTTGCCTGGCTGGTGGCGGATGGTGCTGTCGTGGAGGAGAACGAGGTTATCGCGATATTCGATGCGAGCCAGCTCGAGAAGGACCGTGAGGACGGGCTTTCCGACCAACGGATCAGCGACCACCGTCTCGGCAGCGCTCAGACCTCCCGCGAGGTCAACGTCAGCAAGCTCGATCGCGACGCCGACGTGGCGGATCGGGAGTTGGAAGTCGCACGGGAGTTTCAGTCCACCGACAATCTCGTCTACTCGAAGATCGAGATCGTCGAATCGCAGATCGACACCGAGCTCGCCGAAACCCGGGCCGACCACGCCCGCGAGTCGCAGGACATCGTAGATCAACTCTCCGAAGCCGAGATCGCGCTTCTCTCCATCGAGCGGCGCAAGGCGGACATCAAGGTTCAGCAGGCCGACGAGGGGCTCGCGGCCCTCGAGGTTCGATCCCCACACGGAGGCATCGTCATGCTGGATCGCGATTGGCGCGGGGATCCGGTTCGGGTCGGCGACACGGTATGGCCGGGGCGTCCCCTCGCCAAGATCCCGGATCTCACCGAAATGCAGGCAGAGGTCTTTGTTCTCGAAGCCGATGCCGGTAATCTCGAATCAGGCCAAACCGCGACGGTCTGGCTCGAGGCCGACCCCGGTGTCCCCCACCCGGCCACCCTCAAGAGCATTGATCCCATGGCGGGGCGCAGAAACCGCCGCGTTCCGGTCCAGTACTTCCGCACGGTTCTCGCTCTCGAAAGCACCGATATCGAACGCATGAAGCCCGGATCGCGGGTCCATGCCGAGATCACGATTGCCGACCTCGATTCGGCCATCACCGTTCCCCGTCAGGCGATCTGCAGCCTCGACGGGACCTCCGTTGTTTACCGCTGGCAACGGGGAAAATTCGTGGCTGCTGAGGTCGAACTCGGACCCGCTGCCTTCGGGAGGGTGGTGGTCACCTCCGGACTCGAAGACGGCGATCTTGTCGCGTTGCGAGACCCCACCACAGCCGAAGACCCGAGTGATGAAAACCGAGAATCGACGGGGCCCGTCCTCCCTGGTGGTGGATCATGACCCTGCGCGATGCATTCGGTACCGCCGTCGAAAACCTCTCAACTCACAAGCTGCGCTCCGTGCTGACCATGCTCGGCATGATTTTCGGGGTCGGTGCGGTCATCGCGATGCTCTCCATCGGGGAGGGCGCCGAACGGCAGGCCATGGAAATGATCGAAAGGCTCGGGGTCCGGAACATCCTGGTGCGCGACGTGGATATGCGAGACGAAGAGCTTCAGGAGGTTCGCGAGACATCCCCAGGAGTGTCGCCGCGAGATGCGGTGGCGATTGCCGATGCGATCCCCGGCGTTGAACGCACGTGCGCGCGGGTCGAGATTGAACCCTACACCGTTCTGTCGGGAGGACGAACCGTCAAGGCCACCGCACACGGCGTCGATGCCGGCTTCGCAGGGCTCACCAACCTCGAAGTGACCGTTGGTCGGTTCTTTGACGGCGTGGATGTGGCCCGGCACGCCCAGGTCTGCGTCATCGGAGAATCCGTCCGTCGTGAACTCTTCGGCTACGAGGAGGCGGTCGGCAAGGTTCTCAAGGTCAACGAGCTCTGGCTCGAGGTCATCGGCGTCCTTGCCGGTTCCGGCGGGGTCTCTTCGGTACAGGGCGTGGCCGTCGGATCCACCGATCTCGACATCTATCTGCCGGTATCGACCGCCATTCGCAAACTCGACCTTCCCCTCCTCGAGGCGCCCCTTGATGAGATCATCGTCCGCCTCGAGCCCTCCGCCAATCCGGGAGAAACCGCTCGTCTCATGGATGAGCTCCTGGGTCGCCTGCACGGCGGGGAAGAAGACTACGAGCTCGTGGTTCCGGAAGCCCTGCTCGAGCAGAGCCGCAAGACCCAGCGGCTCTTCAACATCGTCATGGGAGCCATCGCCGGGATCTCGCTCCTTGTGGGGGGCATCGGGATCGCCAACATCATGTTGGCCACGGTCTTCGAGCGAACCCGTGAGATCGGGGTCCGGCGCGCCGTCGGCGCCCGCCAAGTGGACATCCGAACCCTGTTTCTGATGGAGAGCTTCACCATCAGCGTCCTCGGCGGCCTCGCCGGGGTCGTGGTCGGAGTCCTGATCTCCAAGATCGTGGCCGTGTCAGCCGGTTGGTCCACCGTGGTCACCCTGTGGTCGGTGGTGTTGGCGTTCGGGGTTTCCATGGCGGTCGGGATCGGATCGGGTCTCTATCCCGCCCAGCGTGCTGCGAAGCTGAATCCCATCGACGCGCTGCGGTGGGAGTAGACCGAGCCCGGCACGTCCCGGTGTGCGGTTTCGGTCGAGCTGGGGGTTGATCGCATGTGCTACAACAACGCCATGAGACAGTCCCCCACCATCGTCATCCTGGTCTTTCTTGTGGCTCTCACCGGATGCTCCCGGGATGCGCCTGATATAGATCCCGCCTACCAAACCGAAATCGAAGCTCAGTGGGCCGCGCGGGAGGCCCACCTCATCGCCGATGATGGTTGGCTGACCCTGACCGGGTTGTTCTGGCTCGCACCCGGAGCGAACTCGGTTGGGTCCGGCGAGGATGCAGCCGTCCTCCTGCCGGACGGGCCCGATGAAGTCGCAAGCCTCGTCATCGGCGAGGACGGGGCCGTCACCCTCGTTCCGTACCCCGGTGGCGATCTCATGGTCAACGGTGAAACCGCAGTCGAGCAGACCCTCGCAATCGACACCTCCGGCGCCCCGGATCTGATGCGAACCGGCCGCGTGCTCTTTTATCTCATCGGACGCGGCGACCGGATCGGTGTCAGGGTCAAGGATCCTGAATCTCCCATCCGCCGGAACTTCCACGGCCTCGAACGCTACCGGCTCGACCCGGCTTTTCGGGTGGTGGCTCTCCTCGATCCTTACTCCGAACCGAAGGAGGTCGCGATACCGACCGTCATCGGTGAGCCGTCGATGATGCTCGCGCCCGGCATCCTCGAATTCAAAATTGGCGGGGAATCAGTGTCCCTTGAGCCGTACATCTCGAAACCCGGAGAGCGAGACCTCTTCATCGTCTACCGCGACGCTACTTCCGGAGACACAACCTACGGCGCCGGGCGATTCCTCAACGCCGAGATCAGCGAGGGATCCAACGAGGTTGTGCTCGATTTCAATCTCGCCACCAACCCGCCGTGTGCCTTCACCCCCTTTGCCACCTGTCCCCTGCCGACCCCGGAAAATACCCTCTTTGTCGCCATCAAGGCCGGGGAACGGTACATTGGCGCTCACCACTGAGTTCGAAAGGACGAAGATCAGCTCATGAAAAGACCTGCAATTGCCTCGCTTTGTTTCGCCGCCTTGGCGTTTTTTTCCACATCCGGGGTGGTCGCCGACGAGATCCAGGAGACCCTTCGTGGCCGGATCGACACACTTCACGAAACCGGCGTGTTGACCGTCGGCCAAGAGACCATCGCAGCGGTTCGACTCATCCCAAAGTTGTACCAGGACCGCGACTTTCGCTTGGTCTGGACCCGGCCGGCTATGGTTGAAACCCTCCTGACGGCCATCGAGGAGGCGCCAGACCAGGGTCTCGATCCCAACGACTACCACTTTGAGGCGATCCGTTTGCGTCTCGATATCGCAGCGCAGGGTCTCACGGGCACCACTTCGTTGGTGGATCTCGATCTCCTGCTCACCGATGCCTTCGCGCGCTACGCCTTTACCCTCCACTTCGGCAAGCTCAACCCCGAAGATATCGACCCCGTGTGGAATCTGAGCCGGGAATTCGCCGAACGCGGTGACGGTGTCGAACTTTTTTCCATGGCCCTGGACACGGGTTCAATCAGAGAGTTCCTCATCGCTGTCGCCCCCGATCTCACCGAGTACCGGAGGTTCGTAGCTGCCTTGAAAGAGTATCGCGAGCTCGCCGAGGCCGGCGGCTGGCCGACCGTCTCGGAAGGACCGGTTCTCGAGCCCGGCGACCGCTCTCCGCGGGTCACCGAGCTCCGGGCCCGCCTCGCCGTCACTGACGGCCTCGAAACGACTGCCGGGGATCCGGAACTCTTCGACGAGGAGGTCGAGGAGGCCGTCAAGCGGTTTCAGGATCGCCACCACCTCGACACCGACGGCAAGATCGGTCCGAAGACCGACGAGGCCCTCAATATTTCGATAGAGGATCGGATCGATCAGATCCGCGCCAGCTTGGAACGGATGCGGTGGGTTTTCCGCGACGTGCCCGACGATTTCGTCATCGCAGACATCGCCGGTTTCCAACTCATTCTCTTTCGCGATCGCGAGCGGGTGTGGACCACCCGGATCCAGGTCGGCAAGCCCTACCACGCCACCCCCGTCTTCAAGGACGAGATGACCTATCTGGTGATCAATCCGACCTGGACGATACCGCCAGGTATTCTACGCAAGGAAACCCTCCCCGCCATCCGTCGCGATCCCGACTACCTCAAGAAAAAGAACATGAGTGTGATCCGCTCTGACGGATCCGTCGTCGACCCCTCGACCGTGGATTTCAATGGCAAGTTTCCCTACGGCGTCCGACAAGAACCTGGTCCCAGCAACGCCCTCGGCCGGATCAAGTTCATCTTCCCGAACCCCTACTTTGTTTACTTCCACGACACCCCGTCAAAGAGTCTCTTCGGCCGCTCGGCCCGCGCCTTCAGTCACGGCTGCATCCGCACCGAGAATCCGCTCGATCTTGCCGCTCTGCTGCTGGAGGACAACGAAGGCTGGGATCGCACCCGGATCGACAAGGTGGTCGACTCGGCGAAGATGACCACGGTCACCCTGGCCAAGCCCATGACCGTCTTTCTCCTCTACTGGACCGCCGAGGTCCGCGCCGATGGGACGATCGGATTCCGCGAAGACATCTACCACCGCGACGCGAAGATCATCGATGGGCTCGACCAACCCTTCCGGTTCGAAGCACCGAGCAAACTTCCCGCGTCGCTGCGTTAGAAAGGTTGAAACTGATATCCACGGCCGTGGGCATGGGACGAGGCCCCAATTCGCGGCCGCCGCGAATCGCGGCTAGACGATCCGTTCGCGAATCTTCGCGGAAATCACATCCATGAGCCAGACGGTGCCTGCGATCAGCAACACCAGAGTCCCCACCTCACCCCACTCGCCGAGATCGACCCTCGGTTTGAGGATGTAGCCGATCCCGCCGCCACCGACAAAACCGATGATGGTCGACATCCGGACATTGATGTCCCAGCGGTAGATGGTGAAGCTCAGGAAGGGCGGGATGACCTGCGGCACGACGCCGTAGCGCAGCACCTGGAGACCCGAGGCCCCGGTGGCTGCGATGGCCTCCATGGGCCCGGTGTCGATTGATTCGATCTGCTCGGAGTAGAGCTTGGTCAGGGCCGCCACCGAGTGCACCCACAGGGCGAGGACACCGGCGAACGGACCGATTCCCACCCACGAGATGAAGATCAGCGCCCAAACCAGCGGTTCGACAGCTCGTACGAAATTCATAAGGGTGCGGGCGACGGTGTAGGAGATTCTGGCGGTGAGGGTGTGGCGCGTCAGGTTCCGGGCCGAGGGAAATGCCAGCACGAACGCCACGGGGATCGCGAAGGCGGTGGCCATGAAGGCCAGGAAGATGGTCTGGACGAGCAGAACGAGGCCCTCGTGGAGGACAGCGCCGGACGGGTGCATGAGACCGCGGACGATATCGGCGGCCTTTCCGAACTTGGTCAGGAAGGTAAAAAGATCGAGTTCGGTGATGAGCCATCCTGAAAACACCGTGAGTTCGATGAAAACGGCGAGGTACCACCCGCGCAGCGTTCGATTCCACGCGAGAGGCGCTTCCCAGTCGGGGACACCCCTCACCCACGCTCGACCGGGCGAGGCTCCGAGATGCCGGTAGAAGAGATTCCACAACAGGGCGAGGATGAGGCCGCCGACCGCCGCCCACGAATAGTGGAGCAGATCGAGGATCTGTTCGGCCGAAAGAAGGAGGCCGGTTGGTCCGCGGCGTCCGGAGAAGGCGAGAAAGAGAAACTCGAGCATGAGCAGCGTGATGCCGAGCAGCACCGCATCCAGGATCGTCGCCTGTAGTCGATCGAGACTCTTGACCAACACCGCTCTGCGCACGGATGAATCGTCCTTCCAGCCCATCAGAAGCCCGTATTTGATGCCGGCTGGGCGTCCTCGCCGTAGATCTCTTTGAAGGTCGTTCTGTCGAACTCCGCGGGCACACCCTCCCAGACCAGCCGGCCGTCCCGCAGGGCGACCATGCGAGTGGCGTAGCGGGTCACCAGATCAATGTCGTGCAGCGAACACATGACCGTCATGCCCTCATCACGGTTGAGGGCCTCGATGTGCTGCATCACCGAGTGCCGCAGGGCCGGGTCGAGGGACGCAACCGGCTCGTCGGCGAGGATCAACCGCGGCTCCTGCATGAGGGCGCGGGCGATGGCGACGCGCTGCTGCTGGCCACCCGACAGGGCATCCGCGCGGCTCGCAAACCGATCACCCAGACCGACCCGATCCAGGTAGGCGATGGCTCGCGCCCGCTCTTCGGTCGAAAACGTGAGCATCATGCTTGAGATCAGAGGGCTCCGGCCGAGGGCGCCGGACAGAACATTGGTCAGAACCGTCTGCCGTCGCACGAGATTGAATTGCTGGAAGATCATCGCCACCTGACGGCGCATATTGCGCAGACGGGGGCCCTTGGCTCCGGTGATCTCTTCATCGAGGATCCACACCCGACCTTCGGTGGGATCGATGAGCCGATTGATACAACGCAGAAGCGTCGATTTGCCTGAACCCGACAGACCCAGGACAGCGAGGAATTCACCCGCGCGGACATCGAGGGAAACACCCTCCAGCGCCCGCACACCGCCGGGATAGACCATCCCGAGATTCTCGACCCGGATTGCGGTTTCGGCCGTCACGACCCACTCCCCGATTTGGCCTTCTTCCGTTCGAGTTTGGCCTCGGCGGCCTCGAGGAGCCTCGAGGCGCTGACGCCGGTCTTCTTGAGGGCGCCGCGGAACTCGTTGAAATCTTCATCGGTGCAGGGCGCCGCCGCCACGCCGGCGACGAGGTCGTAGTAGGCACCCTGGCCATCGGGGGTCTCGAGGAATCGATTGAGCGAGGCTTCGAAATCACGCCAGATGGACTCGGGAAATCCTCGCCGGACACAGCAGACATCGTTCGGGATGGGATCGGTAAGAGCGATGACGCGGACGCTGTCGAGAAAGGCATCACGGGTTTCCTGATCGGCCATGTTCTTGAGAATCAGGAAACGCGCGTCGCCGACCTTGGTGCCGTCGCGTTCATTGGCGGCCGATGGCGGCGAGTAGAAGGATGCGCCGCCTGCGACCTTGCCATCCTCCACCGCCCGCACCGCGTTGGGGTGGCCGCCGGCGAAGAAGATACGACCGAGTTCGACCTTGTTCCGTTGCAGCAGCGCCCGAGCGAAAATATGCCCCGAGGTGGATGTTTCGTCCGAGAAGGCGAAGGTCTTGCCATTGAGGTCTTCGAGACGGTTGATTCCCGAATCGGATCGGGTCATCACGCAGCCGTAGTAGACCTTGGAGAGTTCCGGCGCCGCTTGATCGGTGCGGTGGATGATCCTGGTCTCGAGCATCGTTCCGGGCCGGTCGTATTCGAGTTCCTTACGGCCATCCCCCACCAGGTCGTTGGGACCCGAGGTGACGTGCCGGCTCGCCGCCGCGACGACGCCGTCTTTGCGCTCTGCGAGATACCACGCGGCTTCCTTGTCGTCGGCCACGGGAACCTCGACCCACCCTGGGGCGTACTCATCCAGGAGTTCGACCAGCATGGCTCGCAGCCGGCCGCGGATGGTCAGGGGAAAGGCGATCTTCCCATCCACGAGGTTCTCGAGACGATCCGGCTCACCGGCACCGTTGCGGGTGATGATGATCCCGTACCGATCCACCGACCGAACCACCTGGAGCCGTGCTTCGGCGCCATAGCGAGCATTGGCCAGGACATAGGCGAATGCGGGAATCCAGGCGACATCGGCCTGGCCGGCACCCAGGGCCTCGATGACCGCGGCGTAGCTGGTCGGAACCTGAGATCTGAGAGTCAGACCGCTGTCGGAGCGGACAAAGCGGGCGAGCTCATCACCACGGCGAACGAGGGTGCCCTGTTCCACCGATGGGACAAAGAGCATCTGGACCGCTTTCTGCCCCGAGGCCTCGAGACGGGAACGTCGATTGAGACCCCAGACAAAAGTCACCAGAAGGACGATGACCACCGCCCAGCCGACCCACGGAAACCATTTTCTGCCCTGTGTCACAACCGGCGAAGATTACCACGGCGCGTCGGCGGTCGTGAGTCGGCGGTATCCGGAGTGACCCGAGACTTCGTTCTTCGGTCGAGGCTGCCGCGAGGGCGTGATTGAAACACAAAGAGCACGAAGATCCACCAAGGATTTCACGAAGCATCGCAATTGAAAATGGGTCACCGCTGCCGGGGAAGTAATCGGCTTCGTTCAGTAATCTCTAAATCCTCGGCCTCCATCGCAGTTCTACCGCAACGACCGCTAAGATCGCAAAGACCATCGCAAAGGACATCGCATGGTTGACCCATCGCATCATCCAATCCAGGACTGAACACAAGGAGGGCGCCTGCAGATGCCACCCTTCCTTGCGGTGGATCATGTTGCGTTCGTTGCGATGGTCTTTGCGATCTTTGCGGTCATTGCGTTTCAAACAATTCGCTGAAGATTCACCGACCGATCCACGGAGTTGAATGTCACTCCGGGACCGAGATCCTACTTTCAAATGCGACGCTTTGTGTCGATCTTCGTGGAACTTTGTGCCCTTCGTGTTTCAAAGATGGCACCGAGGTCACGAGCACCGTCGTACGGAGTCGTCGATCGCTCAGGCTACCAACTCACGATTCACGACCTTCGCTTAAACTTCCAGCCGGAGGACCGGTGCGGGTGGTTGAGCCCTCGTCGGAGTGATCCCCTCGATGAGCTGCTTGAACTGGAGTTTTTTCATATCGCGGAGCCATCGGCACTTCACCACCCGACCGTTCCAGATGGTGTGCATGGTCGGGTAGCGCCGGACATCCCCCCGCTCATCGAAGGCAATGGTACCCGTCACGCCATCGAACTCCTGAAGACCGACCCGCATGTATCGACGCAGCTCGCTGACATCGACCGAACGTGCATCCACGAGAGCTCGGAGTGCAACTCGCATGGCGTCATAGCCGTGGGCCGCATAGAAATCCGGTTGGCCCCCGAATTCGTCCTTGTATCGGTCGACGAACGGGCATTCACGAGCGTTGTCGGTTTCCTGTTCGCAGGTTCGCAAGGCGGCGAGCGGAAAGAAAACACCCTCCAGGGCCGGGTTCCCCTGTTCGAGGAGTTCGGCGAGATAGACCGCCGAGGTTGTGCATTTCACACCCTCATAGCCGATATCGCTGAGCAGTTCGAGGCTGGTCAGGATGTGTTCGGCGTGCCCGACGATATAGACCGCGTCGGGTTCATGGGCGTTGACCATATCGGTTGCCTTGCGTTTCCACCACTCGAGTTCGTTGTGGATCGTCGCCACGATTTCGCCACCGAGCCGGAGCTGATAGTGCTGACGGAACTCGGCCTCGAGCCCCCGTGAGAAGGTCGAATCATCGGTGATCACCAGAACTGAGCGGGCGGATTGGGTTTCGTGGAGATAGCGTGCGGCGGTGCTTCCTTCAACCTCGTCGGTGGCGAAGAGCCGGAAGAAGTATGGACTTTTGCCGGTCAGGCTGCTCGCCGACGCCGACGGCGAGAGACACACGACCTTTTCGTCCTCGACCACCGGCAGAAGCGCGAGGGCCTCATCAGTGGTCACCCCTGCGACGACTAATTTGACATCGAGAGTCGAGGCAAGACGCCGGAGTTCGTCGGCCGCGAAGTCGGGGCGCGAGCCGGTGTCTGCCTCGATGAGCTGAAAATTCTCGGGCAGGGTGTTCGATGCCCGCGCCTCGTTCAAAGCCAGACGAATTCCGTTGTTGACCGCGTGGCCGTAGGCCTCGGCGGGTCCGGTCTGCGGGATCAGCACACCCACCACGGGCTCCGGAGCGCAGGCGGACCCGATCAGGCAGAAACCGATGACGACGGCAAGTACGACTCTTTCTCTCATGGTCGCCTCCGCGGGGGTGGGTTGTTCGAAGATCGAGACTCTCCTTCCAGTATCCCCCGAAACCGATCCCTGACCATGATTTCTACAAACCCGTGACGAAAATCTTCGTACGGTCATCCAGCGCCCATGGGGGCGGTTCCGGATTCTGTTAATCTCGACCGCCAATGGTCGCTCACATCGGAGGAGGAATCGAATGCGCCTGCACACCCCGGTTGCCCTTTTCATCAGTCTGGTCATCGCCGCAACGGTCATGGGTGCCGACGCACCGCTGCCGCGCCACCCGGCGCCGTCACCGGACGCTTCACAGATCGCCTTCTCCTGGCAGGGTGACCTCTGGTTGGTTCCGGCCACCGGTGGTGATGCGCGACGGATCACCGCCCACCCGGCCAACGAGCGTCACCCGGTGTGGTCGACCGATGGTCGGCTCATCGCCTTTGCGTCGGACCGGCACGGCAACGCGGATATCTTCTTCATGCCCGCCGACGGCAGCGCACCGCCGACGCGTCTCACCTACGCCTCGGTGACCGATGTTCCCTACGGCTTCACCCCGGACGGTCAGGCCGTCCTCTTTTCATCCAACCGCGCCATGGGCATCCGTTGGATGCCTCAGCTCTGGACCGTCCCCATCACGGGGGGCACTCCGGCCATGCTTCAGGAGGCCTTTGCCGAACAAGCGGTCTACTCGCCCGATGGAGATTTTCTGGCAATGGTCCGGGGCGCCACCAAATGGACCCGGCGTGGTTACCGCGGATCCGCGAGCCGCGATCTTTGGTTGACCGAGGGTGATGACGATTACCGCCGTCTCACCGACTTCGACGGCGATGACGACAACCCGTCATGGCTCGATTCCGACACCATCAGTTTCCTGTCGAGCCGGAACGGTCGGAAGAACGTATTCAAACTCAACATTTCGAGCGGCAAGGTCAGCGCACTCACCGATCACCAGGGTTCGGCGGTCCGTTTTCCCAAAGCTTCGGCGGATGGATCGCTCATCGCCTACGAGTTCGAGGACGGTATCTGGACCGTTTCGCCGGCGAATGGGACTCCGGCTCGGCTGACCATCAATGTACCGGCCGATCAGGTCGTCAACGCCATCGAGCGGCGCACCGAACGTGACGGTGCATCGGATCTCACCATCAGTCCCGACGGCAAGCTCGCAGCCTTTGTGATCCACGGCGATATTTTTGTGACCGACATCGTTTCCAAAGAGGACCAGGAAATCGCCAAGCCACCGACGGTACGCCTCACCACGACACCCGAGCGGGAGCAGCAACCACGTTGGGCCCCCGATGGTGAGGCCCTCGTCTTCACCTCCGCCCGCAACGGCAATTTCGATCTCTTCTCCGTCACTCGTGCCGACGAGGATGCGGCGTGGACCGACAGCTTCGATTTCACCACCAATCCCATCGCCACCGGGCCGGAGAACGAGCAGGATCCGCAGTTCTCTCCCGATGGAAAGCTCATCGCATTTGTCCGCGGCAAGGGACAACTCGTTGTTGCGGATGCCGAAGGCGGGAACGAAATAGTGCTCAACGACCATTTCTACCCACCGACCTTCAACTGGTCGCCCGACGGCCGGTGGATCGCCTACGCATCGGAGGATCAGCACGCGAACTCCGAAATCTTCATCGTGCCTGCATCCGGTGGGGAGCCCTACAACGTCAGCCGCCACCCTGATTTCGACGAGAACCCGGTTTGGTCGCCGGACGGGAAACGCCTGGTGTGGGGATCACATCGTCATGACAATAACTTTGATGTCTGGGCGGTCTGGCTCACCGAGGCGGATCACCAACGAACGGCCGCCGAGTGGCTCAAGGTGTGGCGGAGTGATGATGAACCCGAGGACGATGGCGATGATTCAACCGATGAAAGCGACGAAGAAGATGAGTCTGATCCTCCCGATCTGCCCGAAACGGTGATCGAGTTTGATCGACTTTGGCGACGCTCGGTCAAACTGACGACCCTCAACGGTAATGAATATCCGGTGGTTGTGGGTCCCGATGGCAAAAAAATCTTCCTCGTCGGCGAGGCCGAGGACGAAACAGATCTCTTCAGCATCCGATTCGACGGTGAGGAACTCGAACGCCTCACTGAGGGAGACACCAATCCCGACAATGTCCAACTCATCGACGAGGAGACGCTCTTTTTTATAGACGGTGACGGCACGATCAACCGGATCGGCATGGACGGCTCCGACGGGGATCCGGTCCCGTTCAAGGCTCGTTACGAAGTTGACCGGCGGGTGGAGCGGGGGGTGATCTTCGACGAGGCGTGGGCCGCACTCAACGACAATTTCTACGACCCCGGGTTTCACGGCGCAAATTGGGCCGGCATCCACGATCTTTATCGTCCCTGGGCCGTCGAGGCGTCCTGTGAGGCTGATTTCTCAGATGTCGTCAATCTCATGCTTGGCGAACTCAACGCCTCACACATGGGTTACTACCCCACCGGCCGCGGCACCTCCGCCGAGGGCGACCAAACCGGCTGGATCGGCGCCGTCTTCGATCCCACCGCTGAAGGCCCCGGCCTTCTGGTGAGCGAGATTCTGCCCGACTCTCCCGCCGCCAACGCCGAGGTCGGGATCAAAGCCGGAGAACGCCTTCTCACCGTCAACGGTCATGAGATTGAGTCGGATACCAACATCTACGACTTCTTTGTCGACACCATCGGTGAACGGGTACCGACCACGGTCGTGGCATCGGATGGATCAACACGTTCGGTCATCCTTCGTCCAATCGACTACGGATCACACCGCCAACTCCGGTATGAGGAGTGGGTTCGGCAACGCCGGCTGATTGTCGACGAAGTCTCAGACAGCCGTCTGGGCTATCTCCACATCCAGGGCATGAGCGCACCGTCCTTTGAGGTCTTCGAGCGCGATCTCTTTGCCGCCGCCGATGGCAAGGAGGGGCTGATCATCGACGTCCGGTCCAACGGCGGCGGCTGGACCACCGACTACCTCATGGCCGTGCTCACCGTCCAGAGGCATGCCTTCACCATCCCACGCGATGGCGATCCCTCGGTGAGGTCCTACCCGACCTCGGAGCGACTCCCGGTCGGGGCCTTCACCAGACCCGCCGTCGCCCTGTGCAACGAGGACTCCTATTCCAACGCCGAGATCTTTTCGTGGGCCTTCCAGACCCTCGGCCGGGGCCCGTTGGTCGGCTCCCCCACTTTCGGCGCCGTCATCTCCACCGGCGGTATGGGTCTGATCAACGGTGGCCTCGTGCGTCTTCCAGGCCGAGGCTGGTATGTCGCCGGATCCGGGATCAACATGGAAAAGCAGGGAGCGCAGCCCGATGTGGTCGTCTGGCAGCCTCCGGCAGAGGATTCGTCCCAAATCACCGACACCCAACTCGAGACCGCGGTCCGGGTGCGGCTCGATGGGATAGAGGAGGATCCGCGATACGGAGCCTGGTAGTACTCAATTCTGAATTATGAATTATGAGTTATGAATTGCATCGCAAGACTTCGATGGGGTGCCGCGACGCCGCTGGGTTTCTGTGTGAGAAAAGCGGGCTCGTCGATGCTTCCGAACATCGATCAGAGCAAACACGCAAAAACACGTCGAAACCAGACCGTGGCTGCTCAGGAGCGCCAGGCGGAGCTGCTGTCATTCAAAATTCATAATTCATAATTCATAATTTGAATTGGCCTGGTTATAATGACCTCGTGGCACAACACACGATACTTCTGGTCGATGACGATCCGGTTTTTGTCGATGCCATGACCGCGGTTTTGGCAACCCGCTATGAGGTCCGTAGAGCGGCCGATGGCGAAGAGGCCATGGCCAGTCTCATGGCAAAGCGCCCCGACCTCATCCTTCTCGATGTCATGCTCACCTACCCTTCCGAGGGCTATGATCTCGCGGCCACCCTCAAAAAGAACCCCGAGACATCCGACATTCCCATCGTCATGCTGACCGGGGTCAATCGGGTCTTCGAGGTCCGTTCTCGGCTCGAAAAAAGCTGGGTCGATGTGGAGGGCTTCCACACCAAACCGCCGGACTTCGGCAAGCTCATCGAGACCATCGAGAAGCACCTGCACCCGGTCGCGGTCGGCTAGCCGAACGCTGACAATCCTCACGGTGGCGAGGCTCGTCCCGTTACACTCCTGGGGGCGAATCGGAAACCCCGAATCCACTCCACCGCCGCATCGACGACGGTGTCCCGACCCTCCGCAACATCGTCCGGCGTCAGCCAAACGGCATGGTCCACCTCGAGAGGGTCGTGGGTGAGGTACTCCCCCGGGTTGGTCAACAGATAGGCGTCAGCGACCGCATACGTGGCCCGCCACTCGTCATCCGAATACAGCAAGGCCGCGGCGTTGAAGGCGGTATTGGTCGACTTTCCGAAGAACCGCGCCTTCGGGTGAAATTTCATCCGCAGGGCGACCTGATCCCCGGAACTCACTGAACCCGGGCCCACGAGGACCGCGATGGGTTTGTCATACCCCGTTTCGGGATCCCCTGGAATGACATACGACGGCCAGATATCCTCGTCGCACAGCGCCAGGTGGAGATCAGGATGACACCGGGTGACCCAGTCGATGGTGGGAACAACCCGGTCGAAAAGGAGGGCAAGACCGGGATTGCTGAGGTGCATGTTTCCGCCCATGTTGAAGCGGAAATCGATGATCAGACCGTCGGTTTCGTGCTCGGTCATCAACGCTTCAACCGCCTCCTGAAACTCCCGTTCGGCATCCCAGGCCCAACCCCAACCATAGATGTAACCGATCTTCGTTCCCTCGATGACACCCCAGGAAAAGAGCTGTTCATGATTGAAGTCGGGCATGGCCACACCCGCAATCGGAAACTGCTCGGTACACCACAATTGCTCGTTGTATCCGGCCATCAGCGTGGTGGAGAGGTGGTCGATCTCACCAGAGCCGTGTCGTTTGATATCGATCGTGTCAAAGAGGTGCCAGTTGGCCCCAGCGGCCATCAACCAAGCGTGCTCGTAGGTCTCATCGCTGCTGCCCCAAAAACCGGAGACCGGGAGGCCATGCTCGAGCATCTCCGGATAGAGTTCGGCCCAAGCCCGGCTCTCATACCCGGTGATAATGTCGCCGGGCGCGAGGCCGAGGGGATGGTCATCCAGCGCCTTGTAGACCAGCAGTGATCGATCGGACAGTGGTGTCAGACATGCACCGAACTCGCGGAGATAACCCCACCCCCCAACCACGAGGAGCGGAACACCGGGGACCGAGGCGGTTCGCCAGAAAACGACCCTGTCGAGCGCGACGGTGTGAGCATCCATGAGTGCGAGCGAGAGCCGGCTCATGATCGCGGCGAATCGACCCTTGCTGACCCCGGACACGACCTCGGGTCGGTAGTGATCCCTGAGCGCCGACCAGTCCACATCGAGGCCTTGAAAGCATGCGAATTCATCATTGACGGCGTGCCAGAAAGTGTCGAAGAAAAAGAGCTTCTCGCCAGTGCTCAGTCCCTCACCCCAGGTCTCGTCGATGAGTTCCGCCCAGGACTGAGAATCACTCTTCATCGCAGCGGTATCGGCGACGGAGGGCGGAACCGTTTTCAGAGCCATCTGCGCCTGGATCCATCCTGGAAGCTCAGAATAGTCTGGCCCCTCACCAGCCCCCACCGACGAGGCCAGAGCCAGCGCGCACAACAATGTGACCGGTCTGAACATGACCTCATCATCCTATCGCGGGTTCCGACTGGACGGCAGAACTTCGTCCGACAACAAATAAAGCCCCCCGCGAAGGGGGGGCTTGAATCGATCGATTGGCTGAATCTAGAGGCTGGCGAGCATTCCATCGACCTCGTCGCAGGTCTTGCGGACGGCGCCGACGGAGTGATCGAAGGCGGCCTTCTCGGCATCGGTGAGATCCATCTCGAGGACCTCTTCCACGCCGTTCTTTCCGACGATGGCCGGAACACCAACATAAAGACCGTTGACGCCGTACTCACCCTCGAGGTAGGCACAGACCGGGATGATCTTGCGTTTGTCGAAGATCACTGCCTCGGCCATTTCAAGCGCGGCCCAGGCCGGCGACGCAAACGCCGAACCAAAGCCGAGCAGACCGACTACTTCGCCACCGGCTTTCCGGGTGCGGGCCTCGATGGCGGCGAGGGTCTCTTCGTCGAGGAACTTCTCAACCGGGATCCCACCGACCTGGCACGAACTCCGGACTGGAACCATGGTGTCGCCGTGGCCGCCGAGGACCATTGCGGTGACGTTCTCGACCGACACATTTGCGGCATCGGCGACGAAATAGCAGTAACGCCCCGAGTCGAGCTGCCCGGCCATACCGAAGAGTTTGTTCTTGGGCGGATTCAGGCGTTTGTTCAGGGTGTAGACGATGGCGTCGAGGGGGTTTGCGATAGAGAGAATCGTCGCGTCGGGGCAATACTGCTTGATTCCCTTCGCGACCTCATTGGTGACTTTGAGGTTGACGGTCAGCAACTCTTCACGGGTCGGGAAGGTACCGTCGGGACGGGCCTTGCGGGGCACCCCCGCGGTGTTGATGATGAGTTCGGCGCCATCGAGGGCCGAATAGTCTTTGGATCCATAGCAGCGGACATCGGACCCGATGGTCGGAGTGCCCTCAGCAATATCCAGGGCCTTGCCCTTGGCCACCGACTGCTTGGCCTGCGTTGCCTGCTGCTCAGGCGGATCGTTGGGGTTGACGAAGGGGGCCGGATCAGACATCCCGACTTCTCGGGCGAGGCGGCGCTTGACGATTTCCTGAAGCAGAACACCGCCGATGTAACCGCCACCGATGAGACCGATTTTGTTGAGCATAGTTGACTCCTTTCGCGAACGAGATGTCAGTGCCCCGATTCAACTTCGAGGCGCTGTGTGAAAAAAAGCACGAGTTCGCTCATCCGCAGAAGAATAGCACTAAAAATTCCACCTGGGGACGGAAATTTGTCGGTGCAACACTTGCGCAATGATCGAGGTCACGATCCTTTTCAGCCGTCGTCCATGCCCCGGAGAATTCGGTTGAGTACCGTTGATCCTTTGCGGGCGAGTTCTTCGCCGGCTTTGCCCACCACGCCGCCGGTGACGGCGTTGGCAATCGCCTCTTCCACACCCTGTCGGACCTCTTCACGAACCCTGGGCAACACACTCTCAGCGCCACTTCTCACACCCGAGGCCACCTCATCGCGGACGGTGGGAAGAGCCGTCTCGACGGACGCGTCCAGCCCCGACCGCACCGCGCTGCGGATTTTCGGAACGACCTCTTCGGCGCCCTCCTCCACCGCAGTGCGAATCCTGCCCGCGAGTTCTTCGCCGGCAGTGGCGAGCTTCCGGTCGATGGCCCTTCTTGCAACCGACCAAAGCAGCAGAACCGTGACCACGCTCGAGAGAATCGAAGCCGCCACGACGAGAATGATCGATGACATCATGCGGACCCCCCTGCGGATGATTGAAACCACTGCCTCAACCGCACCATACCCTCATCGATCCCCACCGTGGCCTCATACCCGAGATCCCTCTTGGCGGCCGAGATGTCGTACCAGTGCGCCGTCGAGAGGTGGCGGGCGAGAAACGGGGTCATCCGGGGTCCGGACGGTGATGGAAAAATACGGTGAATCGCCTCAAAGATCCTCCCGGCGGCGACGGCCATTCCTACCGAGATGGTTTTCTCGACAGGAGGGAGTCCGGCAGCTGTCACGAAGCCGTTGATGATCTCTCGAATCGGTCTCGGGTCGTCATTGGTGATGAAATAGGCCCGCCCCGAGCAGGCCGAGTCCGGCCCCAGACGTTCGGCGGCGAGGACGTGCGCATCCACGGCGTTGTCGATGTAGACGGTATCGATGAGGTTCGATCCATCCCCTACCAGTCGAAGCTGCCCGGTCCGGGCGCGGTCGACAATGGTCGGCACCAGATTGGTGTCTTCAGGTCCCCAAATAAGGTGCGGCCTCAGGGCGACCGTCGAGAATTCAGCCGAGTTTGCGGCAAGGACCAGACGCTCTGCTTCGGCCTTGGTCTCAGGGTAGGCCGCCTCGAATTGATCCGGGTACGGCAGCGTCTCCGTGGCGCCTTCGATATTTTCGCCGCCGTGGACCACGCTTGGAGAACTCGTGAAGACGAGCTTGCGAACTTCATGACGGCGCATGGATTGCAGAAGATTCTCGGTTCCCACCACGTTGGCGAGCCGAAAGGGTTCTCGTGGCCCCCACATCTCGACCTTGGCGGCAACGTGAAAAACCCGATCACACCCGGCGACGGCGAGATCGACGATCTCCGGGTCGGCAATATCGCCCCGGATGCACTCGACGCCCAGGGCGCCGAGTTCAGGGTAGTCCCCGCGCTGAACGGTTCGAACGCTGTCCCCGCCGCTGAGGAGGCGACGAACGATGGCGCCGCCGAGGAATCCTCCACCACCGGTCACCAGGGAACGCATCAGCCCCTCCGAAGTTGCGCCGTGGCCCACTGACCGAGCTCGCGGCGACCGATCTTGACGTTGTGGCGGATATCAACCGGGAACGACGGGTGGAACAGCACAGTCCGGATGTTCTCGGTGTGGTCGAACCCGGAGCCGAGTTCCAGGAGTTCGGTCCGAACCCGTTCGTGATCAGCGGGTTTGACGCCGGGTTCGGCCTCAATGCAGATCACCGGCACGATCTTGCCGTCGACATCGGCAGAGACCAACGCGCTGCGATAGACATCAGCATGGGTGTTGAAAATACTCTCACAGGGAACCGTGAAGAGCGTTTCGTTGACGGTGATCACACGCTGCGACATCCTGCCGCAGAACCAGAGCCTCCCCTGCTCGTCAAAGTAACCGAGATCCCCCATCCGGTGGCGCACACTCTCGCCATCGCGGATCTTCCCGAGCCGATTGTGTTTCTCGGTTGCGAAGTACTCGTGAGTGACCTGCGGCCCCTTGACGACGATCTCTCCGACCTCGCCGACCGGTCGCTTGAGAGCATCGCTCCAATCCGCGATGGGGCCATCCTCGATCCCGATGATGGCCGCTTCGATGGACGGCACCGGTGATCCGACGCAGGTCCCGGCGCCGCGATCGGTTGCGGCGCGGGTTTCGCCGAGGATCACATCGCTCGAGTTGACCGCGACCGGCAGCGATTCGGTGGCGCCGTAGGGGGTCAGAACCCGGCCTCCCGGGGCCATGAGCGAGACGAATCGTTCGATGATTCTCGGCGCCACCGGTGCACCGGCGGACACGACCTGCCTGAGCGTCGGCAACTGAATGTCATGCTCGACTCCATACCGCCCCACGGTATCCAGCAACGCCGGCGATCCGAACATGGTGGTGACGCCGAACTCGTGGATGGGACCGATGATCTTCGCCGGATCGACCTTCGCCGGCCGGGTCGGATCCATGTCGGGGATGATCGTCGTCATCCCGAGCGCGGGATCAAAGAGCGAGAAGAGCGGAAAGGTGGGCAGATCCACATCACCCGGACCGCAATCGAGGACCCCGCGGACCGCTTCGATCTGGGCGGCGAAGTTCCCGTGGCGGTAGACCACGCCCTTGGGCGGACCGGTGCTTCCCGAGGTGAAGACGATGGCCGCCATCTCATCGGCGGCGGTATCAGCCACACCCCTGCCTCCGGCATCGAGACCACGCTTTTCGAGCTTGCGCATACTGTGGCCGCCCCAGAAATACCTCGGGCCGACCGTGACCGTGGTGCGAACGCTCTCCCTGGCCCATCCGAGAATGACCCGGGCGGCCTGCGCCTTGGGCACTCCGATAAAGGCCTCCGGCCGGGCGTTTCCGAGACACGCCTTGAGGTGGTGCAGACCGATCCCGGGATCCACCAGGACCGGCACCGCCCCGACCTTGAAGAGTCCGAATGCGAGGACAAAAAGATCCAGCCCCGGAGGAACCATCAGAACCGTCCGGACCCCTCGGCCGATTCCAGCCGATTCGAGACCGGCAGCCACCGCTGAGGTCCGGTTTTCGAGTTCACCATAGGTCAGCGAGCCGCCTCGGCGACCCCAGGGGCAGACAACCGCCGTGGCCTCCGGCTGGCGTTGCGCCATGTCGCTGACCGCATTTGCGATATTGACCGATTTGTTCATAGGCGAGCTATTGAATCACGATCGCGCCGATTCGGGCAATTCGATTCGTCGCAACCACCAAGACACCAAGACGCCAAGAGGTCACAAAGTCCTGCCGATTCTGAGGCGCCGATAGACCCGGAGGCCGTGGGAAGGACTCTCTCCTCGACCGGGGTCTTTCGGCGCCTCAGAATCGGCAGCTTCGTGTGCGATGCTTTGCGTCTTCGTGCCTTCGTGGTTGTGACGGAACGCCACCCTCGCTAGCGCTCCAGGAACGTGCGGATCAGCGGCACGATCTCGTCGGCGTAGTCCTCGAGGATGTAGTGGCCGCCATCGGCGAAGCGGTGGAGCTCGGCGTCGGGAAAGATCCTGACCCATTCGGCGAGGAAGTGGTGGTCAAAGACAAAGTCCTTGTCGCCCCAGCAGATGAGAATCGGTTTGTCGGCCAGCTTCGGCAGGTTCTCGGCGATCTCGGTCACGAGATCGAAACCCTGGTCACCGGATTTGAGCGGAATGTCCTCGACAAAGCGAAGCACCGCGCGCCGGTTCTCCCACGTGTCATAGGGCGCGCAAAAAGCATCGCGCACCTCTTTCGGCATGGGACGCCGGGTGCAGCCGAAGTGCGTTGCGCCGCGGGCGAAGCCGTTGAGCCCGCGGACCAGACCGCTGCCGAGGGGCGTGTTGCGGATGAGCCAGAGTTGCCAGGGAAGGGCTTTGCTCGCGGGCAGATGAAAGGCGCCGGTGTTGAGGACGACCAGGCGTTTGACCCGCTCGGGATTCCGCCCGGCCCAGGCGCAGCCGATGGCGCCGCCCCAGTCGTGGACGACCAAGTTCACCTCGTCGAGATCGAGGCGGTCCATAAAGGTCTCGAAGTCGGCCACCCGGCGCTCGAGGGTGAACTGATAGGCGTCATCGTCGGGTCGGTCCGAGAGGCCGCAGCCCATATGATCCGGGGCCAAAACCCGGTGGTCGCCTCTTAGATCCTTGATGAGTTCGCGGTAGTAGAACGACCATGTCGGATTGCCGTGAACCGCGACCACCACTTCACCCGAACCCTCATCGATATAGTGAAGACGCAGATCGCCCAACTCGAGGAACTTCGATTGGAACGGATAGAGGTGCTTTGGGATGCCTTGCATGACTTCTTCAGCAGATTTCAGCCACTGCACTCGAGCTAAGTGGCCGGAGACCGCTTACCAGCGCAGCTCCGCCATGGTGCAGTTGAGTCCGCTGCCGATACCCATGAGCGCGATGCGGTCACCGCTTTTGAACCGACCCTCCTCGTTGAGCTTGGACAGAACGATGGGCACGCCCGCCGGGCCGATATTCGCAAATTTTGGGTACAGACGAAAGACCGAGTCGACATCCAGTCCGATGATCTGACAGAACTGCTCGGTGTGGACCTTGCTCACCTGGTGAATCACGCAGTGGTCGAAGTCCTCGATCTTCCAACCGAACTCGTCGACTGCTTTCTTCCAGGTTCGCGCCGCGAGGCCGAGACCGGCGGTCAGTAACTCGTGGCCTTTGGTGACCATCCCATCAACCTGGCCGTAGCAGAGTCGGTTGTGTTCGGTGGCGGCGAGATTCACCCCACCGAGGAACGGGTGTCCGCCTTCGGCGAGATCGGATCGCCCGAGGGCCATGGCGGCCGAGCCCGAACCGAGGGTCAGGGTGGCGAAGTTGGACCGGAAGGTCTCTTCGTCCACCTCGGGATCGAGGAGCTTTTCGATGGTCTTCTCGGTGGAATAGCTGCTCGATTCCCCATTGACGACAATGCCGTAGTCGATCTGCCCCTGTTCGATCATGTTTCCGACCATGTCCATCCCGTTGATGAAGGCCAGGCACGCATTGCCAAGATCGAAATTCATGCAGGTCTCGGGAAGACCGAGCTTGGAGTGGACGATGGACGCGGTCGACGGCTCGATATAGTCGCGGCAGACCGAGGTGTTGACGAGGATGCCCACCTGCTCACGGGTGATTTCCGCCTGCTCGATGGCCTTCTCGGCAGCTTGAGCAGCGACGTCGCTCGGTTGCATACCCTCATCCAAGATCCGGCGCTCGATGATGCCCGACAGATTGCGGATCAGATCGGCACGCATACCAAGACGTTCCAGGGTCGGCGCGAGGCGTTTTTCGATCTCTTCGGATGCCACCCTGATAGGCGCATCGATGTGAGCAACACCATAAATCGACACGTTTTCAAATCTCATGGTTCTCTCCTGGGGACGCTCCCTCGACCGATTTCGAACGATGGCTGTCTGCGTTTGGGGGAGTTTCCCGCGGGTTGCCTCGGCAACACCGGGGAGAGAGACTACCACCGTATTTTTTCCACCACAACGCCGCTCTGCGGCACGTGACGGGCCCTCAGACCTGGATCTTGGCCCAGGAGCCCGACCGCCAGATGAGCAGAAAAACCACCGCCTGAATCGACCGGTAGCCGATGTGCGCGAGCCAGACCCCGGTCATGCCGAAACCCAGAACCGGTCCGATGACATAAGCCACCGGCAGAAAGATCACCCACTGAAACACCAGCGTCACCGCCATCACTCTGAGGTTGTCCCCGGCGCCGAGGAGGGCGTTCATCAGGACCATTCCGAGGGTGTCCAAACTCATGGTTGCCGCGAGAAACCTCAGGGGCAAACGGGCCAGGGCGAGGGTCTGCTCGTCGTGCAGAAACGGTCGCAGCAGCAGGTCCGGAAAAAAGAGACCGAGAAGGGCCATGAGACCGACCCCGATGGTGGCGAGCTTGGCGACATCCCAGCCCCAGGCCATGGCGTCGTCCGGCTCTTTCCTCCCCAACGCCTGACTCACCAGGGATGCCGCCGCCATGCCGGATCCGAGACCCGGGAGAATCGCCACCAGAAGAAGCTGGACCAGGACGTTCGAGGCGGCCAATTCCGCGGTCCCAACCCTTCCGAGAATCCAGAAGAACCCGGTCAATCCCGCGGCAAAAAAGAACTGTTGGATCCCGGTCGGGATCGACAGTCGGAGCATGGTCAGCAAGGTCTCGCGGTCGGGAAGGCCCCGCAGGAATCCGTTGGACCGAGCGAGCTTCCATCCCTGGTAGAAATACAGGGCGGACCCGATGAAGGTCGCGATGGCCGAGCCGATACCTGCGCCGGCCACCCCAAGGGCGGGCAGGCCGAAGTGACCGAAGATCAACGCCCAGTTGAGAACGATGTTGGATCCATGCATGACCAGCAGGGTCCGCATGTAGATCTTGGACATGTTGACGCCGTTCCAATACCCGCGGAAGGCGAAGTTGACCCCGAGAGCCGCCATGGCCGCGAGCCGGGCCCGAAAATAGGGAACTCCGAGCCCCACCACATCCGGGTCCTCCACCAACATCGCAAAGACGTCATCCGCAAAGACGACCAGGACCGCGGAGAGCGGGATGGCGATGACCACCGCGAGAAGCAACCCTCCGTTCAGCGGACGCGCGATCATTTCCGTACGTCCCTCGCCAAGTCGCCGAGCCGCGACGGCCTGGACACCGGCGGAAAGACCGGTGATGAAAGCGGATGCCATGAAGTTGGCGAAGCTCGCCATCCCGACCGCGGCCAGGGCCGCCGCCCCGAGGACCCC
>RCNF010000200.1_pt1 | contig 51028 bp, 43 predicted proteins | sample 2041311 | NCBI WGS metagenome assembly RCNF01 (sample SAMN09708228, study PRJNA481090) | Marine sediment metagenome, whole genome shotgun sequencing project. | biome: marine sediment; feature: ocean; material: sediment; isolation source: Sewage treatment plant 2 marine sediment (STP2) ...
GAAGCTGATGCTGGCCGATCTGAGGACCGAACCACGGGATGCTGTTTCAATACTCGAGGATGTCATAAGTTCAGGAGACAACAGAGAGGCTCTGAAAGCAAGGGTTGAACTCGCCAAGATCCACTACTCTACTGGAGAATATCACCAAGCCGTAAGAATACTCGATGGAATCCGCGCTAAAGGAAGAGGCGGAGACAAATATGAAGCCGTCTACTTCAGAGGATTGTCAAGACAACAGCTCGGCGACCTTGAGGGAGCCAGGAGGGATTTTGAGAGTATCGACAGAGGCGACTTCCTTCACTGGAGCTATATCTCTCTTGCCGATCTGGATATCCGATCGGGCAGAATAACTGAAGCTGTTGAAAAATACGAGACGATCGCCGCAGGTCACTCAAGCCCGATCGCAGGGTTCCGCCTGGGTGAATGTTATGAACTGACAGGAGAGAGAGAAAAGGCGCTCAAGACATACATGAATGTAGCGAGAAATTTTCCAGGATCTCCTGAAGCGCCTAAAGCGAGAGAAAAGGTTCAGATGATCGACTCGGCTCTGAAACGTACAGGACGCGAATCGAAGGTGGAGGGGGGTGAACAGGGAGAGACTCCTTCCGCTGTAACAGCCTCGCCATTAAATGGATCGCCGGTTTACACCCTTCAGTTCGGAGCCTTCGGTGAAAAGGAAAACGCCCATGCGTTCATCTCCGACCTCGAGTCGATGATAGACGACCTGCATATAGAAGTCGGCGAAAGCGGAGGCAGCCTCTGGTACCGTGTAAGGGCCGGAAGGTTTGCTTCGAGAGAAGAGGCCGAAGAGGCGGCTCTGAATGTTATGGAACGCACGGGATATTCGAGCAAGGTCCTCCCTGTAGAATAGATGTCCCCTTCGAAACTCACACCCCTCATGTCCCAGTACAAGGAGATCAAGGATCAATACAGCGACGGCATCCTTTTCTTTCAGGTCGGTGATTTCTACGAGACCTTCTATGATGACGCGCGTGAAGTCTCGCGCATCCTCAATATCGCACTGACATCACGAGACAAGAAAAACCCTGTTCCGCTTGCCGGTGTGCCGATCCATGCAGCCGACGCATATATCAGCCGACTTCTTGAGGCTGGACGGAAAGTCGTGGTCTGCGATCAGATCGAAAAGCCTGTCGAGGGACAGAAGATCGTCCGCAGGCAGGTCACCGATGTCATCACACCTGGAACTTCGCTTTCGCCTGCCACACTTCCCGATAACGAGAACAATTTCATCCTCTCTGTAAAGTCGGACGGCAGCCTTGTCGGATTCGCTTTCATGGATCTCTCTACTGGAGAATTCAATGCCGGTGTTGCCGACCCTGAATCGGTCGAAAGTATGATCGCCGGTATACCTGCGCGGGAGGCGATCGTCCCGGATGATTCTGATATATCGGCGGATTTTACGCGCGGCCTTTTCCCCGGTTGTCCCATAGACACTCCTCCTTCATTCGAATTCGGAGAAGGAGAGGCTCGCCGTATGCTTACCGATCATTTCGGTATCCCCGATCTTACTTGTTTCGGACTGGAAGAGGAACCTCTCGGACTTTCGGCAGCCGGAGCACTTCTCACATATGTGAAGCAACTCCGCAGGAGCGGGCTGGAACACATCACATCGATCCATCGGATCGTGCCGTCTGACACTCTCTTTCTCGATCAGGAGACCTTGAGAAACCTTGAGATGTTTGAGCCGCTGCGAGGTAATACCGCGGAGACTACGCTGGTACATCATATTGACAGGACAAAGACAGCCGCGGGTGGAAGAGAGCTTCGCGAATGGCTTATGAGGCCGTCACGAAAGATGAGGGTTATAGAGGGAAGACTTGATTCGATAGAATCTTTTATATGCCAGAAATCCGCTCTCAGAGGACTGAGAGGTCTGCTTACAGGTTTACCCGACATAGAACGTATCCTCTCCAGAATAGCTACAGGAAAGGCCGGGCCGAGGGAACTTCTCTCGCTTGCGTCAGCTCTTGAAAGAATACCGGGGATCGCCGATATCTGCTCGGGATTCAAAGCGGAAACCCTCATCGAAGAAGTGTCCCGGATGAGAACACCTGTTGAGTCGACCAGCCTGATTGGCAGGAGTATCGTTCCTGACTGCCCCGCGCATATGAGAGACGGCGGATTTATACAGAAGGGATTCGATGCTGAACTGGACCGTCTTATAGACGATTCAGAGGGGGGAAAAAGCTGGATCGCAGCGCTTCAGGAAACTGAACGTGAACGAACCGGCATACCCACCCTCAAGGTCGGATTTAACAGGGTATTCGGATATTATATCGAAGTGTCGAAGCTTCACCAGGAAAAGGTCCCCGACGATTACACAGCCAAGCAGACCCTCGTTAATTCGCAACGGTATATAACAGAAGCCCTGAAAGAGAGGGAAAGCAGGATCCTCACCGCTGAATCCCGCAGGGTCGAGATGGAGCGTAAGATCTTCGCCTCGATATGCGTCGATATCGCCGGTGAAAGCGCCGGGCTCAGAGCAATCGCTTCAGCTGTCGCAGTCGTAGACACTCTTTCATCCCTGGCAGATCTGTCCCTTGATAAAGATTACTCCAGGCCGGCTATGAACGAATCCCTCGACCTGGTAATAACCGGGGGCAGGCACCCTGTCGTAGAAAACCTTTCCGGCACCGGTTTCATACCTAACGATCTTGTACTCAGACCCGATGAACGTCAACTGCTCATCATCACGGGCCCCAACATGGGGGGGAAGTCGACCTATATCCGGCAGGCCGCCCTGATCTCGATAATGGCCCACATGGGCAGTTTCGTGCCTGCTTCCCGTGTTGAGATGGGGATCATGGACCGCATTTTCACACGAGTCGGATCTAGCGACAACCTCGCAAGAGGTCAGAGCACATTTCTTGTCGAGATGGCTGAAACGGCCAGGATCCTCCACGGGTGCAGCTCGAAGAGCCTTGTCCTGCTCGATGAGATAGGCCGCGGCACGAGTACGCTCGATGGCCTCAGTATCGCCTGGGCTGTTACGGAATTCCTCGTCGAAGATGAGACGAGAAGGCCGAAGACACTCTTCGCTACCCACTATCACGAACTCACCGATCTTTCCTCGAGATTCAGCAGGATCCAGAATACCAGGATCGCAGTCAAAGAATGGGGCGATTCTATCGTCTTCCTCTACCATGTAGAAGAAGGCAAGAGCGACAGGAGCTATGGTATTCATGTTGCGCAACTTGCAGGACTTCCTTCAAGTGTTGTCGAAAGAGCCGGAGAGATCCTCGAGATGCTCGAGAGAGACACCTCCGGACCTGATACCGGTGCTATCTCTACAGAACGACAGATGAATCTCTTTCGTCCTGCCGATGAGCTGCGCGACAAACTTAACTCATTAGAAATAGACCACTTGACCCCCATTCAGGCCCTTGAGTTCCTTGCCGGGCTGAAAGATATCATTTCCAGAGACAGGAATTGACCCTTAGTGGCTCGATATTTGCTGTTTTTCCCCTCGGAAAGCCGTATTGCGGGTATTATACCGGAGGGTAAAGTGGAGGCGGCAAGAATAGCCATCCTAGGCGGCGGTGAGGATGAACTGAACATCCTCAGCGAGTATCATCGTGACCCCGGATTCGAGATCCTGGGAATATATGATCGCGACCCCAGGGCAGTTGCCATGGAAGTCGCCGAGATCATCGGTGTACCCGTTTTTGCCGACAGGACTTTTCTGCAGGAATTCGAGAAGGCCGATTACGTGGTGGTAGCCGGAAAAGGCGGCCCCTTTAACGCCGAGATAGGTATGCTTACCCAGGCAGGGGTAAAGATCCTGAATACCTCCGAGGCTGCTTCAAGCCTCGCTGACTGCGCAGCTGAAAAGGAAGAAGAGAGTCCGGAGAAACCGCCCTGGCCCAGACACCTCGAACAGGCACTCCAGTACATTAACAGGATAACTGACCGTGACAGGCTGCTCAAATGGCTCCTTGAGATATCGGTCAGGTCTGTTGAAGCATCTTCAGGCTCGATAATGCTCCATTCCGAGAAGACCGGTGAACTATATATAGGCTATGCTATGGGGCTCAGCGAAGAAGTGGTCTCGAGTACAAGACAGAAGGTCGGCTCCGGGATAGCCGGTAAAGTCGCAGAGACAGGTGAAGCCCTGCTCGTACACGATCTGATCGACGACCCGCTGTACAGGGACGGAAGAGAGAGGGAGACGATAAGCAGTTCTGTTTGCGCACCCCTCTTTGTCGGCAAGACCCTTATCGGAGTGTTGAACGTATCAACAGATGAGGGAGAGAGAAAGCTCGACAAGAACGACCGGGACACGATAGATCTTCTCGCTTCCAAGATATCCCCGATCCTTGCGCAGCATCTCAGGATAGATACGGAGCAGATCAGGGAAACAGAATTCAAGATAAGGAACTATATAGAATCGCTCTTCCAGAGAGAGATAGAATTCCACGACAAGTTTCTCTTTCTGTGCAGGGCTCTGGCTGACATCCTGTCCGCGGATACCGTAACGATTTACACAGCGACAGATGAAGGAGACTGGCTGATCCTGGGCGGAAGCGATCAGCAGGTCCAGGACGGCGGAAGGGCTCCCCGCATACATTGTGTCAAAGGAAGCCTCGCACGTTCCTACGTGAACAGGGAAGAAGTGATGATGACAGAGGCCAGTCATGACGCGGGCCTCAAGATATCCGGCCGCAGGGATGCGCTGACCTCGATCTACATACCGCTGGAACACGAGGATCCCCTGGGGGTCGCCCTGTTCGAGTTTTCGAGCCTCGATTCTCTTGAAAGTTTCTTCAAGATCAAAGACGTACTGAGATTCCAGTTGGGCTTTTTCGTCTATACTCAGTTGAGGGAATTGCGGCAGGAACGGAAGATGAACAGCCTCGAGGACCTGTCCGGCCTGACGCCTTCTCTCATGGGAACACAGGCCCTCAAGGCCCGCCTGAAGATGCTCCCCGGACTTATCTCACCAATAATCGGTGCGAGCAGGGGTAGTTTTCATTTTATCGGTAACGCAATGGAAGAAGCAACGTACGACGGATTTCCCGAAGACAGCCAGGAATGGAGAACGCTCAGAGCATACGACGAGCAGATGATGGTTCGCGCGATGGAAAAGGGGAAACCTGAATGCATCAGTTTCCTTTCAAGAGATATAGGGACCTATGACAATCCGCCGCCATACAGGTCGCTTGTGATATACCCGTTCATTGGATCAAGCGAATTCAAGGCTTACTACATAGGATACGACCGGATACCGGGATCTCCTCTGGACCCATCCATATTCGGCACCCATGAACTCGATCTGCTTTCAAGGATATCCGAGATAATCACACCTATCCTCCTCGAAAGCGGAACAGACAAACAGGACAGCAAGGCCGCATCATTCGACGATCTTCTCAGATCGAACCAGAAGATCCTCATGGAAAGAGTTAACGAAGAGATAGAACGAGCAGAAAGATATCATCACGGATTCATCGTCACCCTGTACAGAATAACCGGGCTGAAGGATATCCTTAAAACCGATTACAATTCGACTCTCGACCTTATCAATGAATTGAGTATTGGGGTACGAAAGCAGGTCAGAAAGACCGATTATTTCTCATGGATAGAACCGGATATATTTGCTGTGATCTCACTCGAGAGCCATCAAAGGATCGAATACCTCGAGACCAGGCTCATGGAATTCATCGCCACCTCCCTGAAGAACCGAAACCTCTATCTGGAGGACAAAGTATACCCGTCCAGTTCCTTTGCCATTTATCCGGGTGGTTCTGATACTGCTCCGGAACTTATAACCGAGGCTAAAAACCGGTTCTGATAAGCCCCGTCCCCGTCCAGTCATTCCCCGTTGCCAATCCGTAAAACACTGTGTTATCTTATGCCTTCGGATGGTACTTGTCACAGGGATACCCATTCAGCGCTGACAGCCATAATCGTCTTAATAACAGGATATTAGATTGACGAGGATTCAAAAGCTCACACCCGAGACTACGGGAAAGATAGCGGCAGGCGAAGTCGTAGAGCGGCCTTTCAATGTCGTCAAGGAGCTCATCGAGAACTCACTCGACGCTTCAGCGACCAGGATCGTCCTCGAGATCGAGGGCGGCGGCAAACGATCGATCAGGATCGATGATGATGGAACGGGGATCGCTGCCGAAGATTTGACCAGGGCCGTTGAGAATTACTCGACAAGCAAGATAACGAGTATCGACGATATCTACAGGATTCGCTCCCTTGGCTTCAGAGGCGAGGCCCTTGCCAGCATAAACGCGGTGTCCAGGATGACAATAAGGTCCATGGAAGAGGGGGCTGAGGTCGGGCGTGAGATCCACTGGGTCGGCGGAGGGATCCGCAGTGACGGACCGTTCGTCAGGACTGTAGGAACGGAGATCCTTGTCGAAGACCTCTTTTTCAATCTACCCGCCCGAAAAAAGTTCCTCTCTTCGGATGCGTCGGAGACAAGAAGGATCGTAGCTGCAGTCCAGGGATTTGCCCTTGCCTGGTCGCAGACAGCCTTCGTAGTGAGGAGCAACGGGAGGGAAGTCCTGTCGTTTCCAGCCGGAACTCTGGAGGAACGTGTCGAGATGGTTCTCGGACCATCTGTCTTCCCTCACCTCAAGCAGTTTTCCATGACTGACGGCAATATCAAGGTGAGTGGATACGCATCTATGCCCTCTATGACAAAAGGCACCCGCGCAAGCCAGTTCATGTTTGTCAACGGACGGGCCGTAAAGGACAGGCTGCTCGGCCATGCCGTTCGTCAGGCCTACCAGTCCATAATACCGGGAGACAGGTTCCCTATCGCGGTACTCATGCTCGACGTACCTCCCGATATGTTGGATGTCAACGTTCATCCGACAAAAGCCGAGGTCCGGTTTGAAAATGACAGGGATATCCACAGGCTCGTATCTTCCTCCATAAGGGGCATACTCGAGGAAAAGACCGTTTCATTTCAGGACAAGGTGGAATCGGTCTACAAGTCCATATTTCCCCGTGATCATGGTTCCAGCGAGGTAGATGGTGTCAGTACTCCTGATTCATACACGGAGCCGGAAGCGGGCAGGTCTGACTGGCTCTTCCAGGAATCTCCGCAGCCGCTCTTCGAGAAGGATTCAGAAAAGGTACGGGGGCAGGTCTCAACCGGTCTTTACTGGCAGCTCCATGACAGCTATATCATGATACAGATAAGAGGCGGCATGGTCATCATAGACCAGCATGCGGCCCACGAGAGGATCCTTTACGACCAGGCCAGAAGAAATGTCGACGGAGAGAAGCCAGCGGTCCAGTCTCTTCTTTTTCCCGCTACGCTTGAGCTTTCACCTGAAGAATTCGACAATTTCGAAAAGGTAGTCGAAACACTTCCCGGGCTCGGATTCGAAGCTGAACCTTTCGGCATGAGGACCATCATCGTCAGGGGCATACCGGCTGGTGTTCGAAACTGGGACGATGGCAGGCTTCTGCGCACGATCCTGTCCGATCTCGGGCGAGGGCTCCCCGCTACTGATTCGATTCTCAGATCTTTTGCCTGCCATTCCGCGGTAAGGGCAGGTGAGCCGTTGACCCTTGAGGAAATGGAGAGCCTCACCGATCAGCTCTTCGCCACTGAATTCCCGTTTACCTGTCCACACGGAAGGCCGACCATGCTGCGCGTCGAGATGCGGGAACTCGAGAAAAGATTCCAGCGAACCCCCAAGACGGAGGGGTAGATGAACGGCGTTGTCATCATCGGGCCGACAGCCGTCGGTAAAAGCTCCCTCGGACTGATGCTGGCCGAGCGGCTCGACGGAGAGATCATCTCTATAGATTCAAGACAGGTCTATCGCGGACTTGATATCGGTACTGCCAAGGCGTCTGCTGAAGAACAGTCCAGAGTCAGGCATCACTGCATCGATATCCTAGATATCACAGAGAAGAGTAATGCCCGGTGGTTCGCCGATCATGCAAGGGGAGCGATCGGGTATACCCATACCGCTGGAAGATTGCCGATACTCGTCGGCGGTTCGGGCATGTATCTCCGGGCGATCACTCACGGCCTCTTCGATATTGACCTCGATCCTGCCGAGCGCGAGGACTTTGACAGAAAGATCGCTGATGTAACTGCCCTTGAACTGTATTCGAGGTTGAAAGTATGCGACCCGGAGAGCGCAGACCGGATACATGAAAATGACAGATACAGGATCGCCAGGGCCCTCGAGATCTTCGAACTTACAGGAATGACGATGAGCGAGCATATCAGGCTCCAGCAGGAATCGGGCGAGGGCGGCCTGGATGACCTGGTAAGGATCGGCCTCGATATGGACAGGGACGATCTGCGTTCAAGGATCGCTGAGAGGACAGGGGAGATGTTCGCTGCCGGATGGCCAGATGAGGCAGCTGCCATTCTTGACGCAGGAGCAGATGTGAGGTGCCCGGGCCTTCAGACTCTCGGGTACCCGGAGACGATAGAATATATAAGAGGAGAGAAGAGCCGTGATGAGGCCGTTGGAATGATTGCCACACTGACCAGCCAGTATGCCAAACGTCAGATGACCTGGTTCAGAAAGGAGCCTGATGTAAGGTGGCAGGACGCCGGGGATACGGGACTGTTCGAGTCAGTGCTCAACATCCTTGACAGCGCAGGTATCAGTTGATAACTTGGAGGAAACCGGAATTGTATGCGGGAGTAGCTCAGTTGGTAGAGCATCAGCTTCCCAAGCTGAGGGTCGCGGGTTCGAGTCCCGTTTCCCGCTCTTTTTATTAGAGCGCGCAACCTGGAACGGCAATACGGGTTGCGCGCTTCTCTGAATATACATATGTCAGTAAAGATCATTGAAATATGCGGCTCCAGGGGCTTCTTTCGCAGCGGTGACAGGATTACCTCCATCGATGGAAGGAAAGTAAGCGACCAGCTCGACCTGTATTTTCTACTGTCCGGCGTCGAATCGGCCATCTTCGGCCTTGAACGTGAGGATGGGAGGAAAGCAGAAAGAAGGATCCGGGTGGAGACTCTTGAAAAAGCCGCTCCGGTCTTTGAGGAGATGCGTTTTACCAACTGCGCCTCACGCTGCATATTTTGCTTCGTAGACCAGATGCCTCCGGGAATGAGGGATACGCTTTACTTCAAGGATGATGACTACAGGTTAAGCTTTCTCTTCGGGAATTATATCACTCTCAATGATATCTCCCGGCCTCAGATCAAAAGGATACTCGAATACAATCTCTCGCCGCTTTACGTCTCTGTCCACGCGACTGACAAGAAGGTCCGCTCAAAGATATTCGGCCGCCCGATGAAGAATGACATACTGTCGATCCTGTCGGAACTGGCCGAGGGTGGTATCTCCATACATGCCCAGGTAGTAGTGATCCCCGGTGTCAACGACGGCAAAGTGCTCACCCGGACCATCAAGGATCTGATCAGACTGTATCCGGCATGCAGGACCCTTGCCGTGGTACCGGTAGGACTGACCGGTCACAGAAAAGGCCTGACACCAATTAAAAAGATATCCGCATCTCAGGCAAGGACGCTGATAGACCTGGCTGATGTCATGAATTCACGGTTCAATGAAGATACGGGCGGGCATGATTTCGTTTTTATGTCTGACGAGTTCTATCTTCTCGGCGGACGGACGTTCCCCGAAGCAGAGAGGTACGGAGGGTTCGAACAGCTGTCCAACGGAGTAGGAATGTGCCGGCTGTTTATCGACAGCATCATAAACAGGCTGGACCAGTTGAAAGAACGAAAGACGCTCCCGGCAGGAAGCATGACACTTGCCACAGGGCGCCTCGGCGGAAGGTTCCTTCGAAAACATATCGTTCCCGTCGTCCGCAGGGCGCTCCCCGATCTTTCCATAAAGGTCGTCACTGTTAGCAACTCTACTTTCGGAAGCTCGGTGACCGTATCCGGACTCATTTCCGGCGCTGATGTATCCTCAGCTGTACGGAAAGCAGGAGGCGCCGAGGGAGTTCTTGTACTGCCCCCTAATACGGTCAATCACGAAGGAACGATGATCGACGATACCCGTCCCTCCAGGCTAGGCAGAGAACTCGGGACAAAGGTGCTTGTTCCCGAGGAAGATTTCCTCGAGGACAAGATCCTGCGAGCCTGCAGGAGGGTCGCCCGATGAAAAAGCGCCCAACGGTAGCGATAATCGGCAAGGCTAATTCAGGGAAATCGACTCTGTTCAACAGGATCGTTGGCGGCAGGCGTGCGATCACTCATGAGACACCCGGTGTCACTCGCGATACGATGGAGGGCGCCGCAAATTGGAATGGCAGGGAGTTCAGGCTGATCGATACTGGCGGATTCGGATTTGAGGCCCATGACCACCTTCAAAGCAGTATTACTGAACGGATCGAAAGGACCGTCAAAAACGCGCGCTCTATCATACTTCTCGTCGACGTTGATACAGGTCCGACAGATGAAGATGAGAAACTCCTGTTAAAGTTTCGCAACGACCGGGATCGGATGCTCCTCGTTGTAAACAAGGTTGAAACCGCACAGGACGAACTGGAAGCGAGCGAATTCTACCGGCTCGGATTCGACAGGATGTTCATGGTCAGCGCCCTCCACGGCAGAGGAGTAGGGGACCTGCTCGATGCTGTCACAGAGGATCTGCCTGACAGTGTCACCGAACCTGATGTTCCGGATGAAATAAAGATCTCTATTACGGGACGTCCCAATGTCGGCAAAAGTTCTCTTATCAACGCTCTTTCCGGCGAAGACAAGCATATCGTCTCGGAGGTTCCCGGCACGACGAGGGACACCATCGACATCAGGATAAAACATCACGGTCAGGAACTGGTCCTGATCGACACAGCCGGGGTGAAGAGAAGAGCGAGGACGGAGAAAGGGCTGGACTCGATCAGCAGCATGATGAGCATCAGAAGTGTTGAACGGGCAGACATAGTCCTCGTAATGCTCGACGCTTCGACCGGGGAGATCACGAACCAGGATACGCGGATGGCTTCACTGGCTCACAGGGCCAGAAAAGGAGCCCTGATCCTGCTGAATAAATGGGATATCGTCGAAAGGGAGACCGACACCTTCAAGCTCTTCGAAAGGAAGATAAGAGAGGAGATGCAGTTTCTGTCCTACGCTCCCATCCTGTCAATATCCGCCATGACCGGCACGCGCCTTTCGCGGATAATCCCTGCATGCCTGAGAATACACGAGCAGAGAAACAGGCAGATCCCGACCTCTGAACTTAACAAGCTTTTTCAGGGAGCCATCAGAAAGACTCCACCAAAATTCCATGACGGTGGAACAGGCAAAGTATTCTACGCTACCCAGACCGGCGTCGAGCCGCCCACCTTCACCCTGTTTGTAAATAAAGCATCCTATTTCCCTCGTTCTTATATACGTTATCTCAACAACCAGGTAAGAAAAATGTTTACCTTCGAGGGTACCGCGGTTAGAATCTCCCTGAGGTCAAAAGGAGAGTCTTGATGGATACCGCGTTTAGAGTCGCGATTCTGGTCGTTGTCAGCTATTTCCTGGGCGCAATACCCTTCAGCTACATTGCCGGAAAGCTCATAAAAGGTATAGATCTAAGGGAATACGGCAGCGGCAATCTAGGCGCGGCCAATACCTTCAGGGTCCTCGGAAAGGGCGCGGCCATCCCCGTGCTTCTCGCCGATATTGGCAAGGGATTCCTCGCGGTAAAGCTTGTCCAGTTGTACGGACCGGATGGATATCAGTACATTATAATCGCTGCTCTCATCGTGATTATCGGTCACAACTACTCCATATTTGTAAAATTCGCCGGTGGTAAGGGAGTTGGAACCACAGCGGGGACCTTCCTTGCCATGGCCCCGTGCGCTGTCCTGATATGCCTTCTCATCTGGGTCATCATCCTTATGATCTCCAGAATAGTATCCGTTGCGAGCATGATCGGGGCCGCATGCCTGCCCGTAGCGATCGCCCTCATGAACAGATTCACATCGTGTAGTTCTCACACCTCGGTGCTTTATCTTTCAATGGTGGCCGCCTTGTTCGTAATCTATAAACACAGATCAAATATTCGCAGACTCCGGGACGGTACCGAGAAAAGGATATTCTGAATATTATGGCGAAGAAAAAGGCATCTGTTCGCATAGCGGTACTCGGCGCGGGGAGCTGGGGCACGACTCTGGCGCTCCTGCTTAACGACAATGGGCACGAAGTCGTTTTATGGGAGTTCTTCGCGGATCTCGCTGACACGATCTCGAAAAAGAGAGTGAACACGAAATACCTTCCCGGCGTAAAGATCCCCGGGTCCGTCGTTGTCACCTCGGACCTCGAGCGGGCCCTGGATGGCTGTTCTCATATTCTTTTCGTTACCCCCAGCCATACAGCGAGAAATGTCGCATCCATGGTACGTTCGACAGCAACATTCACAAAATCCATGGTTATCATCAACGCTTCCAAGGGACTCGAAGAGAAGACATTGTGCAGGATGAGTGAAGTCCTCGGACAGGAACTCCCTCAGACAAAGGGCCGTATCGTAGGGCTGCTGGGACCAAGTCACGCGGAAGAAGTCAGCAGGAAGATGCCTACATCGGTCGTCGTCGCCGGATCCAATCTTGAAATCCTCGACAGGACCCTGACAATATTCATGAACGAGTACTTCAGGGTATACACCAATACCGACCTTATTGGGGTTGAATTGGGAGTATCCCTCAAAAATACGATAGCGATCGCCGCAGGAATATGTGACGGCCTAGGTTTTGGAGACAACACAAAGGCCGCGCTCCTGACCCGTGGACTTGCCGAGATCAAACGGCTCGTTTCCAGCATGGGCGGGAGGGAGGAGACCCTCAGCGGTCTCGCCGGTGTCGGCGATCTCATCGTTACCTGTATGAGCAGGCACAGCAGAAACAGATACGTCGGGGAACAGATAGGACGTGGCCAGAGTCTCCAGGAGGTCCTCGACGGGATGGTCATGGTAGCGGAGGGTGTCAAGACTACAAAAGCGGCAGTCGCTCTTTCCAGAAGAGCCGGAGTCGAGCTGCCTATCGCGGAACAGGTCTATCGCGTCCTTTTCTACGGAAAGGACCCAAAGAAGGCTATCAGGGATCTCATGGTCCGGAAAGCACAGAAAGAGATGTACCGCTGAAACGGAAGGGTACCAGAATATGAAGAAGGTTCAGAAACTATACTACTCGATCGGTGAAGTGAGCGAGCTTCTGGTCGTCAAGGCCCATGTGCTTAGATACTGGGAAACCCAGTTTCCAATGCTGAACCCGAAGAAAAACAGGGCCGGAAACAGGACGTACAAGGTAAGAGACATCAAGTTCCTTATGACAATCAAGAACTTGCTGTACGAAAGAGGCTATACGATCGCCGGGGCGCGTCAGAAATTAAGGGAATCAAATAATAATCCCGACGTCCTGATCGAGCAGCTGGCTATCCCGTTTGCCGATCCTTCCAGGAGAGAAAGGCTTCTTTCGCTGAAAGAGGATCTTCTCGAGCTTAAAGAGATCGTAAACAGTCTCTAAAGGCCTGAAAATCAACCTTGTAAATCGAGGGGAATCATTTATATTATCTTCTGGTCGGGGTGTGGCGCAGTCCGGTAGCGCACTTGCATGGGGGGCAAGTGGTCGCTGGTTCGAATCCAGTCACCCCGACCATTTTTTGTTTCCAGGGGAGTCGAACCACTAAGGCGCGCCCCGGCATCCCGAAACGGAGGACGGTCCTTGAATGAGGAATTCGGCGCGCTGATACCCGCTTTCAATGAATCAGGCCATATCGACGCTGTAATCCGCGGAGTAGCGGGGCAGATCCCTTCATCAAATATTCTTGTCATCGATGACGGTTCATCCGACTCTACTGTTCCCGAGGCAGAGGGGACAGGGGTCAAGGTCGTCAGAAACCCGGTCAATCTTGGAAAAGGAGCGACTCTCCTCAAGGGATTCGGGCTGATGGCTGAGAAATCCGGCATCGAGGCTGTATTTACCCTCGACGCTGACGGACAGCACGCCCCCGAGGAGATGACCTCTTTCATAACAGCATTCCGTGATAAAGACGCCGACATTGTCATCGGCAGCAGGATGGCCGATACGAGGGGGATGCCGGCTCTGAGAAGATTCACTAACTGGTTCACTTCGGCTATCATAAGTCTCAGGGCTGGTGTACGGATCGAGGACACTCAATCCGGATACCGCCTCGTAAGACTCTCTATGATGAAACAGCTTCACCTCGTCACCAGAAACTTCGATCTGGAGAGCGAAATACTCATTAAGGCCGCGAGGCTTGGCGCAGTTATCGTATCCGTACCGATCACCACTATCTACGGAGAGGAAAAGAGCAAGATCAATCCACTCGTGGACACCTGGAGATTTGTAAAACTGGTCTTCCGGAGTCTTCTCTGGTAATATCCACTCTCATATGGAAAAAACGATCCTTATAACTAATGATGACGGAATCAGGGCCGAGGGGCTGAAGACGCTTGAGAGAGCCCTTTCGGGCCTTGGCCGTATCATACTTGTCGCTCCCGAGAACGAACAGAGTGCAACCAGCCATGCGATCACGCTCGACCATCCTCTTCGCATCAAGAAATATTCAGACAATACATACAGTGTAAGCGGTACGCCGACAGATTGCGTGCTGTTGGCCATTCACGGAATCCTCGACAGCAAACCCGACCTGGTGGTTTCGGGAATAAACCACGGTCCGAATATGGGGGAGGATGTCACATATTCAGGAACTGTCGCGGCAGCGATCGAAGGAAACATCCTGGGTATCGATTCGATCGCGTTATCGATAACCTCATGGGAACCTGATTCTTTTACAGCAGCCGGCAATATATCGCGGTATCTCGTATCACGGATGCTCGATAGACAGGGCAGTGGAGATCCGTTCCTTTGGAACGTGAACATACCTCCTCTAGCGGAAGACGAGTTGAAAGGGCTGCGTGTCACAAGGCTGGGCTCACGAGTCTACAACGATTCTATTGTCAAAAAGACGGACCCCAGAGGAAAAGATTATTTCTGGATCGGCGGGGGAGAACCCGGCTGGAATTCAGACGAAAAGTCCGACTTTACAGCTGTCAGCAATGGATGCGTCAGCGTCACTCCTCTGAAGGTCGATATGACTGATTACAAGAGTGTCATTGAACTGGAGCAGTGGAAACTCGACTGGAGATCATGACCGACTACGTTATCGCAAGAAGGCGCATGGTGGAGGAACAGCTCATCGCTCGCGGAATAAGGGACGAGAGGATCATAGAGGCATTTCTCACTGTCCCCAGGCACCTGTTTCTCGACCCCGCGGTCAGGACGAGAGCATATGACGGATGCTCGTTCCCGATCGGATACAACCAGACGATCTCACAGCCGTTCATTCAGGCGGCGATGATGCAACACCTCGACATACAAAGTACGGACCGTATCCTGGAGATAGGGACCGGATCAGGTTACCAGACGGCTATCCTGTCGCTTCTGGCAAGGGAAGTGTGTTCTATCGAGAGGATCGAAGCTCTGAGCGCCGCGGCTGAGGTAGTCCTGAAAGAGATACCAACAGGACGAATACGACTCAAGGCGGGAGACGGATCGGCCGGATGGCCTTATTACGCCCCCTTCGACAAGATAATTGTATCGGCCGCCACTGATAAGCGGCCTGTGGATCTTCTTTCACAGCTTTCCGGAAACGGATGTCTTATCGCTCCAGTACAGGATGTAGAAGAACAACTCGTGCTATACAGAAGAAGTGGGGATGAGATCGAGGAACAGAAACTTTCCAGATGCTCATTCGTACCCCTCCTGAAAGGAGTTGGCTGAATTGGCCCCCTTATTCGCGATTGCCCTGAACCTGTCTCCAAAGGTGATGGCATTCATCCTGGCCATGCTGCCTATCTCTGAGCTGAGAGGGGCTATCCCCTATGCAATATGGGTCGGAAAACTTGACTGGAAAGAAGCCTATTTAATCGCTGTGATCGGAAATTTCATTCCGATCATTCCGCTGCTGCTCTTTATGGAGAGAGCCTCTGAGTGGCTCAGAAAATATCCCGCTGGAGACAGATTCTTTACCTGGTTCTTCGAACGGACGAGAAGAAGGGGTAAGCTTATAGAGCGATTTGAGGCGATAGGGCTGACAATGTTTGTGGCTATTCCGCTTCCTGTTACCGGGGCATGGACCGGATGCGCAGCGGCGATTATCTTCGGTGTACCGAAAAAATATGCCATTCCATGCATTTTCCTGGGAGTCATGATAGCCGGATGTATCGTCACTCTGGCCAGCATGGGGGTAATATCTTTCTGGGGAATTCATGGAGAGGGATAGCCGAATTAGTTTGTGTTGGACCACGAGAAATGATATTTTACCGTCTGGTCGGGGTGTAGCGCAGTCAGGTTAGCGCGCCTGCTTCGGGAGTAGGAGGTCGCTGGTTCGATTCCAGTCACCCCGACCACTTTTTCTTATGACACGTCATATCTTCCCATACCAAGCCATAACGATCAGCGTTCTGTCGTGTTTTCTGCTTGTCTCATGCACGCCGTCTCCGAGGTATCGCGGCGGCACATCAAAACCAGCCTCAGGAAGCAATACCTCCTCTCAAAAAGAGGAAAAGGATTCAAGGGATCTGGATATCGTTCTCAGAAATCCTCTCGGAGGAACCGGCAGTGTAAAGATAAACAGCCCCTTTGGAATGAGAACGCATCCTTCCTACGGAACACAGGAATTTCATCAAGGCGTTGATTTTGAGGCCGAAACAGGCGATGATGTATATGCGGCCGCTGCTGGCAGGGTTACCTATTCCGGCAGACAGAAGGGATACGGTAAGGTTGTGATCATAAATCACGGGAGGGATATCTCCACCGTATATGCCCACCTCTCTGAAACCATAGTGCGCAAAGGCGAACAGGTGACGGCAGGAGAGCGGATCGGGAAGGTAGGGGTGAGCGGGAACGCTACAGGCTCACACCTTCATCTCGAACTGAGGGTTTCTGGAAAAGCGGTCAATCCTCTCGACTACATGGAGATAAGATGACTCGCAAGCGCCTGAACGATGATATACAGCGACAGTATTTCCAGGATATCAGCAAGTATCCCGTTCTGACGGCGGAAGGAGAGAGAGATCTAGCCCGGAAGGCTCGTGACGGGGATGAAAAAGCCCGAAAAAAATTGATCGTAAGCAACCTCAGGCTTGTCATCACCATCGCCAAATCGTACGCGACATATGGCGTTCCCTTTCTCGACCTGATAGAGGAAGGGAATCTCGGACTGATAAAGGCGGTAAGCAGGTTCGACCCTGAAAAGGGATTCCGCTTCAGCACATATTCCTCGTGGTGGATCCGCCAGTCCATCGTCAGAGCCATCTCGAACTATTCGAGAACGATCAGGATCCCTATCCATGTCTTTCAGCTGATGTCTAAATATGTAGCCGTCGAGAACTCAAAAGAGCACAGTTCATCGGAAGCAAAGGCCACTGCGCTCGGTATATCAAAGAAACGCTTCAGGACGCTCGAACGCCTCATCCTGAATATCCGGGCACTTGATCTCTCAAGCTCGATCGATACGTACAGTCAGCTTGCCACCAACCTCGAGGCTGTCGACCCGTCAGATCCCGAGACTATTGTCCTCAGCCAGATTGAGCATGAAGAGCTGTCAGCACTTCTCGACAGACTTTCGGAGAGGGAAAAACTGATCATCAAGGTCCGGTACGGTTTCGAGGATGGTGCACCCAAGACCCTGGCCGAGACAGGCAAGCTTATACATGTATCGCGGGAGAGGGTGAGGCAGCTCGAGATGCGCGCCCTGAAGAAACTGAAAATTCTTGTAGAGCCGGAAAAACCAGGCACAACGAAATGAAGGAGCGTTGATGAACCAGGACATAAGTAAATGGATCAGGGATATTCCCGACTTCCCTCAAAAAGGAATACTGTTCAGGGACATTACCCCAGCTCTTCTCGATCCGTCAGCTTTCATCAGCATATGCGACAGTCTCATTGAGAGATACAAAGAACGCGAGATAGATAAAATAGCCGGTATCGAGGCCAGGGGATTTTTCTTCGCTTCTGTACTGGCTTACAGGCTCGGTAAAGGGATGATTCCTCTGAGAAAACCGGGGAAGCTCCCCTGGAAGACTGTTTCGCGCAGCTACAGTCTCGAATACGGCGAAGCTGCTATAGAAATGCATGAGGATGCTGTGTCGGAGGGCGAGAGGATACTCCTCGTAGATGATCTCCTGGCCACTGGAGGAACAGCCGCAGCGGCGGCAGGATTACTGGAAAGCAGGGGAGGGGTCATAGAGGAGATAGCCTTCGTCATCGAGCTTTCCGATCTCGGCGGGAAGGAAAAGCTCGGAGGAAGACCTTCATTTTCTCTCCTGACTTATTGACCGGAGAGCACAAACCATTTGCCTTTCAAGGCACTTATACATAATATACCCGTTGAGATTAATTCGCCCCCGTAGCTCAGGTGGATAGAGCACCGGTTTCCTAAACCGGGTGTCGCATGTTCGAGTCATGCCGGGGGCGCCATTGATAGAAGGGGAGCGGCAATACCGCTCCCCTGATTACATCCCCCAATAACACGTGATCCCGTATTTAGCATACATTTTCATCTATATCTCAATACGAACAGCGTTACCTGCTCTGCGAGTATTATATTGCACGGCAAATTGCATATATCCATCCACTATCCGGCAATATTCTACCCGGTCCTGTATACCCACCCCAGGGAGGTGCATCGCTTGCACGCATTCTCCATAGAGACTATCTCATATAATTGCAATAGATTAGAGGGGCTGATGATTTCCGCTGATTCCTCATCATATCTTTTGGCTAAAAGGCACGAGGTATGCAATTCCACCAGCAGCCGGACTTTCCGGCTCCGGGAGACTGAGAAATTTGCCATGGAGGTGATCACGGTGCTGCCGATACTACTGATTATTGATCTGTTCTGGTGGCTTCGCTGAAAAGACTCTCGCTCCTGAAAGGTAAAAATGTTCCCGTCGATAGGGGTGTATCGGCGGGAACGTTTATTACCCCCGAACTATTTTGTCATTAAAATATTATAATATAACCTAATTTATAAGGTGACCTGACTATCGTGCTGTATTCATTGTATTTATAAACTGATAATATTTTGATATTTTTCTTGACAGGGCAGCCGTGGGCAGTATAATCATGCAAAAGTTTGGGGCAAGCGGACTGCGCGATCGTGATTCATCGGCTCCCAAGCCAATCCTTTTAAGCGAAGCGATCATGCTGCTCAGGCCTCTGTAGAGTTGAACAGACACGTAACGCAATGTAGTCGGTCTGGTCCCAATAAAAAATGAGGAGTGGTAGCCCACTCCTCATTTTTCTTTTCAGTGTAATCCGGACCTACTTGACCCTGAGAATTAGAGCCGTCATATCATCTGTCACATTCCCGCTACCAAAGGCAAGCACGTCACGAAAGAGTTTCTCCATGAGCTTCCCGAGCTCAAGCTCCCGGTTGGCCTTGAGAAACGCTATGAGTCTGTCCTCACCAAAGTATGCGCCCGAGCTTCTTTCCTGATCGATAAATCCGTCAGTATATGAGAAGAGCAGGTCCCCGCTCCTCAGCTTGAGTACACCATTACTGAAGTTGGAGTCCGGATCTACCCCTACAAGGGTACCGCCTCGCTGAAGCTTCGTAATACTGCCATCCCCGCGTATGATGATGGGGGGGAAGGCTCCTCCATTACTGAATTTCAGGATGCCCGTCTCTTCATCGTATACTGCGTAGAAGAAGGTGGCGAACCTGCTGAGGTCGCTCCTGTCGTAGAGCAGCCTGTTGAGGGCCGTCAACACATCGGCAGGAGATTTCTCCGTGGTTGCCTCCGCCCTGAACCCGGCCTGGAGTGTCATCATCAGCAGGGAAGCGGGAATACCCTTGCCGGAGACATCCGCCACGGCGAATCCGGTTATTCCCGGAGCAAGATCTACGTAATCGTAAAAATCTCCGCCGACCTCCCTACAGGTTCTCATCGCACCGAGTATCTCCGCGTTTTTCATAACTGGTGGTGCCGCCGGCAGGAGGCGCTGCTGGATCTCACTTGCCAGGTGGACCTCTTCCTCGAGCTTTTCCTTCTCAACTGTATCTTTGTATAGAAGCTTGTTTCTTACCGCCGCGGCGCTTCTTTCGCCGAGGAGCTCGAGTATCTCCGCATCGATCCTGCCGTATGGTCTTCCTGACAGCTTCCTGCCAAGGACTACAAAGCCAAGAAGTTCGCCCTGTTCGGTCAGGGGAAGGATCACCGATGCATCGGAAAGAGACAGAAACTCCCTCGATGTCCTGTCAAGGTTGCTGTTGATCCAGATGCGGTCATAATACTCGACCATCAGCGGAAGTTTCTTTTCTCTGGCCAGGTTTATCAGCCCGGTATCACTCGGAAGGGAGGTAAGCTGCACCCCTGTACCATCCGGACAGTAGCTGGCCATGGCATAGTTCCTTCCCCCGTCGCCGAGGAAAAGAAAAACGTACCTGGCATCAAACAGGTCCCTCAGTGTACAGGTCACGAAATCCGTCATCTGTTCCAGGGTTCCGTGCGACTGGATACTCCTGGAAAACTCCATCACCTTCTCCCTGAAGACCTTCCTGTTCGTATTGAAAATCCTGTCGATCATACCAAGAAGGCTGGTCCGCGCCGGGACAAAAATAGCTATGACTATTACCACGAGAAGGAAAGCGATGAAGTAATACTTTGCCTGGAGGAATCCCTCATAACTCTCACCCATGATTCCGCCGAAAAAGAAGAGAGCCGCGGCCAGAGCGGCTGGCACAAGGACAAAAAACAGGCCCGCCCTGAAGACAAAGCTCAGGTCGAATACGTCCTGCCGCAGTATAGCGTAGGCGAATGAGGCCGAGATCAATGTGAGGAAAAGAACAGGGGCATGCTCATACGGGACCTGCACACCGGGCAGAAAGAACCGTATTGCCATCACTGAAAGCAGGGGCAGGATTCCGAGGACAAGTCCGATCGTCGTTATCCTGAACTTGACCTTCTGTATACGGTCCGATGTTATGTAGCTTCGTACAAAGAAAAATACGCTGGCCAGCATATACAGCAGCCAGTATATGGAAACCACCCCGTTCAGCGCGAGTACGATCCCGCGCTCTATCCCCGATGAATACCTGAGCATCGCCACGATAAAGAGGGACAGAAATATCAGGGTAGGGGGGATATACAGTGTCTTCCTGATCAGGTGCCTTCTGGAGCCTGTCGTTATCTCCCGGCCGGGAAAGATCAGGAAAAAATGCAGAAAGAAGGCGGGGAAGAATACCATCATGAAATCGTAAACAAGCTCTCCTGCCAGGTGGAAGAACAGGATCGACGTAATGGGCCTTATCGTAAACAGAAACGCGATAGTAAGACAGTTTATCGTAAAAAGGAAGCCCAGCTGGTCAGGCCTTCTGAGGATCACAATAAGACCGAGGAAAATAAAGGTGAAGGCGGTCAGGCTCGAGACGATCCGCTCATAGATCTTGAAAGAAGGCTGGGGAATCTTCAGAACTGTCAGCTCGAGGACGGAATATCCCCGGGCGATGGTATATACCTGGGGCTCTGCTGAAGGGACCGACTCTGTGAGAAACCGGAAATGGTTGATATTCCTGACGGTAACACCATCAACCGCTATGATCTCATCGCCGCGCTCGAGAGGAAGGGCCGTATTCGGGCTTTCCCTGTCGAACTCGAAGAAAACAAGGTTGTTATGACGAATTCCGGTGTAGGGGGTATCCGGCAGTCTCGATATCCCAGCGATGTCGAGAACTGTGATCAGAATAGCGCCGGTAATCAGCCCAAATCTGATGAACCTGATCACGTTGCCCTCCCGGGTGTGGACCGCCTGAGAGCAGTTTCGCAGGAGACCACCCGCCTGTCAAGGATTACAAAGATTTTCAGATGCCCGGATCATGGCGTTTTTCCTTGAATTCCCGGGCAAACCGATGTTTATTACAAGTGAAGGAGGTATTTGAACTTGGCACATAACAGACTATCGAAACACGACATAAAAGAGGACAATTTTGTCACGTCAATTCTGCGGGCAAAAGAGTTCATCTACGAGCACCAGAATGCGTTTTTTATCGGTCTGGTTGCCGTGATCGTTATCATCGCCGGAACTCTCTGGATGATGAATTCGAGAGAAAAGACGCAGGAGTCCGCTTCGACACAATTCGCTGAGGCTCTTTCGTCATTCCGCAGCGGGGATATCAAGACTGCAGAGGAGATGTTCAAGATTATCGATGAGAGATTCCACGGATTCGAGGAGGGAGCCTACTCGTCATACCTGGCGGGAAAATGCGCCCTCGAGGACGGCAGGAACACTAACGCCATCGAGCTCTTCGACAGCTACCTGCAGAGATCCGGTAAGTATCCGTTCTTCCATGATGCCGCGCTTGAGGGCCTTGCGACAGCATGGGAAAACGAGCGCGACTATGCGAAGGCGTCCGATGCCTACATACAGCTCGCAGATGATATGAAAACAAATTCGTTCGTGGAGACTGCCTACCTGCGTAAGGCTGCTGACGCACTCAAGATGAGCGACAGCAGAGAAAAGGCTATCGAGATCCTTGAAAGACTCCACGAGCTTTCATCCGGTATCGAGAAGCGAGACATAGAGATTGAGATAGAGATCCTGCGTGGTTGATCTCATGGATGACGAACTGTCAAAAAACCCACCAGAAGGGGAGGAGCTGAAAGCTTCTCCTTCAGAGAGATCAAGGTGGATAGCTGCAAGCAGCTATCTTGCCTTCCTCTGTTTTTTCTCTCTGTGGCGGTCAAAGGACGATCCCTTTATCAAGTACCACGCGAGACAGGGATTCCTTTTACTGCTCGGGGAGTGCGTCGTCATCGTGGCGACACTGATACTGGAGGTGACGATAGGAAAACTCAGACTGGTCGGGATGCTCGTTATCGTGTTGTTCCGACTGGCTGCGGGACTAGGAGCCCTGACATTGTCGGTAGTCGGCTTCGTCAAGGCACTGTTCGGAGAGTACTGGCACCTGCCGTTTCTCGGGGATTACAGGGAAAAGGTGCCTGGCCTCCATGTCGAGGAAGACTAGTTTTTTCTTGACACTCCGAAAAACCTGCGGTTATTCTGCGGCTGATTAGAAGAGAACGTGAATTTGATGTGACAGGGCATGATCTAAGGAAAGAAGGAGGAAGGTAAGATGAAGAGACTGACAATAGCTGCTCTTATTCTGATCGCTCTCACGCCGGGAGCTTTCGCGCACCAGGGGTCCATAGGACTCTATGTTGACACGGCTGCCATGGATTGCGACCTGGATTTTGTGCCGTATGGCGCCGCTCCTATCACAATCATGTATTTCCGGAGCGACGCTGGACCGGACGGCATCACAGCCGCCGAGTTCAGGGTAGAGGCACCTGCCGGCCTGATAGTGATATCGAGCTTCACGCCCAGCCCGGAGGTCTCCGTGACGCTCGGCCTAATCGACGTAGGTATAGCGGCATCGTTCTCCGGCTGCACAGGTACCGGGGTAGACTACACGCTCATCGGGACCATGTCGGTCCTGCCGCTTGTAGCGACTCCGATGCAGCTCAAGGTGCTTGCCTCGGGCACGATCGCGTCGCCGCCTTATGAGCCTCGAGTATCGATGTGCGATGATCCTGCAAGGACGATCGTAGGAGTCCTGGGCGGATGGTTCACCAGCCCGGACGGCACATGTAATGTAGGTACGGAATCCAAGTCCTGGGGCGCTATCAAGGAAATGTACAAAGACTAGGGAACCAGGGATAAAATAGACAGAGTGAGGGCTCGGATATTCTCCGGGCCCTTTATTTATCTCCCGCTGATATGTCGCATAATATATATTATGTTAACCATTGCATATGCTGGATTCCCTCATTCTCCAAGTGGCCTTTTTTTAGTGGATTAGACGACTATATTGACGAGACGTCCGGGAACCACGATCACCTTCCGGATATCTTTCCCTGCTGTGTATTCCATTACCCTGGCATCAGCGAGCGCCAGTTTCTTCAGCACATCTTTGGGTGCGTCCTTTGCCGCTTCGATCCTCGAGCGGACCTTGCCGTTCACCTGGACGACGAGCGTGTAGATATCACCTGTGAGCCATGCCGGATCAGGCTCCGGAAGCCTGTTGAGGAAGATCGACTCTTTATTACCGAGTCTCTCCCAGATCTCTTCGCACATATGCGGCGCCATCGGCGCGAGAAGCAACAGTATCGTATGTATTGAATAGCTGAACAGGCCTGTCGCTGCAGGCTCTCCAGAGACGAAATCCTCATCTTTATCGATATACAGGTACAGCTCGTTGACAAGTTCCATCAGAGCGCTGATCGCTGTATTAAAGTGAAACGTTCCTCCAAGGATGTCTCTTTTGACCCTGTCAATCGTCTGCTGCGTTTTCCTGTAGAGCGATTTCTGTATCTCAGTGAAACTGCCAGGTTCAAGTATGGGGATTTCGGAGCCGATGATCTCGGAATGATTCGCGTAAAGTCTCCAGATCCTGTTTATAAACCTCGAAGCGCCTTCGACAGCGCGGTCGTTCCATTCAGCATCCTTTTCAGGCGGACCGATGAACAAGGTATATATCCGGACCGTGTCAGCTCCGTATTTCTCTATCAGAGGCTTCGGATCTACTGTATTTCCAGTGCTTTTCGACATCTTGGCGCCATTTCTCGTAATCATTCCCTGTGTGAAAAGGGATCCAAATGGCTCATCAAACGCTATTAACTTCCTGTCGTGTAAGAACTTTACTATAAATCGCGAGTAAAGCAGGTGGAGGATCGCATGCTCGATCCCTCCTATATACTGATCTACGGGGAGCCAGTTGTTGACCAGGTCCGAGTCGAATGCCTGAGAGTCATCGTCCGGCGAAAGATAACGCAGAAAATACCAGCTCGAATCGACGAATGTGTCCATCGTGTCAGTATCGCGCATGGCGTCTCCGCCGCATACAGGGCAAGATACCCTTACGAAGTCATCAGAAGCCGCCAGCGGCGATTTACCGTCGCCTCTGGGCATGAAATCGACATCTTCGGGCAGATAGACGGGGAGCTGGTCCTCCGGTACCGGGACTATCCCGCATTTCCCGCAGTGGATCATCGGAATAGGTGCACCCCAGTATCTCTGGCGCGAGATTAGCCAGTCCTTGAGCCTGTAGTGTACAGTTCTCTTCGCCAGTCCCTTTTCCGTGAGGAAATCGGTGATCTTCTCCATCGCTTCACGGTTCTTCATCCCGTCGAACTGCTGCGAGTTTATCATCTCTCCATCATCGACATATGCCTCAGTCATCAGACCGGGTTCAGCACCTTCAGGGAGGATTACCTGGACGACAGGTATCTCGACCGGGGATTCCTGCACGAACTCGAAATCCCTCTGATCGTGTGCCGGGACGCCCATGACGACACCGGTTCCGTAGTCCATCAGGACGTAGCTCGCGAGGAATACGGGGATCTTCCATCCGGTAGCCGGGTTGACCGCATAGCAACCGGTAAAGAAACCTTCCTTCGTGGTCTCGGTTTTTTCGCGTTCCTGGAGACGGAGTTCCCTCACGTGTGCGACGAAAGTCTCTCCCTCGTCGACCTTCCCCCCTCTTTCGAGCATTCCCGATGCCAGGGGATGGTCTGCGGCTATAACGATGAATGTTGCACCGTAAATCGTATCTACTCTGGTAGTAAAGCAGTCGAGCACATCCTCGCTGTCCTCCAGCGGAAATGCGACCTCTATCCCTTCTGAACGGCCGATCCAGTTCTTCTGCATGGTCCGCACTCGCTCCGGCCATTTGGACAGTTTGCCAAGGTCATCGAGAAGCCTGTCGGCGTAATCCGTTATCTTAAAGAACCACTGCCTGAGGTCCTTTTGTTCTACAGTGCTGTCACATCTCTCGCAACCTCCAGCGACTACCTGTTCGTTAGCCAGTACTGTCTTGCATGACGGGCACCAGTTCACGGAAGCCTCTGCCTGATAGGCGAGCCCCGCCTCGAACAGCTCACGGAAGAGCCACTGGGTCCACTTGTAATAATCGGGTTTGCATGATGCAACCTCTCTCGACCAGTCGTATATCACTCCCCACTGGTAGAACTGCTTCTTCATGTAGGCGATATTGTCTTCGGTCCATTTCGCCGGCTGTATCTTGTTCTTTATGGCGGCATTTTCAGCCGGGAGACCGAAGGAGTCCCAGCCCATCGGAGCGAGGACGTTCTTTCCCTCCATCATCTTGTATCTGGCCAGGGCGTCACCGATGATATAATTCCGTCCGTGTCCCACGTGAAGATATCCTGAAGGATAGGGAAACATCATCAGGCAGTAATATTTCTCCGCGGTATCGGCAGAGTCGCACCGGAACAGATCGCCCCAGCGTTCCTGCCACTTGCTCTCATTTTCCCTGAAGGGGAAGAAATCCTCCATTATTCGTCTTCTCCGGATTCTGTCAGATCGACAACCACATGAATATCGTCACCGGCGTGATCTATCTCAACTTTCGCGCCCATTGCCATAAAATAGTCAACAAGCTCATCAGCCGCGTCATCGCGGGAAATGATGATCCTCAGGTGCCCGCCCCTGAATTCATCGAGCCTCTTCTTAACAAGAAGCAACGGCCCCGGTGCATTCAGTCCACGGGCTATGATTCTGTTTTCATCGCTCCCTGTCATAGCGACCAGCCCTCCTCTCCCTTAGGGGAGATGAATCGACTTCATCTTCGTATATCAGAAGATAGGATTACGGGTATCAAGTCTCAAGCCGATTCAAGCATCGACTTGAGTTTTTCCTCGATGGCTTCCCTTGTGAGCGATCCCACGGCGCTGTCCACGATCTCACCGCCGTTAAAGAAGAGAAGCATGGGAATACTCCTCACCGAATACCGGTTGGCCGTCTGGTTGCTCTCGTTCACATCGACCTTGAAGAAGGAGACCTTCCCGTCATAGTCAGATGCTACATCGTGCAGTATCTCATCCAGTGCCCTGCACGGCACACACCATGTCGCCCAGAAATCTACGACTGCCGGTTTTTTCGATTCCAGTACAGCATCGACAAATTCCTGGTCAGAAATTTTTTTCACCTTTGTATCATTACTCATGAGCTTCACCCCCGCATCATCGGATTCATTTATGCCGCGCCGGCTCTTCCCGCCTCCTGATCGATCAGCTTGCCGTTCATCGAGTGGAGTATCGCGCTGTCCAGGAGCAGCTCCTCGGGAAACGCTGTACTCTTCATGAGGATCTCGGTCGTCCTCAGGTTCTCCAGCCAGATAATGATCTCACGGGTCTTCAACCTGCCGGCCGCTTTCTTCAGTTTATCGTACATATAACCGCCGCCGCCCTGCCCCGCCTTGATCCGCAGCAGAGCGAGAAAGTGACGTATCAGCTGATAGACTACAACAGATGGTCTTTCCGCACCAGAATTAATGATGCCTGAAAGGATCATAAGAGCAGATGCAGAATCACCTTTTGTGATGCTGTCAAGCATATCGAAGATACTCCGCATCCTGTAGCTCCCTATAACGGAAGCGACGTCCTCGCCCGAAACACGTCCTCCCTCGAATACCACTCCGAGTTTTTCCAGCTCGTTGCTGAGGTCATACAGATTCGTGCCGGCGCTGGAGATGAGGCTGCTTACACCCCCGGAATCGATATCGAAGTTAAGCCGTTTAACCCTTGAAGTGACCCACTTGTTCAATCCGCTGTCATTGAGACGGTCGAACTGTATGATCTTGCCCCTGGCCTTTACGGTCTTCTCCAGAGCGGTGAAGTCCTTCGGCGGCCTGATACGCCTCCCCTTTTCATCATGAGTGGCAAACAGGAGGATGACCACGGTCGAATCGACAGGGTTCGCGCAATACTCGACCAACGGCTTCCATTTTCCTTTCAGCAGCTCCAGTTCCCGGACGATCATCACCCTTCTGTCCGAGAGAAAAGGAAAGGAACGGGCGGTAGATACAAACGTCTTGATGTCGATCTCTGATCCGTGATCGATACTGAGATTGAAGCTTTTCATATCCTCAGTGACGAACCTGTCGGTCAGTCGGCCGACCATCTCCTCCATGACAAAGTGTTCCTCGCCCTTCAGCAGATAGATCGGCAACACATCACCCGAGTCTATCTCAGCAAATATTTTCCTGTAGTAATCAAGTCCGGCTTTCATACCCTACCAGTCCTGTACGCTCGCTGCGAGAATACCTTCTACGAGATCCTGGTATACTGTCTGAATCGCGTTCTCGTAATTCTGGTCACCTGTCGTCTCCAGATAATAATCGCCATGTGCCCTGACCAGTTTGTCCTCATATATATACTCATTCAGTGTCGGATTGAAGAGAGAGACCTTTATCTCTATCATCAGGCGGTACTGTTCGGCCTGGATCTGGTTATCGCCTTCAGCGAATGTAAAAGGCGTGTTCCTGTACTTCATCACGATACCCTCGAGAGAGGCATCCGCTTCAGTCTCATCCACGACCTTAAGCGTGTTGTCTTTCGCTATTCCCAGGATGATCTGATCGGTGATCTCGATCTCAACGTCTGGTTCTGACGTCCTATTCGAGAAGTACGGCACGGAAATCCTTGCGATGTCGCCGGCTGTCCTGCTGGTCGTACCGTAGTAAGTGCATGACACGAGCACAAACGCCAAAGACGAGGGCCAATGCGATCGCCCTGCTATTCATCACCGTTCACGTCCTGGACCATATCGAAGTTCTTCAACCTATATCTAAGCTTGTCCCGGTTGAGGCGAAGGAGCCGGGCGGCTCTGCTCTGGTTCCCGTCCGATTCCTTCATAGCCTTAGCTATAAGTTCGATCTCTGTATCCTTGACCATATCCTCGAATTCGATCCCATCCTCGGGGTACGGCCTCCCCAGGGCGACTTCGATATGCTGAACTACCGATTTGCCGGGAGAGTCGGTCCCTCCGCTGCGGATGCTCTCAGGCAGATGCTGCGGCATGAGGATCGAGTCATCCTCGAGAAGGACGATCCGCTCGACGATATTCTTGAGTTCCCTGATATTACCAGGCCATGGATAAGCGAGGATCATCTCGAATGTCTCGTCGGCTACCTCGACAAAATTTTTATTGAACTGCTTGTTGAATCTGTTAAGGAAATGTTTGAGCAGAACGAATATGTCTTCCTTCCTCTCTCTGAGAGGTGGAATGAAGATCGGAATGACCTTCAACCTGTAGTAAAGGTCCTCCCGGAAGAACTTATCCCTCACCGCAGCCTCCAGATCCCTGTTTGTCGCGGATACGACACGAACGCTGACCTTGATGTCCTTGGTCCCCCCTACTCTCCTGAAAGTCATGCGCTCGAGTACACGCAGTAGTTTGACCTGGATAGTGAGGCTCATCTCCCCGATCTCATCGAGGAAGAGTGTCCCCTTGTTAGCCAGTTCGAGCAGACCGACCTTCTGGACCTTGGCATCCGTGAAGGCGCCCTTCTCGTGCCCGAACAACTCGCTTTCCAGCAGCTCTTCAGGCAGGGAGGCGCAATTGATCTCGAGAAAGGGCTTGTCGTTTCTCGGGCTGTATCGGTGGATCATGTTAGCGATCACTTCCTTGCCCGTGCCGCTCTCACCCTGTATCAGGACTGTCGTGGTCTCGCTCTGCGCAACGGTCCTCACGACGTCATATATCTCTTTCATCTTGGCGCTCTCGCCCGGTACATGCCCGTCGTCCATATCGATCTTGAGCCTGCGCCTGAGCTGGAAGAGTTCTCTGTTTAGTTTCTGCGATTCCAGGCCCTTTTCTACAGCCAGGAGCAGCTGCTCGAGATTCACAGGTTTACTTACGAAATCAAAGGCGCCCTTCTTGATAGCGGATACAGCTGTCTCGATGTCACCGAATGCCGTCAACATTATGACGCTCACTTCAGGGACTTCTTCCTTTACCCGCTGAAGGACCTCGATCCCGTTGATATCAGGCAACTTAAGGTCGAGAAGTATCAGATCGGGAAGTTCGCTCCTCGTCAGTTCGAGCGCCTCTTCACCCGTAGCTGCCGTAAGGGCCTCATATCCCTCGTCTCTCAGTGTCTTTTCCAGAAAAAGACGTATGGTATCTTCATCATCTACCAGAAGCACTACCGGTTTCAACTTTTCCTCCCTGAACAGGACGCGTCACAGGCAGATAGACGCGGAATATCGTACCATCACCAGGCTCGGAAATCACCTTTATACTCCCCTGATGGTGCTGAATTATGCTGTGAGTGACAAACAATCCCAGTCCCGTGCCGCCTTTCTTTCTCGAGAAGAAGGGAAGGAAGATACTCTGCTTGTCCTTTCCCTCGATCCCGGGCCCATTATCGGCCACCTCTATTATAAATGTCTCTTTTCCACGGATCTTTCGCATATCAGGTTCGCTGCCATCGACAGGCCTGACGGCGACACTGACATGCCCTCCCTCCTCCACCGCTTCAGCGGCGTTCTTGATGAGATTGATGAGGACCTGTGTTATCTGGTCCGGATCGACCTCGACTTTCGGCACTTCCGATTCGATGTTGCTTGTAAACTCTATCTTTCTGGAATCGATGATATCACTTATCGATTTGAATGATTTTTCCACTATCAGGGACATCTCGGCCGGCTGGTACAAGAGGTCTCTCGGCTTGGCGACCTTGAAGAGATCAGTGATGATCCTGTTAAGCCTGTCAACCTCAGCCAGGATATGCGTTATGTTCTCCTTGTGCTCATCGTTCAGTTCGGCACTCCTGTCGAGATACTGGATCCCTGCTGCGATCCCCGTAAGCGGGTTTCGTATCTCGTGAGCGATGGCGGACACCGTGCGGCCTAGAACGGCCAGATTGTCCAGGTGCCTGATCGCCTCCTCCATCCTCTTGATCTCGCTGACATCCGCGAAAAGAACAATAGCTCCCTGGGTATCATTGGTATCGCCAATGAGCCGGGAGACATTCATCCTGACAGGGATGCATGCCCCATCCCCCTCGGCAAGCACGAGGTAAGCTTCGTGAAAGGCTATAAGATCCCCGCCTTCCATAGCACGGAATACAGGTGAGCCGTTCCGGTTCTTCCCGGATTCGTCATCGCTTATGAGCTCATCTATATGCCTGCCGATGATCTGATCTTCCTCGATTCCGCAGAGTTCTTGCGCGCTCCTGTTTGCGAATGTGATCTTCCCGTCCATATCAGCTACGATAAGGCCATGCATCATACCCTCGAAGACCTTATCCCTGAACCTCTCCTCCTGACGAAGTTCCTGGTAGAGCATCCAGTTCTCCATATTGGAGCCGACAAGCGACCCGACCGTTTCAACCGTGACCTGGTCGATGTTCGTTAGCGAAGTCGCTCTGTACCCGTCAGAAACCAGAAGAGCCCCGAGAAGCGGAAGATCAGGACAGGCGAGACACTCTGCACGGGTAAGGAAGGGTATGGTCTCATCAGGTCCCTTGTCGCAATCCCCCATCTTCTTGAGGATGCAGGAGTCTGTAGCGCAGCATCCCCTGTCTCCGGAGGACTTCATCAGGGGAACGCATATATACGACGTCATCGTACTGTCGGGAAATAGCGCCTCTCCTTCAACGTCGATAAGCGGGTGCATCCTGACATCCTTGATAAGAAAAGCTTTACCTGTAGACAGTGAGTTCCTTATCGCGCCGTCCAGGTCATCAAGACCGAAGTTCACTACCCGCCGGACAATCCTCGTTGCTTTCTCTATGGTCACGATAGCCTGGAAGCTCTGCGTCTTCCTTCGAAGTATAATAAATGCTGCTTCCTTGTACCCTACTCCATGGACGAGATAGTCAAAGACTGAATCGACAAGCTTCTTCTCATCGAGCGAACTGATGATACTCCGCCCGATCTCTTTGAGGCTGAGGAGCTGAATGTTCTTCTCTACCAGCTTGAAGAGTGTGCGCTCGAGGTCCGTCAGCAGGGTAATGATCATCCTGTAGAAGACATCATCACCGGTATCGCCGATATTCTTGTCCAGAAAGAGTCCCTCGCTCTTGAGGTTCGAAAGCCTTTTCTGTATGTTGTCGATCCTCTTTCTGCGCACCTTCCTGCGCTTAAAGGCGGCGAAAGTGACTACAGCAAGGCCGGCCGGGATAAGAAACCAGGCAGTCACCGGCCACAGTACGACAATGACAAAAAATGCCGTATACAGCGCCGCTATCCATATATAGTCATGTATCCATCGCATATGATCACCGCTGATGGATTCTAAAGACCAATCGGAGGGTAGTCAAGGAATAGGATGTGAGGGGAAATAGCGGTTCAGCCGTTCTCAGCAGGCGCCTTTTCCGGTAATGACGACTGAGATCGTCTTGAAGAGGATCTTGAACTCCTGCACCAGCGAGAGTCTGGAGATATACTTCAGATCGTAATAAAGCTTTCCTGTCATCTCCTCAACAGTCGATGCATATCCGTCCTCTACCTGTGCGAGGCCTGTGATACCGGGTTTTACCTTCAGTCTCAGCGGGAACTCGGGGACTTCCTGGCGGACCTGGTTGATAAAGAAGGACCTCTCCGGTCTAGGACCGACGATACTCATATCCCCCTTGATGACATTGACGAACTGGGGAATCTCATCTATCCGTGTGCGCCGAAGCAGGTGACCGATCCTGGTAATACGCGAATCGTTCTTGGTCGAAAGTGTCGGGCCGGCTTTTTCCGCATCCTGAGCCATGGTTCTGAGCTTGTAGATGTGAAAGGGCTTGCCTGCGTGTATATTCTTCCGCCTGTCATTGCTGGCGCGCCTGTCCGATCCATTGAACCCGGATCTCGAATCGCCGCGGCGGTCCGAGTTCCTTCTGTTCAGGCCGATCCTCTCCTGCTTGTAGAAAGCAGCTCCGGCAGACTCGAGTTTGATGATCACGGTCGCTGCGAGAATAAGGGGCGACAGGAATACAAGGGCGGTACCGGCAAAAGCGATATCAAAGATCCTCTTGAACTTGTCCAGCCTCGAGGGAATCACTGTCTCTTCCCTGGATATGACACTGCCGAGATACCCTATATCACTGACCATCGGATCGAGATCCGGCCTGGCCAGAGGAATCGCTGTGTCGTAGTTCTGGACTGCTGTTCTGTTAAAAACTACCAACTCGGACCTTTCGCACCTTATGGTTCGGATAAACCTGTCCCAGATTCACGATTAAGAAGGATTGCAACTTCCGTACCTCATGCTTGCTTTAGACCCCTTTGATGCAAAACAGGTTAAATAACACACCTAAGTATTTGTTATTGCTAGAGTAAACAAATACTAGATTTCCGTGCCCGTTTTACGGACAAACCGCTCGCTTCAAAAGATAGGTAAAATTACCCATATTATTGAGGAGAGGTGTGGAATTTTACGCAGTTTTTTTGCCGCTTATCCTGGCCAGATCATGGGGTTGCTGTCGTCACTTCGTTACTTCTGGAGTACTGCCCACCCAGATCGTAGACCAGTATTCTATAGTAGTACGAATTTGCCCCTGTGTCAAGCCCCGTATCGTCAAACCACGTGGTTTCCCTGCTGGTTATGACGGTAACGAGCTGAGACAGATCGGTGACTCCAGGCGATGTGGACCTGTAGATCCTGTACTCTTCAAAGTCAGAATCCGGATTGATCGTCCACTCTAGAGTGAGCCGGTCGGTGCCGATAGCAGATGGATCGCTCAAGATGACTGGAATCGGAACAGCATCGTATGTAGACGCGGAGATCTCGTTACTCCCGGCTGTTTCGCCGAGGTCATTGGCGACATAAATCCTGTAGTAGTATGTAACCGCCTGTTCGAGATCTGAATCGGGATAGGTATTCTGTGTTATGAAATCGAGGCCCCTTATAAAGAGCGCTGGATCATCAGTCACGCCCGTTTCTGTATCGCGATAGATCTTGTATGACGCGAAGTACTCTTCGGTCGACTCTTCCCATCTGATCGTTATCTGGCTGGTAGTAGAGTCTATTGAGCCGAACAACTCCACTGCTTCCGGCGGATCGGTGAAGGAGATCCTGTTAATCCATTCAAGGGGAACAGCCTGATTTCCGACGAGGTCCGTATAACTCACAACTACTATGAGATCGGTTCCCCGGAATATAGACGGGAATGCGTAGTCCGCCTCGTAACTGCCGTCGCCCGCTACCGGGTCCCCTCCCCTGCCGTCATCGAAGAGATCTATTGATCCGGCAGTAAGGTTCTCTATGTCCACCGAAGCCGAACCTCCTGTCTCGGCTCCCTCTGACGTCATAGCAAGGTGGATAGTCGCTCCGGGAGTATACGTATATGGGCCTGGTGTGATCTCGAAGTCCGAAATTCCGGCGTACGTATCAAGATCGATCGTTCCGCTGAAAGGAGGCGATATCGATCCCGACTCATCCTGGAAAGAAGCGTAAACAATTTTCGCCCCGTCACCTTCCTCAAGAATCCATGTGCGTGTCGGGGAGAAGACCTCCCACGACGCCGTCCCGAAATCAGGAGTATTTGAAATACGCATCGCCGCAGTAGAAACCGGAGCGTTAAGGGAGATATCTACGACCCTCGAGCCCGTGGACGCCAGTCCTCCGTTGATCATGACGGAATACAAAGAAGGCTTCGCCGGTACCGGTTCAGACCTGTAGCTCTCGAGGCCCGTCGAACCGACGGAAGAAACGCTGTAAAGGTACTGCAGCCCATTCACTACCGTCTCATCGTTATAGAGAGTATCGGCAGTCTCGACGATCCGTATCCATTCCGTACCAAGTGTCTGGGACCTGTACAGCCTGTAGGAAACCGCTTCCTCGACCGAGGTCCACGAGAGGATTATCTGTCCGTCTCCCATGATTGTCCTGATGGTGACAGGAGCCCGCAGGTCCTCTTCCTCGATAACCAGAGGCACCTCCTCTATGTCATCGTAGCAGGAAGGAAGCACAATCGCCGCGGCGACCATTACGCATAACATTGTCTTCTTCATCAGATTATCCTCCGCATATCAAAATCTGTATACCAGAGCGGCGTGCCTGGGGCCTATGTCCAGAGAGATGTCGTTAGGCGGCGCGTCTTCGCGTCCCGGTATGAATGTATCGACTATGCCTGCTGCCCATACTCCCGCCAGGATTCCAAAGGAGATATTCTTCCACCTGCGGGTCTTGTCAACGTCGGTCCAGTAAGCATCGGAACGACTGCTGAAATACTCCTTGTCCTCGACAGTCTCAGCAGTATTAAAGTACTCGATATTCAATTCGTAGAGATTTACCGCCTCGTCATACTTGTTCAGGTACTCCAGCGATACGTAGACGCCTATCGTCGTGGCGAGAGAGAAGAGCGAACCCCTGCCTGTCTTGCCCTGGTAGAACTGCCCCCTGCCGGGACGGACCAGTGACAGAATGGCTGCCTTCACTGTGCTCGATCCTGCCCCCCGTATCTCCACAACGGTACCGCTCTCATCCACACTTGCACGGGGAGGATTCCCGACAAGCCATGGATCGATGAGCTGAAAAGCGTACATATAGGCCGTGTATCCGATAATTCGTTTTCTATGAGTGTTCTGGACATTGAGATCACGCGACGCCTTATTGGCATCAATCCTGATCTTCCGGCTTTCTTCGACCGTATCAGCCTCTTTCAACTGAGTCATCAGGATCGTGTATCTGTTATTGATGTGTTTGTATTCCCTGTTTTCCCTGTACGAGATCAGCCCCCCTACAACTATAGAAGGCATATCGGTCCATCCGGCGCCTTTCCGTTTCGCCCTTACAGACCCCAGCCCGGGTATAAGGTTCTGGAAGGCCGTAGCCATCCGGTTGCCTTTTACTGAAACGGTCCCGTCATCCCTGACGAAGAGATATCCGCGCCGGACCTCAAAACCATACCCTCGCACGGTCATATCATATTTAAGTCCTGGTTCGAGGTTACAGAGCGTCAATGGAAGAGTGCCACTGAGCAAAGGCCCCCTTTGAAGCTGGACAAAAAGGTCCCGGGAATCTCCGGAGAAGTGTATACAGACCGAATCCCCGGCAGATGCATAACCCTGGGAATAGGCCGGACCCGTAACAGCGACAGACAAGAGCACAGCTGCAAGGAGTATTATATTTGATCTCTTCATCAGAAATCCTCTACTTCTCTTCATCCTCTGTATATCCGTAATATCTGTAATCGTAATAGTAAGGCAGCACTTCAGACATATTGTTCACAACGACACCGAGAAGATTCGCGTTCGCGTCAAGCAGGATGTTCTTTGCCCTCTGTGAGACATTTCTGGGGGTCCTCCCGGCAAGCATGACCAGGATCACCCCGTCAAGGACACTCGATATGAGCATCGGGTCACTTACCGGAATCACCGGAGCGCTGTCCACTATAACGATGTCGTAGTAAAATTTGATCTTCTCAAATATCTCTGTCATTATATCGCCTTCAAAAAGATGCGCAGGCGACTTGACCCGCCTTCCGGCAGGAATGATCTTGAGATTTTCGATCGGAGTATCCTTCACCGCCTCGAGGGGATCGATCTCCCCGTTCAGGCATTCGAAGAGTCCGGGCTCTCTAGGTACATCAAATATCTGATGCGCCTTCGGCCTCCTCAGATCGGCATCTACCAGGAGAGACTTCTTGCCTCGGAACCTCGCCACGGTGAGTGCCAGGTGTGAGGCTACTGTGCTTTTTCCCTCTCCCCTTTCGGCGCTGGTGATGAGAAAACTCCTCTTGGGATTTTTTCCGTCAATATGCCTTATATTCGAATAGAGGCGCCTCATCTCCGTTGCGATAGGGCTCTCCTGATCGAAGATATCGTATATAGTCTGTCTCTGTTCCTTCTCCAAGATCTACCTTCCCAGCAGGTCATCTGTCAGCTCTACGCCGATACTCGATTCCTGCAGCGCCTTCGCGTATATGAACATGGCACCTGAGACCATCGCGACAAACAGCATCAACCCGATGATCCAGATAAGGATCATCCTTCCCTTTTTCTTTCTCTCCCATGCGAAGTGTGAGACCGTCTTGGGAATCGTACCCAGCACTGGCAGTTTCAGGACACGCTGGACCTCTTCGACCGACCTGAAAGAATCATCCATATACTCGGTAACGAGTATCGATCCGAGTCCACAGACGATGCCGAACATGGCGGCGATGACAATCACTTTGATCTTGTTGGGTTTGACCGGTTTCAGCGGCCTCTCTGCCTTTTCTATGACACTGATGCGTACACCGAGCTGAGTGCTCTGTATCGCCTCATTGATCTGCGATGAAGTCTTTGACTCTAGGAAAGCGTCATAAATAGACTGACTCGTTTCCACATCATGCACATATTTGCTCTCTTCACGCAGCAGCTGCGGCCTTCTGCTGATGTTCTCCCTGTACTGAGTGATATAGCCGTTAAGCCTTCTGAGCATCGAGCGATAGAAATTCGTCTGCCTGCGCTGAAAGAAATACTCGCTGATCAGAGGTTTGAAGTCATTGGCGATATCGTTGTACTCGTCATGGACGATCTCAGTCACACGAGCTCTAACTTCCTCCCACAGGGCATCATGCTCCGTAAGATCCGTCACACCACGGTCATTACCGGCGAGTTCCTGAAGGATGCGCTCCTCAGAGTCTGCAAGTAGCTGCCGCTCGAGATTGTTAAGGGTCTCATCTGAACCTATCTTCTCCGTCGACGGCACCAGACCGATTTCGGTTGTAAGATTCACCCTGACCTTGTTGAGTCCCATCTCGTTTCTGCCAACGCGAGCACTTAGAGAACTGACCCTGGTCTCTGCAATATGGACGTTAGTGGAGTTTATCGGATTCCTCTCGGAGCTTGTCGTAGCGAGCTCCCGCCTGACACGTTCCAGTTCGTTAGCTGCATCCTCCAGTTTTTCCTTGTAGATCGCCAGCTGCTCATCACTGAAGGCTCCAGCCTGCCTCAACTCCTGAAGCTTGGCCGCCTGCGTGACCTCGATATATTTATCGCTTATCTTTGTAGCAAGCACGTATGCGGTACCCGGATCGGAATCCATCACGCTGATAGCATAAAACCCGGGGAGAGTCGTATGCACACTGATCTTCTTCCTCAGTATCCCGACAAGCCGTCTGAGGGCAAGCTCCTCTTCGGACAACCCTTCGGTCCCAACATCGGAATTCCTGATATTGTAAGATCTGTGGAGCCCGAAATCGGTGATGACCATCTCGAGAAATTCCCTGCTCATTATCCGTGTCTCGATCATGGCCTGGAAGCGCCTGGCCTGATCGCTCCTGCGGGCCTGTCCTTGATCAACATACCTTCTCATCGATCCGGCCAGAATATTCTGTTCCTCGGCGGAGACAAGAGTCGCTGATTCATAAAGAGGAGTGAGCTGTTTTACGCCCAGAACTGAAATGACCAGCGCCAGCACAAGGGGGACGATCAGATAGAACTTCTTTCTCCAGAATACCTTCCAGAAAGTGTAAAGATCTATCTTCTGTTCTTCATCATCAGGTACGAATTTGCGTACATTCTCCAAAACAATTCCTTACTGGAGTATAGCGTATATCGTCGCATAGGAACCGATTACGGCGAGCCAGAATCTCGGGTCCACAAACACTCTCATCCCTGTCGACTCGGCAGGAACATGTACTGTATCATTTGGAAGTATCAGGGGATTATGCCTGATGTCCCCTTCCTCCAGGTATCTCTTGAAGTTAAACGTGAGCGTAAGCTGCGCGCCGCCGGACATTTTCCTGTGTATTATTACTTTTTTCAGATCGGCATTTGCGGTGTATCCTCCCGAGGCGAGGATCGCGTCGATGAGCGTCTTGTCCCCGGTCAACTGATACGGGCCCGGTGCCGCGACAGCTCCGATCACCTTGACGGAACCTGTACCCGCCTGCACGACCGTGCTCTGTGATACGATCACGGCATCTCCAGGCTGAAGAAGCGGAAGCTCGTCGAGTTTGCCTGTTTCGATGGCTTCCTTCAGGTTGACCAGGAAAGTCCGCTGAGTCTCACCTTCCGCCCGGACGACTCTGACGACCTCGAGTGCGGCAGAGGGCGTGGCTCCACCAGCTTCCCTGATCGCCTCCCAGACAGTCGGATTCTTTTCGAATTCGTATCTTCTCGGGTTCAGGACCTCACCCTGCACGTAGATAGAGCGCCTGGATTCTTCTCCCAGCAGACTAAGCTCTACACTCCTTACACTGGGATAGATATCCCGCAGGGCGCGCAGTAGAACGATCTCAGCCTCATCGACCGTCATGCCGCCGATAGCGACATTCCCGACGATGGGAATGGTAACGATCCCCTGCTGATCGATGAGAAGGGTCCTGTCAAGCTCTCCTCGCTGGGGAACTGTCATGTTCACCCTGTCACCGGCCCTTAGAACGATCTCCTGCGCGTCCGCCCGCGAGGACACCATAGCCGTCACCGCAAGGCTGAGCACTATCAGGAACGATCCGGTTTTTATAAAGCCTTTCATCTTGCCTCTCATGCCGGTGATTAATGTATCTGCAGTCCTTCACAGGTGTAAAGGGAAAAGGCGCATGTCAGCGCGTTTCTGACTGCCTGTACCAATCGACCGTCCTCTTCAGTCCCTCCTCGAAATCTGTATCGACGGAATAACCGAGCAGTTCCTCCGCCATCGAAATATCCGCGTGTGAATGCTTGACGTCTCCCAATCTCGTATCGGCATATATCGGATCGATAGATTCACCGATAAGCCCACCGAGCATCCTGTAGATCTCGTTCAAGGTGAACCTGCCGCCGCATGCGATATTCATAACTTGTCCCGCCGCTTTGTCCCACTGTGCCGCCATGATATTAGCTTTGACGACATTGCCGACATAGGTGAAATCCCTGCTCTGCTCGCCGTCACCGTATATGGTCGGAGCCTTTCCCGCAAGTAGATGTGTGATGAAAATAGGGATCACGGCCGCATATTGGGACGCTGGATCCTGTCTCGGCCCGAATACGTTGAAATAACGGATGCTGACTGTAGGAAGCCCGTATACCTTTGAGTAGACTGAACAGTAGTGCTCTCCCACCAGTTTACTTACCGCGTACGGCGAAAGGGGCGCCGGCAGCATATCTTCGACCTTTGGCAGGACCTCGCTGTCTCCGTAAGCAGATGAAGAAGCGGCATAGACCACTCCCTTGACACTCGCGTGCCTCGATTGTTCCAGGACGTTAAGCGTACCACCGACATTCACCTCATTGACGAGTACTGGGTCGTCGATACTCCTCGGGACAGACGCGAGAGCCGCCTGGTGAAGCACATAGTCGACACCTTCGAGCGCCATCCTCACCTCTGAAGCATTTCTGATGTCGCCTTTTACGAACCTGACGTCCTTTGCGATATGCTCTATGTTTCCCTCGTGTCCGGTAGAGAGATTGTCAAATACGACTACCTCTTCGCCCATCTCTACGAGTCTTTCAGCTATGTTCGAGCCGATGAATCCAGCTCCTCCGGTAACCAGATAGCGCGCCATGAATCCTCCGTTCAGATTATTCTACATCGTTACGATGCTGTCGGAGTCAAACCCCTTCAGAACGTTCCGCGCATCGAAGATCATCGGACAGTTATCGACAAGCACGGAGTAATCCACTCCGGTATGCCCTGTAACGACGATCGCACAGTCCATTCCCGTCACACTCTCAGCATCATATTCGAGGAACGTCGCCGAACTGCTCTCCTCTGCGAGTTTCTCTACAAACGGGTCGTTCCAGTATATCTCCGCACCCTTCTTCGCGAGAAGGCGAATGATGTCGTATGCGGGTGATTCTCTCGTATCGTCGATATCCTTCTTGTACGAGACCCCCATGACGAGGATCTTCGAACCGTTCAGACATTTCTTGCGTTCGTTGAGTGCCTCTGAGACCCGAACAACGACATAGCCCGGCATGTCGCCGTTGATCACACCGGCCAGCTCGATGAACCTGGCGTCGAATCCGCTCTGCTTGGCTTTCCATGAAAGATAGAACGGATCGATCGGTATACAGTGCCCCCCGAGTCCGGGACCGGGATAGAACGGCATGAAGCCGAACGGCTTTGTAGCCGCGGCATCGATGACTTCCCACACGTTTATACCCATCCTGTTGCACATCATGGCGATCTCGTTCACCAGGCCTATATTGACGCTCCTGAATGTGTTCTCCAGGAGTTTCACGGTCTCAGCCACTCTCGTCGAGCTGACAGGAACGGGATTCATCCCCGCCGCGCTGTACAGCATTGCGGCAAGCTCGGTGCACGCCGGCGTAACGCCGCCGACTACCTTTGGTATATTCTTCGTATTATAGTGTTCGTTTCCGGGGTCGACCCTCTCGGGTGAAAAGGCGAGGTAGAAATCCTTTCCCACCTTCAGGCCCGTCTCCTCGAGCAGGGGAAGCATGACTTCCTCTGTAGTGCCCGGATAAGTCGTACTCTCCAGTATGATCAGCTGTCCCTTATGGAGATATTTGCGGATCTCCTTCAGAGCGGCGACTATATAAGAGATATCGGGATCCTTCGTTTTTCTCAGCGGTGTAGGAACCGCGATATTGATAGTGTCCACGTCCGTAAGGACGGAGAAATCATCAGTCGCGCGAAGGATGCCGGAACCGACGACCGCAGACAGCTCAGCGCCATCCACATCTCCGATATAGCTTTCACCGGCGTTTATGGCCTTCACCTTACTGCTGTCGATGTCGATCCCTACTGTCTCGAGACCAGCCTTGGTGAATTCAACCGCCAGAGGCAGTCCGACGTAACCCAGTCCGATCACTGACTGCAGTGCCTTTTTTTCAGATAGTTTTTCCCTTAGTCCCAAATTCATCCTCCTTTCAGGATTTCGGGTTTGAGATTATAACAAATGTCCCTTGGCGTCAAAGGTTTCAAGTCCGCCCGGCGAATTCGAGGCTGGAGTAGGTCCTGATGCTGTTTTTGCCGTCCGATTTCGCTTTATACAACGCTGTATCCGCTCTGTCTATGATCTTCTCTACATTCGAGGCGTCATCCGGAAAAACGGAGACTCCGATACTGCAGGTGAGAAGCCCCTGTGTCTTACCGTCAAACATGAAGTTCCTCACACTTTCGAGCACTCTCTCCCCGTAGACGATCGCTCCCTCTCCCGTTGTTCCCGGAAGCAGGATCCCGAACTCGTCTCCCCCGTATTTAGCCACGATATCTATCTCCCGGCTGCTGTCACTGAGTATCCGGGCTATGTCCGTCAATGCCCTGCTGCCTGAGAGATGTCCGTTCTTGTCGTTGTATTCCTTCAGGTTATCGACATCAAGCATGATAAACGAGAAATTCGAGTTGAACCTCTTTGCTCTCTTTACTTCCACTCTCAGCGACCTGATAAGATACCTGTAGTTGTATACACCTGTCAGACCGTCTGTGATCGATTCCATCTCGAGTTTACGGTAGAGCAGGTAGTTCTCGAAGGCTATGGCGGCCTGGTTGGCCATCATCGTCAGAAGGTGAATATCGTCTTCAGTGAATTGTGGCCTGTCCTGATCCTGGATCGCCAGAATCACACCGAGCAGCGAGTTCTTCGCCATCAACGGGGCTGAGATCACCATCGTGGACCTGTCGTCGCCCTGGAGACATTCAGTCGCGAGGGTTGAAAGGTCAATGGCGAAAACACCGTCTCCAGCCATCGGAACACTGACTTCCCTGTTCAGCCAGTTCAGGATCCCGTTTGATTCGGGCAGATCCTCGACACTGATCTTTCTGCCCCTCTCCTGCTTCTCTCCCGAGTATTTCACGATCCTGTGATCGTCAACATAGATCAGGTATATCCTTTTTGCAGGAAGCAGGTCCAGCGCGATGTTGAGTATCTTGTTGAATATGACCCTGTTGTCCCTGCCAAGGCTGATCAGGCTCGTGATCTCGGCAAAGGTACTGAAAAGGACATCTTTTTCGTCGGTCCTGCTGGGCATGGTTCTCCATTCACGTCATTCAGACAGCCTCCTATACTGCAAGAGCTATGCCACGCATCTGTGGCGGGAATCTTAATAACCTGTTCTGAAGAAAAAGGTTCCGGCAGTACGGACGGGCCGGAGGAGTGCTATTTCCGGCGCAGCTGGGACGCTACACGCAAGTCTTTGATATTATTAATGATAAAGCGCAGCAGCACCATTATGAATCCGACCATCAGTAGTGAAACGCCGTAGCGTTTAAGTACGGAACCCTCGGGGAACATACCTGGAAAGAGCTGCAGGGTGACGTACAGGAGGATGCAAAGGAATACGAGAAGTATGATTTTCACCACAAGCACCGACACGGCTGCGTAATAATACTCCCTTTCACGCTTCCTCGATTCCCTGATGGGGGATCTGAAATGCCTTCTGTTCGGCTGTCTTGGAGTGAGTATCATCTCGTCAGGCCTCCTCAGAGATCCTCATAATCGGCATCATCGATCTTCTGGTCGGTAAGGCTATCGTAACTGTCTTCCTTCTTCGTGCTTTTATCAGGACCGGCCCCTCCCGCTCCGCCGGAGATCCACCTGACAAGCCACTTGATCAGGTACCATCCGGCCACGATGAAGAAGAAAGTTCTCAGTAGGCCCAGCATATCGATTCAGCTTCCTTCCAAGATGCCTTCGGGATCATCGCTCTACGGCGAATCGTCCGCGATGATGGGTCGAACTGCCGTCCGCGGTAAAAACGATCAGCCTGTACAGGTATATACCCGAGGCCGGCTCACTGATTCCGGGAAAAAGATCACCGCAGGAATGACAGCTCAGGCCAACGGGCACCGGTGTACCATACCCCGCGCCCATCTTCGCGATGCCGAGCTGATCGCCCTCGAGAGAATACAGCTCCATATTGAACTGGATCTCCTCGGTCGTATTGACGCAGAACATCGCTTCTGAGAAGGCTCGGTCTATCGGATTAGGGCTGAAATGATGATTTTCGAGAGGTGAACCGGTTCCAAGCACAACAAAAGAGGCCGAGGCATTGTTGTCGGAGGTATCGTCAGTCATCCCGGAGATTGATATCTCGGCGGTGACAAGGTTCTGCCCGCCAAGCCCGCTGCCTGTACCGAGATCGATGTCTGAATCGGATGATCTCAGAGGATCCGCGGGAGGAATATCCCCGGAAAAGATCCTGCTGCGGCCGGAAGAGTTCTCCAGCCAGACGTCCAGGCGCACCACCGCTCCCTCAGGAGGCTGGCTTCCTCCCGTGTTTCTTACCCTTGGACGGATGGTGATATGCTCGCCCGCCTGGAAGACATTCTCGTTCCTGATCGCGTCGTTGACAAGTATCAGGAGATCAGTCTCGAGCATCGAGTTCTCCGCCGGAGCGCCGGAGAATGAGGCGATAAATCCGTTCATCAGCGAAGCGGTCCTCGCCGTCTGATCAAAATCCACATTTTCTATCAGATCGTCCACGGTATGGTAATCGGGGTATGTAATCGCTCCGCGTTCCCCGAGAGGCTCGGAGAATGTTATCGCCGGCAGCCTTTCGGGCTCACGTTCCCAGAACGATGCGTGATCCCAGTTCGAAGGACCGGGCTTGATCAGTACGATCTCGAAGGAGGGATCGGCCAGCGCGGCATAGTCGATGACCATCTCCGCAAGCCAGCCGGAACGAAAATCGCTCATAACCGTTGCCCCGGTACCGTTACCTGAGTATCCGATCATATCGGCATTTATTACGCCGAGGTGCTCATCGGCACAACCGGCATCACACAGTAAAACGTATTCGATGCTTCCCAGCCTGCCCAGTTCCTCCCCCGAGAACAGGACGAACTCGATATCAAACGGAAGGTCGACAGCAGACAGGAGCCTTGCTGCCTCCATCACGGCTGCTACCCCTGTAGCGTTGTCGTCCGCTCCTGGAGCCTCAGCGTGGACCCACATGCTGTCCCACGTCCCATGGAAGCTGCGGCTGGCAATAGCGTCGAAATGTGCGGTCACAAGGAGGACCCCCGATGAAGCGCCATCGGCCTCTACTCTGCAGATTATGTTCTCGCCGGTGAATGTCGTATCGCGGCCATCGAAGCTCCATTCGACCTCGAAACTCTGGCGGAGAGCTGTCGAGCCTGTATAGCTTTCCAGCCTCGAAGCCAGTGCATCGGCAATCTGGCTGAGCTCGGCTTCACGGAAAATATACCTGCTTCGCGGCTCGGACGTGGAAGGATCGATTGAAAGGTACCTAACCATCGCTTCGAGCGAATCGATGTCGGCCGCGGTAACGGCCGTCGCACTGATATCCGCGACCGCATCAGGGATCATGATCAACGGAAGCAGCATCAGAAAAGAGGCAGCTAAAATATATAATACGGGCGTCTTCAAGAGAGTTATTCCTTTACATATGGGGGCCTGAATAGTCGTGTCTTTTTCATAATAGGTTATGCCGTGTGGTGCGTCAAGTGGGGACTCATTCTGCCTGAAGCCGGTTCTGACCATAAAAAAAGGGGGAGTAAACTCCCCCCAAATGGTACGCCCGAGAGGATTCGAACCTCCGACACCCAGCTCCGGAGGCTGGTGCTCTATCCAGCTGAGCTACGGGCGCTTTTTCCGCCGTCGAGGAGTTCCTCAGCAAGCTTCTCTCTGAGTTCACCGCTTCCGCCGAGCATCCTCGCTATCTCATCCGTCCTCTGCTCACCTGTCAGGACCGAGGCTGTTGTCCTCGTCCTTCCGCCGCTGACGGATTTTTCTACCGAAATATGTTGTACGGCCCCCGCTGCTACCTGCGGGAGATGTGTGATGCATATGACCTGGTACCTCCCGGACAACTCCGAAAGTTTACCGGCCATGACAGATCCCATGTCTGCTCCGAGGCCCGTATCGATCTCGTCAAATATCAGGGTAGGGATACTTCTTTCCCGCACGAGGAGTTTTTTCAGCACGAGTGTGATCCTTGACAACTCACCGCCCGAAGCGATATCGGCAAGGGGATGCAGTTCCTCGCCCACATTCGTTCGTATCATGAACTCCACTTCATCCCTGCCCCCGTCGGCTAAATCTAGTTCATCACTGTTATCCATGAAAGCTCTAATTTCCCGCTTTCCGATGGCTGTTTTAAAGAGCGCACCCTTCATGCCAAGCTCGGCGAGTTCAGAGGTGATATCAGCATCAAGCTTCAAGGCGGCCTTTTTCCTTTTTGCCGTCAACTTGTCCAGGACCGGTTCGAGTTGGACCTTCGCTCTTGCCGTGGCCGCGCGTGCCTCCTCGATCCCGTCAGAACCCTCATCGAGGTTTCTCAGGATCTCTTTGATCCTGTCACGTTCGGCGACAAGGCCATCGCCATCCGTCCCGTATTTTCTTGCTGTTCTCTGTATCGCTGCAAGCCTGTCCTGGAGCGGCTCGAGAGATTCGCCGTCCTCACCATCCACGTCGCGCCCTGAATCGATATCCCTTGCTGTTTCCCGAAGGGAGATGATGGCTGAAGACAACTCACTTGTGGCCCTCTCCCATCTCTCGTCGAGGTCGGAGATCGAAGCGAGAGATCTCTCAGCTTCACCCGCCATGTCGATCGCTCCCCCCTCTCCGGAGATGCGCAGCGACGCGGCCTCAAGAGCGGAAACGTAGCGCTGGAAATTCTCCAGTTTTTTTATCTTTTTCTCCAGCGAATCGGCTGCGCCTTCCTCGAGAGCCAGGCTTTCCAGTTCTCTCAGTTGAAACCTGAGAAATTCCTCTTTCCTGAGGTTCTCCTCCTGGTCGACCCGGAGTTCCCTCAGGCGTTTCCATGATTCCCTGAACAGGGCACTTCTACGCCGGCAGTCCTCGAGCAGGTCGTCATACCCGCCCGTCATATCGAGAAAACGGATATGCCTGGACGGCTCAAGCAGTTCCTGCTGCCCGTGCTGCCCGTGAAGCTCTATGAGTGTGGATGTAGCTTCCTTCGCGTTGGCTCCGGTAGAAACAGCTCCATTAATACGGATCCTGCTCCTGCCTGAATCAGAGAATTCCCTCTGGATCGAGAGGAGATCGTCACCCTCATCCAGGCCGAATATCTCTCTTATTCCCGTGGAATCCTCAGGCACCCTGAAAAGGCCCTCGATAAGGAGAGCGTCAGCGCCCTTACGTATCATCGAGCGTTTGGCCCTGCTCCCGGAGAGAAGCTCCACAGCGGTCAGGATAATTGATTTTCCCGCCCCGGTAGAGCCCGTCAGCACGTTCAGCCCGTCAGTGAAGTTGATCACCGCGTCTTCGACAACCGCCAGGTTGCGTATTCTCAATTCCTCAAGCATGCGGCTATCCTCCCGTCATCTCTTCCGCAACACACCGCCCCACCTCAGTTTTTTTCTCAGAAGATCGAAAAAATCGTAATCCTCAGTGACGATAAGTTTCGTGACCCGGTTGCTTCGCCCTATCCTTATCCTGTCACCCTCACTGATACCGCAGGCCTCCTGCCCGTCTATAGTGATCATCGAATCTCCACCTTCCACCAGTTCGATGGTCAATGTCTCCTCGCTGCTGATCACAACGGGCCTGACCGAGAGAGAATGCGGACAGAGTGGCGTCAGAATGAATGATTCGAGTGTGACCGGATTGATTATCGGTCCCCCAGCGGCGAGAGAATAGGCAGTCGAGCCGGTGGGAGTAGAAACGATAAGCCCGTCAGCGAGGTATTCCCCCAGGAGCGTATTGCCTATCGACATCCTCAGGTGAAGCACCCTTGAAACGCCTACCCCATGTATCACGATATCGTTCAGCGCCGTGTATACGGCACCCCTGTCATCATCTTCAATACTGCTTTCCAGGCGCATCCGTTCCTGGACCAGGCATTTTCCAGCGAACAGGTCCGACACGGCTCGTTCAAGGTCGTCTTCTGTCAGGAACCCAAGGCTCTTGATCTTGATCCCCAGCACGGGCACCTCATCATCTACAACGAAGCGGGCCGCCCTGAGAAAGGTCCCGTCTCCGCCGAGGGATGCGATAGCGTCACAGCCTGAGAGGGAATCGACCCTCTCTATCCTTCCGCCATCGAGCAGATTTGCGGTTTCCTCCATGGCGACTATCCTGATGTCGTCCGGCACAAGGGATACGACCCTGGACATGACGTCACTGATCCCCTGCTTCTTGATATTGGAAACGATACCAAAGGTCGCGATCTTCATCTCGATCCTCCGTCAGCTTCTGGATCAGTGTTTGAGACCGTGGATATGACTGTTTCGGCTATCTTCGCGGCGGAAAGCCCCTGCTCATCGAGCAGCTCTTCCCTTCCGCCATGAGGCACGAACATGTCCTCTATCCCGATCCGTATTACCGGCGCCTGTATACCTTCCCGCGAGAGAAGCCTGGCTACCGCGTCTCCGAATCCTCCGGATACAGCATTTTCCTCTATAACAAATATCGGGCCTTTGCCGGATGCGGCCCTGATGATGATCTCTGAATCAATCGGCTTGGCGAACCTTGCGTCTATTACCGACGTTGCGATCCCTTTCGCTAAAATCAGCTCCGCTGCTTTCAACGCAGGTCCCGTCATGCTGCCGATAGCTATAAGAGTCGCATCATCGCCTGTTAACAGCACTTTGGCCTTTCCTATCTCTACCGGCTGTTCGCATGAACTCATGTCGACGCCTTCCACACTACCCCGCGGGAATCTCAGGGCCGATGGACCGGAATCTATCTCTCCTGTCGTCAACAGCATCCTCGTCATATCGCATTCGTTCGACGGCGCCATCACGATCATACCCGGGATCATCCCCATATAACTCAGATCAAAGGTCCCGTGATGGGTGGGACCGTCTTCACCGACGATACCTGCCCTGTCGAGGATAAACCGGACCGGGAGTTTCTGGAGCGCGACATCATGTATGACCTGGTCGAATCCTCTCTGCAAGAAAGTCGAATATATCGCCACATAAGGTTTCATCCCGTAACGGGCAAGCCCTGCCGCGAAAGTCACAGCATGCTGTTCGCTGATACCTACATCGAAAAATCTGTCGGGGAACTCGTCGGCGAAACAGGTCAGGCCGGTACCTTCTTTCATGGCAGCCGTGACTGCGACTATCCTGTCGTCCGAGCGAGCCATAGCGGTCAGTGCCTCACCGAAGACCTTGCTGTATTTCTTGCTCCCTTTTCCACTCCTCGAATCACCTGTGGTCTTGTAAAAACTTCCGACCCCGTGGTATTTCTCCGCATTCTTTTCGGCGAACGAATATCCCTTTCCCTTCTTCGTCACTACATGCACGAGAACAGGCCCGGGCAGCTGATGCAGGCTCGAGAATGTCGTTATCAACTGGGGGATATCGTGACCGTCAAGTGGCCCGAGGTATCTGAATCCGAGTTCTTCGAAAAGGATCGTAGGTACCACGAGATTCTTGATGCTCTCCTTGATCCTGCTCGCGAGTTTTCTGGCCGTGCTGCCATGAGGCACCTTGCCGAGGAGTTCCCAGACATCCGCCTCAAGCTGAAGATATAGGTTCTGCGTTGTTATCTTCGTCAGGTATTTCGCCAGCGCGCCGACGTTCTTCGAGATCGACATCTCGTTATCGTTCAGTATAACGACGAACTTGTTCTTCTTCAGGTGTCCGGCGTGGTTGATGCCTTCCAGTGACATCCCGCCCGAAATCGCTCCGTCCCCCACCACTCCTATGACAAAGTTGTCCTCCCCACGAAGGTCCCGGGCCGCGGCAAGCCCCAGTGCCGCCGATATGGCTGTGCAGGCATGCCCTGTTCCGAAGATGTCGTGCTCACTCTCGGATATCTTCGGGAATCCGCTTATTCCGTCCTTCGTCCGCAGTTCAGCGAACGCCTCCCGCCTTCCCGTGATGATCTTGTGCGTATAGGCCTGGTGACCGACATCCCATACGATCTTGTCGGTTGGTGAGTCGAATACATAATGCAACGCCAGAGTCAGTTCCACGCTGCCGAGACTCGACGCCAGATGGCCACCTCGCCTTGAGAGTATCTCGATGATGTAGTTTCTTATCTCAGCGGCAAGATCCGGAAGATCTTCCACCGGGAGTTTTTTCAAATCTCCCGGTGAATCGATCCGGTCCAGCTTGTCATGGTCACTCAAGATTCAACCGTCTCTTTCCTACATCAATAAATACGAAAGAGTAGCGCCGAGCAGTACGCCGCCGAGGACGTCAAGCGGCCTGTACTGAAGCACTCTCTTCATACCATCCGGATCAAACTCTCCGGACCAGTCAATACTCGAAATGATCCGGTTAAGGACATCGACCTGTTTTTCCTTCTCCCTCTTTACCCGCATCGTGTCGTGAAGGATCACGACGCTGTATGTAGCCGTCACCGAATACAGTATAGATGAAAATCCGTATTTGATTCCTATCACCGTCGAAAGCGCTGAAAAGACGGCGGCATGTACGTTGGGCATCCCGTCCGGCTTGAAAAGCCCACCGGGCATGAATCTTCTCTCCATGACCGAATATATCACGAGCTTTACCACCTGACAGACAATACCTGCCAGTATAGGCAGCAGGAAAATATCCCTGTATAACATTTGTCTCATCATTTCAGGAGGTCCTATCTACAACCAGGCCGAAAAGGAATTCGAGATAACCGTCGTCCCCGAGCGTTCTTGCCTTTTCGACAGCTCCCTCGATCAGACGTGCCGCGGTCTCACGGGAAGACTCGACACCGTATGTGGACGGCCAGGTGATTTTCCCTTTTTTCATATCCTTCCGCAACCCTTTTCCGACCGACTCTTCGCTCCCTTCGACGTCCAGAAGATCATCGATGATCTGAAACGCGAGGCCGGCATCGCGGCCGGCTTCACCGATAAGCTCGATCTCTTCCATTCCGGCTGAAGCGAGTGCGGCTCCTATCCGCAGGGAGACAGAGATCAGTTCCGCCGTTTTCCTCATGTGTATGAAATCCACAAGCCCCGCTTCGGGCTCTCGTCCCTCACCTTCGATGTCCGCTGTCTGCCCTCCCACAAGAAGCCTGGATCCGGAAGCTGACGCGAGCATCCAGACAGAAAGGGTGACATCCTCGGGGTTGGCCCCGGAGCATGCCGCCAGGGTCTCGAATGATAGAGCCTGCAACGCGTCGCCGGCGAGCAGCGCGACCGCCTCCCCGAATCTTACATGACACGATGGCCTGCCGCGCCTCGTTTCATCGTCGTCGAGCGCTGGAAGATCATCATGGATGAGAGTGTAGGCATGCAGGAACTCAAGCGCAGCGGCTCCTGCCAGTGAGTCTCCGGGATGGGGATCCCCGAACATCCTGTGAGCCTGAAGACAGAGTATTCCCCTGAATCTCTTTCCACCGCCGAGCGAAGAATATCTCATCGCCTCGTGCAGCGAGACCGGCCTTTCATCAGCGCCGGGCAGCATCTCGTTCATCTTGCGCTCGATCAGCGACTTTTCTTCCGCCATCTTCTCTAGCATCGGGTCC
>RCNF010000036.1_pt1 | contig 50378 bp, 33 predicted proteins | sample 2041311 | NCBI WGS metagenome assembly RCNF01 (sample SAMN09708228, study PRJNA481090) | Marine sediment metagenome, whole genome shotgun sequencing project. | biome: marine sediment; feature: ocean; material: sediment; isolation source: Sewage treatment plant 2 marine sediment (STP2) ...
CGCCTGACAGCACCCCCTCGATACAGACCCGACTGAGCAACAAGCGGCAGACTTTGCTGCTCGCCGGAAACATTGCGAGCGGCGCAGAAGCATTTGAGCAGCTCACCCTGGCTCGCCAGCTCGTCTCAGCTGCAACCGCAGAAAAGGCCGGTTGTCTTGGCATTCTGGTTGCCGGCTTCGACGCGGATGAACAGCAATCACTTTGCAAAGCAGTCGTTGCCGCGGCGCTTGCCGCCGGCTTCAATCTCCCCGCCTACCAGCAAAAAGACGCACCCGCGCGCATCATCAGTATTCGTATTATCGGCCTGGATGCGAAGCTCGACCTCGCCCGCACCGTTGCAGAAGCAAACGGAAACAATCTCGCGCGCTGGCTGACGGTCATGCCCCCCAACAAGCTCAATGCTGTGAACTACGCGGACATGATCAAGGATCTGGCCAAAAGCAATAGTTGGCAGTACAAGCGTTTCGCCACTAAAGAGCTTGAGAAACTCGGCGCAGGTGCGTTTCTCGCAGTAGCACAGGGCAATGAAGACGATAGCGCATCCATTGTTCGACTCCGTTACCGCCCGGACAACAAGAAAGGCAAAGCAGCACTCAGCCTGGTCGGAAAGGGCATCATTTTTGACACCGGCGGTACGAATCTCAAACCGTTCACGTCAATGCTGGATATGCACGGCGATATGCAAGGCAGCGCTGTCGCGCTCGGAACCTTTCTTGCTATCAGCGAGCTCAAGTTGCCGTACGCGGTGGATTGCTGGCTGGCGATTACTGAAAACCGGACCGGGCCCACGGCCTATAAATCGCAGGACGTCATAACGGCTGCAAACGGTAAAACCATTCAGACCATCCACACTGACGCTGAAGGCCGTATGGCGCTCGCAGACGCACTGGTACTCGCGAGCCGCGACAAGCCAGGCGTGATGATCGACTATGCGACGCTGACCGGATCCTGCGTAACGGCGATCACGACTCGTTACAGCGGTGTGTTCAGCAATCGACCGGAATGGCACCCAAGACTGAAACGCACCGGGCAACGTTGTGGTGAACGTGTTTGGCCATTTCCGATCGGCAAGGAATTTCTCGAGGCGCTGAAGAGCGATGTTGCTGATATTCAGCAGTGTTCGGTCAGCGGTGGCGGCGACCATATTCTGGCCGGTAGCTTTCTTGCCGAATTCATCGAGCACGATACGCCGTGGGTGCATGTCGATTTGAGTGCAAGCAATCACAAGGGCGGGCTTGCGCACATACCGTCCGAGGTAACAGGATTTGGCGTGCGCTATACGATGAGCCTGATTCTCGACGACGACATTCTGACGGCGGGAAAGTAAATGGCTGAACCACTATTGATGTCGAACCGCTTTCGCGGTTTCTTACCGGTTGTCGTTGATGTCGAAACAGGCGGCTTCAACTCGAAGACTGATGCGTTGCTCGAAATTGCCGCGGTCCTGGTTGAATATGCGGACGGCGGAATTTTGACGCGTGGCGAGACTATTCGCTATCACGTCAAACCATTTGAAGGAGCGAATCTCGAGCCTGCATCGCTCGCCGTTAACGGCATCGACCCGGACCACCCTCTGCGGCCGGCTATTGATGAACGCGATGCATTACAGCGGGTCTTTCGCAGTGTTCGCGCGGCTGTTCGTGAAAACAACTGCAGCAGAGCGATTCTCGTTGGACACAATGCCGCTTTTGACCTCGCATTTTTGAACGAGGCTATCGAAAGAACTGAAATCAAGCGCAACCCCTTTCACCCGTTTAGCTGTTTCGACACAGCGACGTTGTGCGGTGTAACATTTGGGCAGACAGTTCTTGCACGAGCAGTCGCCGCTGCCGGATTCGAGTGGGATGAAACACAGGCTCACTCCGCTGCCTACGATGCTGAAATCACAACCGACATTTTTTGCGAAGTCGTGAATCGATTCAAACCGATCTATGACGCTACAAAGTTCGGCGACGGTTGAACGGCAGTCTGTACGTGTAGGAGCGGGCCATGCCCGCCCATGACGCAACAATATTCAGCGAAATTTAGACGGCAGCCAGTGCTTGCAGAACACTTGTAGGAGCGGGCCATGCCCGCGATTTCCACAAACCCATGAGAGATCGCAGGGTCTCAAAAATAGACGAGGCGCCAGTCGAAAACCGCTCAGCCCGATAGAGCGGGCAATGCTCGCCCATGACGCAACAACACTCAGCGATATTTAGACGGCAGCCTGTGCTTGCAGAACACCTGTAGGAGCGGGCCATGCCCGCGATTCCCACAAATCCATGAGAGATCGCGTGGTCTCAAAAATAAACCAGGTGCCAGTCGAAAACCGCTCAGCCCGATAGAGCGAGCAATGCCCGCCCATGACACAACAACATTCTGCGACATTTAGACGGCAACTTGTGCTTGCAGAACACCTGTAGGAGCGGGCCATGCCCGCGATTTCCACAAATCCATGAGAGATCGCGGGGTCTCAAAAATATATCGCGGGAAAATTTATCGCGGGCATGGCCCGCTCCTACACTTGATTAATTAGGCGACTGTCGCTTCCTCAATCAGTTTGTGCAATTCGCCTGAGTTGTACATCTCTACGATAATATCGCAGCCGCCGATCAACTCACCTTTGACATACAACTGTGGAAAGGTCGGCCAATTCGAGTATTCCTTCAGCCCACTTCTGATTTCTTCGTCTTCAAATATATTGACGTAGGAAAACGGCTTGCCTATCGCGTTCAACGCCGCAACAGTCTGCCCGGAGAAGCCACATTGTGGAAAATCCGGCGATCCCTTCATATAGAGCAAAACGTCGTGCGCGTTAAGTTGTTCTTCAATTCTCGAGTTAATGTCCACTGTTCAACTGCCTCGTATTTGTTCTGAACGTCCGGAACTTGTGCCGGACACTAATTTTTCAAGAGATTACTCTGTAGTCTCAACCTGAATTTGATTGTCGATTGACTTGACCCCCGTCGTCCGGATGGTCAGTCGTTCGGCCTGATCATAGGCCATGTAGCTATCCACCGTACCACTGAGAACAACCTTGCCACCATTGCTTCGCACACCGAGATTGAACGAAGCAACCGCTGCATCTGCGGCGAGATTGTTCTTCACGGCGGCGGTAATCGATGCATCCGACATACTGGACGAAGTGCTGGACGATCCGCTGGACGTCGCAGCACCGCTGCTACCACCCACCATCATTGCAGAACATCCGGCCAAGCCCGAAAGCAACAACGATACTATAAGAATTCGCATTTCCAAGCTCCGGTTATCGTCGCGATTGTACCCTTAAACCGCGGCGTCGCGCGCCACCAGAAGATCGATGACTGCCCATTGTTCATCGACACTCATTAACGACCAACGCTTGATTTGATCCAGCGTACGCAGACAACCAAGGCAGCGCTGTTGTGCATCAAGCGTGCACAACAACACGCATGGCGACAACGGAAACTGGCTGCGATCCCCGTCGCGCTGAACGTCGGCCCGAACTCTGGCGTACTCATCATCCATAATTATCTTGTTTTTCAAAGCCTTAGCTTCCAGCGCGTTCCCGAAAGCGAAACAATTCTCATTTGGCGCGGCGAATCTCTATAATACGCCGAGCGCCACGGCGCAAAAACCTTAAAAATCAGAATATCGCTATTGCGCAATACCTAGGGGAGAAGCGAAGCATGAATCCATTGAAGAGTGTGTCCGGAACTATAATTAGTGGTGTTGTCCTTGCAATTATCATTGCAGTGATCACCAAAGGCAGCAGTATCACGGCTATCCCTGAGTTATCCATCATACTGTGGCTACACGTATTGTCGGGTATTACCTGGATAGGACTCCTTTACTATTTCAACTTCGTTCAAGTCCCTGCACTGGGCGATGCCGCCAGCGATGACGGCGGACCGGGCGGCGCGGGCATCACCAAGTATGTCGCACCGAGAGCTCTTTGGTGGTTCCGCTGGGGCGCACTTGCGACCTGGCTGACGGGTGCCGCTTACCTGTTTCGTACCGGTCTTCTGGACGATGCCTTTGCACTTGGCATGCTCGGCGGCGGCAGCAATCCCTATGCATTGACCATCGGTATTGGCGCATGGCTGGGTACGATCATGCTATTCAATGTCTGGGTCCTGATTTGGCCAAACCAGAAAAAAGTATTGGGCATGGTTGAAGCTTCTGCAGATCAAATTGCAAAAGCCAAGAGCATCGCGTTTATGGCGTCCCGCTCAAATACGCTTATGTCGATTCCGATGGTTATGAGCATGGTTGGCTCGCACCACGGTTTCTTCATGTAAGACGCAGAAAGTTTCGCCCATAAAAAAGCCCGGCCTTGTGCCGGGCTTTTTTTTGCTTTGTTGAGTAGTGCGCGTCAGGCAACTGCGCGAGTTACACGCTTCGGTTCCGATACGCCGTAACCCTGTGCATAGTCCACGCCCATACCGCGCAACATCGTGATGATCTCTTCGTTCTCGGCAAACTCAGCAATCGTCTTTTTGCCGGTCAAATGACCGATCTCGTTGATCGAACGCACCATCTCCCGATCAATAGGATCGTGCAGTATCTCTTTAACAAAGCTGCCATCGATCTTGAGAAAGTCGACCGGAAAGTGTTTGAGATAACCGAATGATGATAAGCCTGTGCCAAAGTCATCCAGTGCAAATTTGCAGCCAAGCTCTTTCAGAGCATTTATGAATCGATTCGCCTGCGAATAGCTGGCGATTGCGGCTGTTTCCGTTATTTCGAAACAGATCTTCGTCGCATCAATGCCGCTCATCTGGAATTGGTCAATGACGAATGGAAGAAACTTTTCATCGCCAAGGCTTTGCCCGGAAAGATTGATCGAGCAAAGCTCCAGTCGCTCGCGTTCATCCGCCTCAGAAACCAGCCAGCGGAAGGAGTTCCGAATTACCCAACGATCAATGCTCGGCGTAATGCTGTATCGCTCGGCAGCCTCAATGAATAATCCCGGTGAAATAATGCCACCCTGCTCGTCACGCATGCGCAAGAGAATTTCATAGTGCGCACCCTTCTCTTCCGTTTGCAGCGGTTGAATCGTTTGCCGAAACAATTCAAAGCGATCTTCTTCAAGCGCATTATTGATGCGCGCCGCCCACTGCATTTCCCGGCGCCGACGCATCAAATCAATGTCATTCTCCTGGAAGCTGTGAATACGATTACGACCAGCCTCCTTGGCCGCAGCGCAAGCGCTGTCGGCGGCACTCAGCAATGCGGCAACATCTTCGTTGTCAGCGGCTATCGGCACTACGCCAATGCTCACGCCGAGGCGGAAGCTGCGGTCATCCCACATGAATTTGTATTCGCTAATCGCAAGCCGCAGCGATTCCGCGGTTGTCATCGCTTCTTCGAGTGTGCAACTTTCCAGCAGCACGCCGAACTCATCGCCCCCGAGTCTGGCCAATGTGTCACGCCAGCGGATTTTCGATTTCAGCAGCGCGCCGAGCTGCCCGAGCAACGCGTCGCCCGCGCTGTGACCACATGAGTCATTGACGATCTTGAACTGATCAAGATCGAGATAGCACAATGCGTATGACGTCTCTCGCGCCTTGGCGCTCTTTAACGCACGCTCAAGCCTGTTCTCGAATTCGCGGCGATTGACAAGCCCCGTCAAAATATCGTGGCTCGCGTGATAGCTGAGACGGCGATTAAGTTCGCGCGATTCACTAACGTCATGAAAGACAAGAACCCCACCGGTTACGGTGCCCTTGCCGTCGCGAATCGGTGATGCCGTGCTTTCAATATAGAGTTCGTTGCCATCGCGCCGTATTAGCAGGGTTGGGCGAACCGATTTGATCGAACGATTACGGCGAATAGCCACCGATAGCGGGTTTTCAAGAGGCTCACACGTTTCTTCGTGAAAGCCTCGAAATATTTCATCGATAACCCGACCACTGGCATCGTCGACTTTCCAGCCGGTCAAACCTTCGGCAACCGGATTGACGTACTCAACATTACTTTTGCCATCGGTCGTGATTACGCCGTCGCCGATCGACTGCAAGGTAATCTGCGCACTTTCTTTTTCGCGGAAAAGGGCATCCTCATAAAGCTTGCGCTCTGTGATGTCGACTTCGACCCCCAGCAGGCGGATCAAGCGGCCGTTCTCATCGAGTATGGCTCTTGCCCTGCTGCTCATCCAGCGCCATTCGCCATTTTGATGTTTCATGCGATGCACAGATTCGAAAAACGGTGACTTGTCTTCGAGATGCTCACGCATTTTGGACTGCACCCGCGCCATGTCACTAGGATGAACAAGACGATACCAATCAAGCAGGACATCCTCGCCATCATCTGCGTAACCGAGCATCGTTCGCCAACGTCGCGACAGGTTGATGCGTTTGGTCGCACCGTCGAAATCCCAAATACCATCATTCGCCGTCATTGCAACGAGTTCATTGCGCTGCTGCATTTCGTCCAGCAAGTCTTTCGCCTTGACTCGTTCGAAGCCGGACGCCAGCGACGCACCGATTAACTTCATCAGCAAATTCAAACTAGCGTCCCAGCTTTCAACCTCACGTTCATTCACCAGGGCCAGAAAACCTGCGAGCTCTTCACCAACCGAAAAGCCAATGATCAACATCGATCCGATATGCATGCCCGACAAACGTGCCAGTTCCTCGCTGGCAACTTTGGATCCCTTGAGCGTATCGGTCACTTCGATAACCTTCAGGTGACCCAGTCGCTTGCACAACCACGGCCAGTCATCGAGCTTCTCGCCAATCAATAATTCTGGGTTGCTCTGCGCGAATCCATTGCTGGAGGCAATAACGGTTTCAATTTCGTTACCGTCTTCGCTGATCAATGCCAAAAATGCCGTATCACAACCGGCTGCATCTGGCATTTCCGCAATACTGGATTGAAGCTGCTCGTGGAATCGAGCTGGGTCAAGGTCCTGGAGTTCAACCGCGATCTTGGTCTGCAGCGCGTCGGCGCCACCGCGGTTTCGCGTTCCGGCCCGCGGTCTGCGCCGCCGAACTGGAGTCGTCGTTTTCTTGTCAGACGGTGTCGTCACGCAACCGCCTCTTGCTGCATTCGAACCATAAGCTGATTGTATTTCGTCAGAGGATAGAGAGTAGCGTTTTTACAAAACGCAGCGACTGTTCGTATCAAATTCACTCGCTGTGCAGTTTGACAGCTTACCCGAGGAATACAAGCTAAGTCACTGTATTTTTATGGGTTCTGGGATTTTTGGAGCGATAAGTTAAGAACGAAGTGCTGCTCTAATACACTTCGAGTCAACCGAATCTGTAATCCACCGTTACTACTCAAGACAGCCAAAACCATCAAACAGGTGAGAATCATGGATATTCAGACGCAAACTTTTACATCCTTCGCTGCAGTGCGTGAAATCGCTCGCAGAACAGCGCTATTGGCCATCGCATTACTAGTCGCGGCATGCGGTAGTGGTACAGGCACTTCAGCGACAGACGGGCCGATCGCGGCCTGTGACCCAGGCAACCCGGATACGTTCGATCAATGTGGCACGGTGCTGCTTGGTTTTACTGATGACGACGGAGACTTCCTGAACTACACCGTTGACGTTGTCTCTCTAAAACTGGAAACCGCCAACGGCCGTATTGTTGAAACGCTGCCCCGTGAAACGCGCATCAATTTCTCGGATTATGTGGATCTCACAGAATTAGTCGCCGCTGCGGCGATTCCGCCTGCAGTTTACGTTTCAGGCACCATTAGTCTGCGTTACACAGATGCCGAAGTTTTTGTTGAGGCAGCCGGAGAAGCGAAACAAGCCGTCGTAACCGACAATGACGGCGTCGCCTTAACGCAAACCGACCTCAAGATCGTTTTGTCCAATCGCGACCAGCTCGTTGTAACGAAGCGAAGAGCCTCTTTGCTGCAACTCGACTTTGATCTTGGCGCGTCTCATGAAGTGGACATCACGCCGACCCCGGCTACCGCCGTTTCAGCGCAATTCATATCGGCCGAAGTGCATCCCGTTGATGAAAAGAATATTCGCCTGCGCGGACCGCTGGTCGAGGTCGACGAAACAACCAGCAGCTATGTCATCGCTATCCGGCCCTTCCACGATCGACATGGTGATTTTGGCAAGATGACGGTACTCATAGATGACGACACCGAATTCGAAGTTGAAGGGGTCATGTATGCGGGTAGCGAAGGGCTGCGTGCGCTGAGCGCCGCCGGACCGGGAACACCCACTATCGCGCAAGGCATACTCAGTATTGCGGACAGAGAGTTCACCGCAAATACCGTCTATGCCGGCTCCAGTGTCCCGGGCATTGATCGCGACGCCGTTGTCGGAAACGTCATTGCGCGTGATGGAAACTTCCTGACCGTTCGGGGTGCAACACTGATCCCTCGCGACCGCCGCGCACACTTCCACGATGATGTGGTCGTTGAAATCGGTCCTGACACGAAAGTGTTCCGGGATGGGCATCGGGAAAGCGATCTGAGCAGCGAGGCAATTTCGATAGGACAACGTGTCACTATTCGAGGCAATCAGGCCGATGCGACGACAACCAGCGCCGATGCACCACAAGTTATATTCGACGCAACTCAGGGCGCGGTGCGAATGCACATCACCCATGTCTCGGGTGTCGTGAATACCGTGGTCCCAGGACAAACGGACATCACACTGCATGCCTTCGATCGCCGCCGCGCGGAAATCTTCGATTTCGCAGGGACGGGGTCATCTCCGGACCTTGACGCTGATCCGAATAACTACGAAATCAGCACCGGCAACCTCGCTATGTCTGACTTCGCCGCTGGCCGCCCAATTGTCGCGTACGGATTTCCAACGGCATTCGGCATGGCTCCACCGGATTTCTCGGGTCGGACGGTCGTTGACTATGTCGACGTGCGCAGCGCGCTAGGTGTCGGCTGGGGAGCTGAGGGAACGATCGCACCGTTTATCAGCGCGGGCGAGGATGGTTTGTTACTGAACAATCAGAACCCGGACATCGACAATCGGCACCACATCAAACAGGGACCGATTCTGATTGACCTGACCTCCCTGGATTCGAGCACGTTGATCGTTCCTCGCGAATCGGATCGCAAGTTGTTTTCCATCAAGTCGCAGGACAGCTTGCGCTTGTACTCGGACTTTAATGACTTTGTCACTGATCTGAGTATCAGCCTGGACGGCGCTACGACCGCACGTTCACTGCATGCCTACGGTAAATACGATGCGGACAGCAACATACTGACCGCTTACAAGATCGGCATTTACCTGCTGGAGCCCTGATCAAGGCTCAGTCGTGAATTAACGGTCCCCCCGCCAGTCCCGACAGATTGGCATTGCCCCGCTACTGCAAGGTAGTGGGGCTTTTTTTTATGCCCGGATTTTTTTGCCACGAACCGCGAACACAGTAAAACGATCGGACAATATAACCATGGGACATTAAAACCATCGGCAGGAGACAGAAAAGTCACTGCGCCGTGATCTCCCCGTGACATTTGCTCCGAATACTTGTCCGCGTTCCTAACTCACACTATCTGGAGATCAGTTGCATGAACGCAATATTCAAGGGGGCGCTTGTCGCCCTGTCCCTGCTTGGCATGTCAGCCGCCAATGCGGCGGACATTAACGTCAAGATTACAAATCTGACCAACGGTATCTGGTTCACGCCGTTTCTTGTCGCCGCTCACCCGGCCGACACCGCATTATTCGCAGCCGGACAACCCGCCTCAGCGGGCTTGCAGGCCATGGCCGAGGGTGGTGACATTTCAATGCTCGTTACTGATCTGACCGGACTCGGGGCAACCATCCAGGAAAATCCAGCCGGTGGGTTTCTGCAGCCGGCAATGAGCACCGACGTCGATCTGAATACCGATGGAACCAGCAACGTCTTGCTTTCGGCCGTTGCCATGCTGTTGCCAACAAACGATGCGTTTGCTGGACTAAATGCCATCACCATCCCCACTGACCCGGGCACTTACGTGTTTGACGTTCCTGCATACGATGCTGGAACTGAAGCGAATGATGAGCAATTGACCGGCGGCGGTGCCCCGGGAGCGGCAGGAATGCCTGGTGATCCGGGCGGGTTCGCGGGAACCGGCGGCACCGGTGCGGCGACCACGGACGCGAACACCAACGTACACATTCACCGCAACACGCTTGGCGACACCAGCGACGTTGACGGTGCAAGCGATCTCGATAGCCGTGTACACCGTTGGTTGAACCCGGTTATTCGTGTCGTCATCACCGTTCGCTAAGGAGAGCATCATGAAAGCTCATAATCGAAAGCGACTTTTCGGACTGGCAATACTGTCCGCTGCACTCTGGCTACAGGGTTGCAGCAGCGATAATAATGGTCCGACCCCGACACCACCTCCGACTCCGACCCCACCCGCCACAGCGAATTTTGAGGTAACGGTGAGCAATTTGACGAATAGCCAACCGCTGTCCCCAATCGCTGTAATTGGACATCAGGATGGCTACGCAGTTTTCTCTGTCGGAAATGCTGCAAGCACCGGACTCGAGGAAATGGCTGAAGGCGGTGACAACACAACGTTGCTGGCCGAGGCAAGCGCAGACGCGCTCGTTATTGTCACGGCGTCAGGTGCTGCACCGATCGGTCCTGCCGGTAGCGAGACGGTCACTATTGAAGTGCTCGAAAGCGACCTGGCGACCCTCAGCATTAGCATTGCCACGATGCTCGTCAATACCAATGATGCGTTCTCTGCACTCAATGCGATGTCGGTCCAGTCAATGGCCGTCAACGATACGGTATCCGTTACTGCTATCGCTTACGACGCAGGCACTGAGGCCGACACCGAGGCCGCAGGCGATATACCAGGCCCCGCTGGCGGTGGCGAAGGCTTCAATGCTGCTCGTAGTGACGATGCTGACCGAGTCTCCATGCACTCCGGAGTCATTAGCCAGGATGACGGCTTGTCGACATCCGATTTGAGCGAACAACATCGCTTCGATAACCCCGTCATACGCGTACAGATCACCCGTACCCTGTAGGCGTTCTCGCTGGCGGCTGTAGAAAATCAGCCGCCAGCAATTCTGCCGCTGTGATAATTCTGTGAAGTTTCCGGTCTACTATCCCTTCAGAGCCTGTAAACCGGCCCACACCGGCCGCGGGATCCACGCAGAATCGGGGACTAATACTATGACCAAGCGTCGCATTCTCATTGTCGAAGATGAACACGACATCGCAGAACTGGTTGCCTTACATCTCACTGACCTGTGTGATGAAACAGTGATTGCCAGCGATGGTTACGAAGGCATGCGCCACGCGAAATCTGACCACTGGGACCTCATCATTCTCGACTTACGCCTGCCCGGGCCGGACGGACTGGAGATATGCCGGACCGTGCGACGAGAACGCCCCTACCAGCCGATATTAATGCTCACATCAAAGTCGTCCGAACTCGATCGAGTGCTCGGCCTGGAAACAGGCGCCGATGATTATCTAACCAAGCCATTTAGTGTCCTGGAACTCGTTGCTCGGGTTCGAGCCATTTTCAGACGCATCGAGAACATGCAGCAAGCCGGGCAAAAGGACAACAAAATCGACAGCAGAGTGATCGCAGGAGGCCTCAGTATCGACTCCTCCCGGAGGGAGGCCATTCTCGACGGTCGCACGGTCGATTTGACCGCACGTGAGTTCGATCTGCTCGACTATTTTGCGCGACACCCTGGACGCGTATTTCGACGCGCGGACCTGCTCGACAAAATCTGGGGATATGGGCATGAAGGCTACGAGCACACGGTCAACTCCCACATCAATCGCTTGCGCGCCAAGATTGAAGCAAACCCGGCAGAGCCGGAAATGATCGTAACGGTCTGGGGCGTCGGCTACAAATTCGCAGCAGCGCAAACTGCAACTGCCGCTTAACTGTCGAATCAACATGAACACTTTATTTACCAAACTCTCAATCGCACTGCTCGTCATCGTCGGCTTAATGGGATCGGCCTTTTTTGTCGCCGATCGAGTTAATACGCACAACTACTATGAAGAACTGACGCAACGACTCAACGCGCCGATCGCGATGTACGTTACCGGACAACGCGACTTGATAGATGGCGGTATTGCGGACCTTGAAAGTCTCGGTGATCTGGCAAGCCATGCGATGGTCATCAATCCGACGGCCGAAATATATCTGCTCGACACCGATGGCAAGATACTGGGTCACGGCCTGCCGCCCGAAACGGTCCTTCAGGACCATATCGACCTCGTGCCGGTCAGAAAGCTTATCGAAGGCATCACCCCGATGCCCATACGTGGCGATGACCCTCGCAGCCGCTCACTACAAAAAGTATTTTCTGCGGCCGAAGTAAGATCAGGCGACACGCTTGAGGGATACCTCTATGTCGTGCTCGGTGGGCAAACCTATGAGGCGCTGGTAAACGACATCGGAGCATCCTACTCCGGGAAAATCAGCTTCTATGTTGCAATCGCCATAGTATTGTTGACGACTGCCGTTGGATTGCTGGTGTTTAGCATGCTCACGCAACGACTCAAACGCTTAAGTGCGGAAATGCGGGCCGTTGGCGAATCGGGTTTTGAAGTCGAACCCGAATTCGAGCATTCAGTATCGAACGGAGACGAGATCGATCAGCTCGCAAGAGCCTTCGTTACGATGTCGGCCCAGATCAAGAGCCAGATTGAACAGCTAACAGAGAACGACCGACTGCGAAGAGAACTCGTATCCAATATTTCGCACGACTTGCGCACACCCTTGTCCGCAATGCAGGGTTATCTGGAAACACTCATCATCAAGGGCCCCTCTCTTTCCGCGGAGGAGCGCAGCCGTTATCTCGATATCGCCCGTCGCCATTCGATTCGCCTTGGCGTACTAATCGGCGATCTGTTCGAACTATCAAAACTGGATTCGACCACGGCAATGCCCAATCTTGAGGCCTTCTCACTACCAGAACTGGTACAGGACGTTGCTCAGGAATTTCAGCTTGAGGCAGAAGGCAAAGGCATCAAGATGGAGATCGATCTGAACACGAACTCTGCTTTCACCGTCGGTGATATTGGTCTGATTCAACGCGTACTCGAGAATCTGGTCAGAAATGCTATCCGGTTTACGCCCGATGGCGGAACAGTCACGCTGTCAATTGCAGAACGACCACAGTCGATGACAGTGGCTGTCACCGATACGGGGGCAGGAATTTCGGATCGGGACATTCCACGAATATTCGATCGCTTTTATCGCGCTGTGCAGGGCGAGGAAGCGCAATCGGATTCGTCAGGCCTCGGCCTCGCTATCGTGAAACGTATTCTGGACCTGCATAACAGCCGAATTACGGTCGAAAGCAAAATTGATTTCGGTACGAAGTTCGAATTTGACTTGCCACTGTTTAAAGAAGCCGCCTGATCACGCTGACGTGGTTACCCCGCCGGCTGGAATTGCGATGGCTCCTGGTTCGTCATGTGCTCATAGGTTTGCCAGCGAAGTTCGACTAACTCCTGCGCACTTTGCATGAGTTTTTCAGCTTCTTCGGGATGCGTCTTGAGCAGAATCTTGTAGCGCATTTCGTTGTACGCATACTCGGATAGCGGAATGCTCGGGCGTGGCGAATCGAGCACGAACGGTTTCTTACCTGCTGCACGCAGCGTCGGGTTGTAACGCAACAGTGGCCAGTAGCCGCTCGCGGTCGCAAGTTTCTGCTGCTTCATGCCGTCGGCCAAATCAAAGCCGTGCGCAATACAATGACTATAGGCAAGAATCAATGATGGACCCTGATACTCCTCTGCTTCACGCATCGCCAGCAAAGTTTGCTGCGGGTTCGCACCCATCGCAACCTGGGCGACGTAGACATTGCCGTAGGAAATAGCCTGTAACGCGAGACTCTTTTTGCCGATGCGTTTACCCGCCGATGCGAATCCAGCGGACGCGCCGAGCGGTGTTGCCTTAGACATTTGTCCGCCGGTGTTTGAGTACACTTCTGTATCGAGCACCAGAACATTAACATTGCGGCCGCCGGCCAATACGTGGTCAAGCCCGCCTGCGCCAATATCGTAGGCCCATCCATCGCCGCCGACCAGCCATATGCTGCGACGTACAAGGTGATCAACGATCGATAGCAACGCGGCTGCTTTGTCATCCTGTTCAGTTTCAACCATCTGACCTAATCGTTTCTTCAGTTCAGCAACACGTCGACGCTGTGCTCTTATTTCACTGCCTACTCGTTGCCCGCCATGCAGAAGATCATGTGCAAGATCCTCGCCGATTTTCGGTTTCAGCTCATCCACCAGCTGCCGCGCAATACCTGCGTGATGATCAGCAGCAATACGCATACCGAGACCGAATTCCGCATTGTCCTCGAACAATGAATTGGACCAGGCCGGCCCGCTTCCTTCGGCGTTCTGGCTCCACGGAGTGGTCGGTAAATTACCGCCATAAATAGACGAGCAACCCGTCGCGTTCGCAACCAGCAAACGCGGGCCGAACAACTGTGACAGCAATCTCACGTAGGGTGTCTCGCCGCATCCGGCGCAAGCGCCGGAGAACTCAAAAAGTGGTTGCAAGAACTGCGCACCGCGCACGGAGGAAAAGTCCAGCGTTGCGCGATCATTAAACGCCAGTTGCTCAAAGAACTCGATATCCGCCTTACCCTGCTCCAGCAACGGTGCCTTGTCGGTCATATTGATCGCGCGAACTTCCGGATCATCCGGACTCTTCACCGGACATGCGTCGACGCAAAGGTTGCAGCCCGTGCAATCTTCCAGATACACCTGCAGCGAGTAGCGTGTCTCTGGAAAGCCGCGCGCACTGATCGGTGCCGATGGAAATGACTCCGGCGCTTCCTTAAGCGCGCTCTCATGGTAAAACTTGGCGCGGATCACACTGTGCGGACAAACAAAGCTGCAGTTGCCACACTGAATGCAAAGGTCAGGTTCCCAGACGGGTATACGATCCGATACGTTGCTCTTTTCCCATTTCGTCGTGCCGCTCGGATAGGTGCCGTCAACGGGTAGCATGCTCACAGGCAGGTCATCGCCATGGCCGCGCATCATTTCTGCCGTTACTTCGCGCACAAAACGCGGTGCTTCCTGCGGTACGACATCATCCAGCAGGCGCGTGCTTAGTCGGTTTTTCGGTATCTCAACCTCATGCATGTGATCGAGCGCGGAATCGACCGCCGCGAAATTACGCTCGATAACGGCCTGGCCTTTCGCTTTGTAGCTCTTCTCAATCGCCTTCTTGATCTGACTGATCGCTTCATCTCGTGGCAACACACCCGACAACGCAAAAAAGCAGGCCTGCATCACCGTATTGATACGCTTACCCATCCCGGCATCAAGTGCAACCTTCGAACCATCTATGACATACAAGCGAATTTCGCGGTCAACAATTGTCTGCTGCACGGGCTGCGGCAATTGGTCCCACACATCGCTGGCAGACCAGGAACTATTGAGCAGCAACACCGCTTTGTCCGCTGCATCTCTCAACACTTCGATCTTGTTGATCAAAGCGAACTTGTGCACAGCAATGAAGCCCGCCGACTGAATCAGGTAAGGAGCTTGAATTTCATCGGGGCCGAAACGCAAATGCGAAACGGTTTGCGAACCGGATTTCTTTGAATCGTAAACAAAGTATCCCTGGCAATAAAGATCCGTGTTCTCACCAATTATCTTAATACTGTTCTTGTTTGCGCCGACGGTCCCATCGGAACCCATGCCAAAAAACAGCGCTCGCGTTACGTTATCGCCTTCAATTTGAAACGACGTGTCGTAATCGAGACTTGTATGCGTCACATCATCATTGATGCCGATCGTGAAGTGATTCTTGGGCTTTGACTTGGCCAGTTCTTCAAAAATGGTTTTGACCATTGCTGGCGTAAACTCTTTTGACGAGAGGCCATAACGTCCACCGATCACCTTCGGCATCGCCCGCAGCTCACCATCACTGACTGCCTCGGCCAACGAAGTAACGACATCCTGATAAAGCGGCTCACCGCTGGCGCCAATTTCCTTGGTCCGATCCAGAACCGCGATCGCTTTGGTGGAGTCAGGAATCGCTGCAAGCAGGTGTTCTGCCGAAAAGGGTCTGAACAAACGGACGTTCACAACACCATAGTCTTTTTCTGGCAGCGCACTGATTGTCTGCCTGACTGTTTCCGCACCGGAACCCATGAGAATAATGACCCGCGTAGCTTTTGGATCACCGTAATAGTCGAACAGTCGATATTGACGGCCAGTTGTCTCGGCCAGGCGATCCATGGTCGCTTGCACGATCGCGGGCGTTACCGCGTAGAAACGGTTTACGCTCTCACGTCCCTGAAAGTACACGTCCGGATTCTGAGCTGTGCCGCGAATGAACGGATTGTCAGGATTCAGCGCACGGCTGCGGTGCTCATAGACCAGCTCGGCACTCATCATTTCGCTGATCTGCTGCATGGAAAGCAAGTCGATTTTGCTCACTTCATGTGAGGTACGAAAACCATCGAAGAAGTGAATAAAGGGCACGCGCGCCTCAAGCGTCGCGGAATGACTAATGAGAGCCATGTCCTGTGCTACCTGCACCGATGATGACGCCAATTGTGCAAAACCAGTCGTACGGGCGGCCATAACATCCTGATGATCGCCGAAGATAGACAATCCCTGGGCTGCCAGGGAGCGTGCTGCGACATGAAAAACAGCCGCGGTAAGTTCGCCGGCAATCTTGTACATATTCGGCAGCATCAGCATCAAGCCCTGAGATGCGGTGAAAGTCGTGGTGAGTGCACCAGTCTGCAGAGCACCATGAGCGGTGCCGGCCGCGCCGCCCTCGCTCTGCATTTCCATGATGTCCGGGACCTGCCCCCAGATGTTTTTCTTACCACTGGCTGCCCAGACATCCGTGAGTTCGGCCATCGTCGACGACGGAGTAATCGGATAGATCGAGCAGATTTCACTGACAGCGTAAGCAACTCGCGCTACTGCCTCGTTACCTTCCAGCGTGCGTTTTTCAGTCATCGGGCATGGTCCACAGATTCGTCCGGCTCATCGATCATTTCAATAGCGTGGCACGGACACTGCTCATAGCAGACCGCGCAGCCGGTACAGAGATCGAAATTGAATTTGTACCGAAGTCCGGGGCCGAGTTTGATGATGGCGTCTTCAGGACACGCGCCATAACAACCATCACATTCAAAGCAGTTGCCGCAAGAGAGACAGCGACGTGCTTCGAACAACGCCTCGGTCTCAGACAGGTTGCTCATTATTTCGTCAAAGCCGCCCTCTCTATCGGTTACCGGCAGCCGCTCCTGTTCCCTCTGTGGCGCAGCGGTGCGATACCAAAGGTGCAGTTTTTCGTGACCGACCAGCGCAGGCCGTGCGGACCTCTCGTACTTGCCGCCCTTCAGGAATGAGTCAATATGACGCGCCGCATGTTTGCCATGACCGACGGCTATCGTCACCGAGCGATCACTGGGTACCATGTCGCCGCCTGCGAATATGCCTGCGTGGCCGGTCATCATGTTGTCATCAACAACAACCGTATGGTCCCACTTGAATTCTATGCCGGGCACGGATTCCAGAAAGCCTGTGTCCGTATCCTGGCCAACGGCGAGAATCAGGGAATCCGCTTCGAGCGACTCGAACTTGCCGGTCGGTTGCGGGCGCCCGTCTTCGTCCAGCTCCATCACTTCCACTTTGAAAGTCGATCGGTCGATCTCCTTGATCGTCCTCAGCCAGTTGATCGTGATGCCCTCTTCGATCGCCTCATCGGCCTCAAAGTCGTGCGCGGGCATACTGCTGCGATCACGTCGATAGATGATCATTGCTTCGACCGCACCCAGACGTTTTGCGGTACGCGCGGCATCCATAGCGGTATTGCCACCGCCGTAAATCGCGACCCGACGACCGATCTTCGGTGGGTCTCCGTCGTTCGCACTACTCAGGAAGCTAACGGCGTCCAGTATTTTTCCGGCGTCTCGTGTCGGGATGTCAATTTTCTTACTGATGTGTGCGCCAACCGCGATGAAGACCGCATCGAACTCGCCGGCTTCTTTCTCTGCCAGAACATCGTCGACGCGATGATTCAATGTGATTTTGACGCCGATATCTTCAATTCGCTTGATCTCGGCACGCAGCTCGTCACGCGGCATGCGATACGCCGGAATCCCGAAATGGATCATTCCACCCGCCACGGGGCCGGCTTCACGAATTTCGACATCGTGGCCCATCCGGACCAGATGGTAGGCAGCTGACAGACCACTGGGCCCGGCACCAACGATCAATATTTTCTTGCCACTCGTTGTTTCAGGTTTGGCAAAACTCCAACCTTTCTCAAGCGCCATGTCGCCGAGAAAACGTTCAACAGCATGAATACTGACCGCGCTGTCAGTGAAAGCCCGATTGCATACGTCTTCACAGGGGTGATAGCAGACTCGCCCATGGATTGAGGGCATCGGGTTGTTGTCGACCAGCTCGCGCCACGCGCCTTCATGGTCACCGGCTTGCTCCAATGCCAGCCAGGCCTGAATATTCTCGCCCGCAGGACAAGCATCGTTGCAGGGCGGCATGAAGTCGACGTAGTCCGGACGACGATTGCGTAGTGCGCCTGTACCTCTGCCGTGGCGTGTGAGGTCCGCGCGTTTTGTCAGGTCATTAGTAGTCATAGTTCGGTATCAATCATAGGGATTCACGGTTTAAAGGACATCGGGATTTGTACTAACGAAATAAGGGCAAACAACACTGCAAATTAGAAGCCGGTCATGGCACCGGGCCTCGCCCTGAGCAGCTTGAAGCGGTGAAAACCCAGGTCAATGTACGGCTGTAACGGGAAATCGACCATCCCCATCAGGTCACGATCCTTAATTGGCTGTGAGCACTGAAACCTGCCACCTTTGCCTTTGTTCATTTTGGAGATAGACGGGTAACACAGCTTCGACGGACAAGTCAGAGCGCAGCCGGCGTTGGCGAATAACGTGACCTTGTCCTTGGCTTCTATTTTCTCGAGAAATTCAAGGTCTTCGTTGACTCGCATGGGGAGTACCACTGAGTCGTATAACTCGGTCGCAGCGTCGATTTTTCGATGGGTCTTGATGTTCTTAATCACGCTCGCATCGATACGGTAGTTTGGAAAGTCCTGTCTTATCCACTTCGCCAGCTCATCATCGGTACAAATAATCGAGTTGCATGCTCGATGGTACTTTTCCAGCAGGCCCTGGTTCAGTTCGTACTCTCCTCGCTCAACGTAATGATTCGACAACGGCAGTCGAATGCCTATACCCGCATTGTTGAGCTGCGTGACGTCGCGATCGGATAATTCACGTGCGACAAACTGGCGACCACCGTACAGCGTACTTCGCTCGACGAAACCGAACAGACTGTCGATTTCCCGCAAGGGCATATTGCCGTACTGATTTCTGAGATACGCGAACACAGGGACATTCGGCGACTTGCTTCGCGCTGATACGGTGAACGTCGCTTCTGGTGGTGCCAGCGGCTCTGCCTTGGAAAATATGCGGCCAGCGGGAATCGGCACCGCCTGCGCGTGAGTATCTAAACTGACCATCCGTAAGACGCACTGCCTCCATCACAACGAGGTAGCAGTCTCGCACAGGCCTGTGCGACCGAATATCCGTAGAAGTCGCAGGCCTAGGCGCCCGCTTGTCGGATTACATCCATGAACTGCGTGCCATACCGCTCGAGCTTTTTCTGGCCGACGCCAGATATTCTGAGGAAATCGTCAGACGTGCCCGGTTTCTCGGTCGCCAGTTGATTGAGAGTCGCATCGTGGAAGATAACGTACGGTGGAACATTGTTTTCGTCTGCCAGCCGCTTTCGACATTCACGCAACGCCTCCCACAAGTCATGATCCTCCGCCGCAACAGGATCCGGCTTCGCTCGCGTCTGCCTGACTTTTTTTGCAAGCAGCAGATCACGACGCAGTGGCAACTCGACTTCGCCGCGTAACAACGGGCGGCTTTTTGCATTGAGCATGAGTGAACCGTAGCCACCGGTATCGACCGTCAACAATCCAAGCACAACAAGTTGCCGCAATATTGAACGCCACTGTTGCTGCTGCAGATCGGCACCAATACCAAACACGCTTAACTCGTTATGACCGTACTCGCGAACCTTCTCGTTGTCCTTGCCCATCAATACATCGATAACGTGTACAGCACCAAAGCGCTGTCCGGTGCGATAGATGGTGGATAGAATTTTCTGCGCGACCTCAGTGCCATCAAAGACTTCAGGAGGCGACAGGCACACATCGCAATTGCCACAGTCTTCTTCGAGCTCATCACCAAAATAGGCAAGCAGTGATCGGCGTCGGCACTCGGTTACCTCGCACCAGCCGAGTAACGAATCCAGCTTGAATCGTTCGCTGCGCTTGTGATCCTCACTGGCAATCGACGCGTCAACCATCTGCCGAAGACGGACCACATCCTGCAGCCCATAGACCATCCACGCATCAGCCGGCTGGCCATCACGCCCGGCCCGGCCAGTCTCCTGATAATAAGATTCCATGCTCTTTGGCAGATCCAGGTGTGCAATGAAACGCACATCCGGCTTATCAATCCCCATGCCGAAAGCGATCGTAGCCACAATAACGACGCCGTCATCACTCTGGAACCGCATCTGATGCCTGGCCCGCACAGCCTTATCAAGACCCGCATGATAAGGAATCGCGTCGAAGCCTGCCTTGGATAGCCAGGTAGCCGTCGCTTCCGTCTTCTTGCGCGACATGCAATAGACAATCCCGGCATCGCCACGGTGACTTTCCAGAAATGCCAGCAACTGCCGCTTGGCATCAACCTTACTTTGCACCAGGTAACGTATGTTCGGACGGTCAAAGCTCGCTATGAAACGCTCTGGCTCGACCAGGGCCAGCCGCTCGATGATCTCGGTTTGCGCCATTGCTGTCGCTGTTGCAGTCAACGCCATGCGCGGCACGCCCGGAAAACAGTCGGCAAGCCTGCCTAATTGCAGGTAGTCCTCGCGAAAATCATGGCCCCACTGAGAGACACAATGTGCTTCGTCAATGGCGATTAATCCAACATTCGATTTCTGTAGTAATTCGATGGTGTGACTTTGCATCAAGCGCTCAGGCGCGACGTAGAGCAGTTGCAGCTCGGCGTTTCGCAAACGCCGGAACAAGTCCTGTTGCTCCGCAGTGCTCAACGTGGAATTTAGATAGGCCGCTCGTATGCCCAGTTGTTCGAGCGCAGCAACCTGATCCTGCATCAAAGCAATTAGCGGCGATACGACCAGTGTCATGCGTTCGCTAAGCAGCGCAGGCAGCTGATAGCACAAAGACTTCCCACCACCGGTAGGTTGCAATACCAGCGAGTCGTGACCTCGCATGGCCGCTGCGATCACTTGCTCCTGATCGCCACGAAAACTCGTATAGCCGAACACATCCCGAAGAATGCTTGTCGCTGTCTGATTCATGGCCGTGAGTATACCGATGCATGGCGCGCACAACAGAGGCGCTATCTCACCGTAATCCCACTATTAGCAAGAATGGCCACCGCTGCCCTGAAATTTGGCTATGCAGCGCTATTCCCACTTATACTCTGCGAAATCGATCAGACCATCAATGATCAGACCATGAAAACTCCATAAGAATTCTGATGCGACGACGCAGGGGATAAGAATGACCTTTCGCTTCACACCGATGGCGTTAATCGCCGTGCTGTATTTCTCTGTCGCAGGCGCGCCGACCTTCGCGCATGACACAGCCGACGCCCATGACGATTCGCTACCACCACTGATACTGGGAGTACTCGATTTCCCGAACTCAGGTGCCGCGGCAGCACAAGATGCCTTTTCGCGAGGCGTAATGCTGCTGCACAGCTTTGAATTCGACGACTCACGCAGTGCGTTCCTGGAGGCGCAGTCAATCGACCCGGGCTTCGCCATGGCGATCTGGGGAGAAGCGATGACGCTCAATCACCCGCTGTGGTCGCAACAGGATCAGGAAGCAGCACTGCAAGTACTGGACAAGCTGCCGCCCAGAGGCGCCTTGCAGCTTACAGAGCGAGAGCAGCGCTACCTTGACGCCGTTTATATCCTGTACGGAGAAGGCACTAAACCCGACCGCGACATTGCTTACATGAATGCAATGCGTGAACTCTATGAGAGCTATCCCGATGATCTTGAGGCGGCAACGTTCTACGCGCTGTCGATCCTTGGTTCGGTCTATGAGCGCGACTTTCGTACTTACATGAAAGCGGCGGCGATTCTCGAAGAGGTCTTCGCGATACAGCCGCAACACCCGGGCGCCGCGCACTACATGATTCACAGTTATGACGATCAGGTGCATGCGCCACTGGGTCTGCGGGCCGCACGCGCCTACAGCAAGATTGCGCCGTCGGCGTCGCATGCTCAGCACATGGTGTCACACATTTACACGTCGCTCGGAATGTGGGAAGAGGTCGTTACAGCGAATCAAAATGCCGTACGCGTCTCGGAAGAAAGCATGCTTAGAGCCGGCAAACCCATCGCGGGCAGATCCAAGCATTCGCTGAGCTGGCTGCAGTATGCGCTGCTGCAGCAAGGCCGGGCCGAAGAAGCCCGTGAGACGATGCAGACAATGCGCGATGACTTCGCTGCGCTGCCAAATCGTGGTAACGCGGTACACAACATGCTGATGCGCGCCATTCATATCGCAGAAGACCCGCAGGCCGAACAAATCCTGCTCACCCAGGACATGCAGGATAGTCCGCTGGATGAACAGGCTATAGATCACTTCGCAACAGCTTATCGATATACTGCCATGCACGACCTGCAGGGTGCTCGTATCGAACTGGCGTCGTTGCAGGAGCAGATTAATAACAGCAAAATACTGAGCGTTGAAGAAGGTTTGCACGAAGACCCGCATGCTACGTCGGCGGACGGCTACACGATTGCAACCATTTACGCCGGGGAATTGCGGGCGCTAATTCAGTTTAATGAAGGAAATACCAGCTCTGCATTGCAACTGCTTGCAGAGGCGGCTGCAGCCGAGCATGCGCGGCCGCTGGAGTACGGCCCACCGTACATTTCCAAACCCTGCGGCGAGTTAATGGGTGAGATGCTCCTGACACTCGACCGCCCTGGCGAAGCTATACCCTACTTCGAAAAGGCGTTGCAGAGAAACACCGGTCGAACGTTGTCGCTGCTGGGCTTGCTGCGTGCACAGGAAGCGCTTGATGATCCCGCGGCGAATGAAACACTGCAAAGACTTGAATCCAACTGGAACGCTGACATGGCGGCTTTGCGGGCGGTCGATTATGTCTGGCTCTCGGCGAGTACGGAGTAGATATTGACTGACCTCTCACAAGCTGGCGCCACAAGCATCCTGGTCATCACTGTTGCGACCAGTCTGCTCGGCCTTTACAAGCTGCCACAGCTCATAGACTGGTGCCTGTTTCGGCCTTATTTCTTCTGGCGCGAGCAACAATTCGGCACGATGATCGCCAGCGGATTCGTGCATGCAGATATTCCACATTTGTTGTTCAACATGTTCACTTTCTACTTCTTCGCATTTTCGCTGGAAGAGCACATCGGAACGATCCCGTTTCTTTCGCTCTACTTTATCGGGCTCGTTGGCAGCCATTCCTGCACCTTGATCAAACACAGAAACAACCTGGAATACGCTTCCCTGGGTGCCTCCGGGGCGGTCTCCGCCGTATTGTTCGCTTACATCGTCTATTTTCCGACCGCAACGCTGATGATCATTCCGATCCCCGTGCCCATACCCGCCGCGTTGTTCGCAGTCGGCTATGTCGCCTATTCGTTCTGGGCCTCCAAACAATCCGGCGGTCGCATCAACCATGACGCGCACCTCTGTGGTGCCATCAGCGGCCTGCTTTTTGTCGCGGTGAGCGACACCGACGCTTTGATACAAGTGTTTACAGTATTTTCGTAGCGAATAAGGTCGAATATCGGGCTCAGGACTACTACAATCCTGCATCCATCCGATTGACTCTTTCGTTCCGGACACCTTCGACTCATGACCAAGCAATTCATGACCAAGCGCTTTGCAGCATTTCTCTTCCTGGCCCTGGCCTTGAACACGGGCTTCGCACAGTCCGTTCCTGTATCCGTGGAACGACTCGGTGACCTGCTCGTGGCTCGCGAGTTACGCGCATCGGCAAGCGTTATTTCGGCAAATCGCAGCGTTGTCACATCTGAGGAGACGGCACTCATCGAAGCGATCCTGGTGGACGTCGGCGCAACCGTGGAAAAAGGTGACGTTCTTGTCCGATTGGACAACGACAATGCAACGCTGGCTCTCGCACAGGCCCGCGCCATACTCGACGCGCTCGATGCGCGAATCGAACAAGCGCTGTGGCGCCTGGCAAAATCCGAAGACCTGCTCAAGAAAAGTTTCGTTTCGGACGATGAGATCATCGGACGGAATACTGACGTCGCTGTCCTGCAGGCCAATCGCCAGGGACAACTCGTCGCCATTCAAGCTGCTGAACTCGCTTTAGCTCGAACCCGTATTCGCGCACCGTTCAATGCATCGGTCGTGCAACGGCAGGCGCAGGTTGGCAACTTCGCACAGCCCGGCACTCAGTTGATGACGCTAGTGCAGACTGATAACCGCGAAATTGATGCCGAGCTCGACCCGCGCTACGCGATTTCCATTCCCAGTGTCAGCAAGCTGCGCTACGTGAGCCTGGGCCGAGAGTTCCCAGTCAAGCTGTTACGCCTGTCGGACGTCGTTGAGACGGATACACGCAAACTTCGTGCTCGCTTCGGTTTCACCGACAATGAGGCGCCGATCGGATCCAGCGGCGAAGTCGCCTGGACGGAGATAAGTGGTGTAGTCCCGGTAACCTTGATCGTACAACGCGGTTCGGTGTTCGGTGTCTTTACCGCACAGAACAACAGAGCCGTGTTTGTGGAAATTCCTGATGCCCAGGAAGGCCGCCCCGCGGCATTAGACCTTCCGGATGACTCGATGATCGTCACCCGCGGTCACGTGCGATTACAAGACGGCGATGAATTGCTGATCAGCAACGAATGAATTTCTATCGCACATTGCTGACCAACCATCCGTTGGTCAACATTCTGTTCTCTGTAGTGCTGGTCATGGGCATGGTGTCGTATTTCCAAATGCCGCGCGAGCAGGACCCCGAGATTAATTTCAACTTCGTCAGCATCATGACGATACTGCCTGGCTCCACTGCTGCAGACGTTGAGGAACTGGTTACCTCACCACTCGAGGATGCGCTGCGTAACGTCCAGGACATTCACTTCGTCAGCAGCACATCGCGTGAGAATGTCTCGAATATCCTGGTTCGCTTTCGCGAGCTGAGCGATTCTGAATTTGACAAACGCATCACTGATCTACGACGCGAAATTCAGAGCAAGACCAACGATGAGTTACCGTCCGATGTTGAAGACCCGCACATCGTCGAAATCACATCGTCGAACGGCTTCCCTACGGCGATGGTTGTTGTCATCGGCCAGGCCGATGATGAGCGAATGCGCCGTCAGGCCAAGCTGATTAAGGAAGAGATCGAGCGAATATCCGGCGTCGACAGGGTACAGGCATTCGGCTTCAACGAGCCCGAGCTACAGATCGAAATTGATCCGATCGCGGTGGCCGCCTATGGCATTACAGCGGCTGACATAGCCGATCAACTCAGAGAGTCGTACCGAGATGTTTCCGCCGGTAAGATCGATGTAGCCAATGAAGCGTGGCAAATTCGGGTGCGCGGCAAAACCACTGACCCCGAAGATTTGGCACAGTTCCTGGTCGCGCCAAGAAACGCGCCACAAAGTAAGATCGCGCTCGATCAGGTCGCCAAAGTTCGTCGTGGCCGACAAGAAGCTCAGCAGCTTGTGAGTTTTGATGGCCAACCTGCGGTGACAATGTCAATCACCAAGATCGGCTTCACCAATACGCTGGATCTGATCGACAAAATAAACTTGTACGTTGATGAAAAGAACGATGATCTTGTCGGCACCGGAATCAGTCTCGTTCTATCCGACGATCAGACCACGCAAACACGCAAAGCACTCAGCGTAATGCAAACAAATGCCGCGGTCGGAATGTTGTTGGTGCTCGGCGTTTGCTGGCTGTTTCTCGGCATGCAAATCGCGACATTTGTGACGCTTGGAATTGCGTTCTCGATCTCAGGTACGTTCTGGATGTTGCACGTCACCGGCAACACACTGAATGTCTCGGTACTGCTCGGTATTGTCATCGTTCTCGGCATGCTCGTTGACGATGCGGTGGTAATGGTCGAGGCGCTCTACTATCGCCTGCAGCGTGGCCAAGAGGTGGTCGCTGCGGCAATTGATTCAATTCGTGAGGTAGGGACGCCAGTCACTTCAGCGGTCTTTACTACCATATCCGCCTTTACGCCGCTGATGCTACTGCCGGGAATTGTCGGCGATTTCATGCTCATTATTCCGCTGGTTGTTACCGTCGGATTGCTGGTCAGCCTGATTGAAGCGTTCTGGATTTTGCCGTCCCACGTTATCGGCTCTGTCAGTCGATCGAAACCGGACAGCAATCCGTTGGATCACTGGCGCGCACGTTGGACTCATTTGGTTCGTATCCGCTACACCCGCGCTCTGGCCTACGTATTCCGCCGACCGATCCGGTTCTTTTGCGCCGCAGGTCTGGCCTTCATATTATCAATCGTAGGCCTGGCAACCGAAAAGGTCCGGGTTGAGTTTTTCACCTTCGATCCGATCCGTATGTTCTACATCTATGTCGACATGCCGCCCGATTCGCCGATCGAAGGCTCTCTGGCGCAAGCCGAGCGCGTCGCGGAAAATATTCGCCCACTCATCAATGACAGCGAACTGCGCGCGATCACAACCCAGGCCGGGGTCAAGTTTACGGATACAGAGCCATTGTTCGGCGACCAATACGGCCAGATTCAGGTTTCACTCAGCCCCAAGGGCGCTGACGGTCGAAGTGTCGGCGAAGTCGTCAATGCAATTCGAGAAGCAGCGTTTGCCGCACGCGGCGACGCCGAGATTTCATTCTTCGAGCTAAGCGGCGGACCGCCGGTTGCCAAGGACATTGCAGTACAGGTTCGCGGTGACAACACAGAAGAACTCAGAGCCGCCACGGATGCGATAAAGAAGATCGTGCAGAGTATCGACGGGTCATCGAATGTCGTGGATAACGACGTGCCCGGACGCTACGAATTGACTCTCGACCTCGACGACAGAGCCATCCGGCAAGCAGGGCTTAGTCAGGGTGCTATCTCAAGATTAATGCGCCTGCATGTTGAGGGCGAGATCGTTGCTTTCACACGCGATGATGGCGAAAAGGTTGAGCTGCGAGTGCGAGGACCCAGGCGTATTCTCCAGGACATCACTGACATACTGGATGATCCTATCGCTTTGCCACAAGGCGGCACGACGACATTCAGGGCCCTGACTACGACGCAGGTCAATCGCAGCAGCGGTACGATCAGACATTACAATTATCGACGCTCCATTACCGTTGAGGCGGACCTCGATCCGATAAAAATCAATACGGTGAAAGGCAACAAAGTCATTGCCGAAGAATGGAGCAAAATTCGCTCGGCATATCCGGGAACCGATCTGGACTTCTCGGGAGCGTTCGATGACATTCAGGAAAGTCTCGACGCTATGTTGATCCTGTTCCTGTTTGGTTTGGGGTTGATTTATCTTATTCTCGCAACACAATTTCGCAGCTATTTCCAACCGCTGTTGATCGGCACTACTCTGCCGATGGCGTTCACGGGTGTTGTTGTCGGTTTGTACATAACCGGTAATCCATTGAGTCTCTATACCCTTTACGGCGTTGTCGCTTTGACCGGCATTGCCGTGAATGCGGCGATCGTTTTGATTGATGCGGCCAACACCCGTATCAATGCCGGCATGCGGCCACTACACGCCGTCATGTACGCAGCCCGCCGCAGAGTTATCCCGATCATCATGACGGCAATGACGACCATCGCTGGCTTGTTTTCGCTGGCGACGGGACTCGGCGGTAAGTCTTTGCTGTGGGGACCGGTCGCTACCAGCATGGTATTCGGCTTGTTCGTGGCAACCGTTCTAACGCTGTTCCTGCTGCCAGTACTGTTCCGCTCCTTCATGCGCCTGCGCGATCACCGCATCCGCAACACCCTGTCAAAATTAATCCACCACAAACCGTCCTGATGAATCACACCTGCATCGGCACACCGTAGGAACCCGCCCCAACGCACGATTCCCTAAACCGGCGTACCGTAGGAGCCCGCCCCAACGCACGATTCCCTAAACCGGCGCACCGTAGGAGCGCGCCCCAGCGCGCGAGCGATAGCAGCGGTCGCCAGACCGCAAAGCCCAAAAAGCAAACCCCAAAAAACAAGCCCAAAAAGGAACCCCACCCAAAAAACCCTGCAACAACTCAGTCAAGCAACAACAATCGATCAGCCTCAATCACACCGTCCGGCGACAAAACAAATTGCTCAAACTGCCAGCCGATACAAAAGCTGCCGGTCTCATCAGGGTTTTCTGTAACCCTGAGATCAGCGGGATTGACGCACCGCTTGGTGTGATCACTCAGTAACCTGGCAATGCTCGGTCTTTCTGCTGCGTACACGATGTCCATGACGATCTCCTTGGAACGCTTCTTTACGTTCAACGGCAGGATATCGCCACAACACTTAACGTTGCCTGAAACTTATCTGAACACCACCTGAAGCGAGCAACGACTCAACGTCAATCATTGGCCGCGCCCCACATCGCGGCCTGCGCTACGCGAGCACAGAGTGCTGTTTGAAGCCCCTTTGATGATTGACAGCTATCGGCCGAACTCGCACAGTGGACGTTCTGGTGGCCCGGATAGTGAACGCATATGTTGCAGCGTCTGATCATTTGGCTGGTTCGTGTCATCACTGATACGTTTTTTCGACGTATTGACGTCGTCAATATCGATAACGTGCCGAAAGACGGGCCTGTGATATTCGCAGGCAATCATCCAAATGCACTCATGGACGGATGGTTGCTGACCGCGAAGTGCGGCCGCTGGCCTTTACACTTCATGGTCAATGCCAAGCTGTGGAATTACCCCCTGCTCGCGCCAGCTCTCAGCGCCAGCGGTGCCGTGCCCGTTTACTCGCGGCAAGATACCGAGGGCGAAGTCGACAACGAGAAAGCATTCTCGAAGTTGTACGACGTGATCGAAGCTGGCAATTGCATGGGCATTTTTCCAGAGGGAATCAGCCATGTTGAGTCGCAGCTGAGTAAATTAAAAACCGGAGCAGCACGGGTCGCTCTTGCCGTCGCAGCCCGAGGGAAAGTGCAGGTCAGAATGGTTCCCTGCGGTCTGAACTATATTCACAGACATCGCTTTCGCAGTCAGGTGGTGATCGAATTCGGCGAAGCAATTGTTGTCGACGAAACCTGGGTTAAGAAATATGAGAAGGACCAGCGACAATCCGTCAGGGACCTCACGGACCTGCTTGCTGCCGCGCTCACGAACGTCACGCTGAATGCGCCGGACTGGCGCACATTGCGCATCATTCAGACTGCACGGCGTCTGTACAAACCCGCCACGGCAACGCTGACGCCGAGTGACTACATCGAGCTGAATCGCCGCTTCGTCGATGGATATCTGCAAAATATTGACCAGCCCGAGTTGCAGTCACTGAGCACGGAAATTGAGGAATACCAGGCGCGGCTGGATATGCTCGGACTGAAGGATCACCAACTCCGACAAATACTCAGTCCCGGCAAGATATTCCGAAAACTGCTGCTGCGCAGCCTGACCATGCTCGCACTGCTGCCACTCGCAATTCCGGGCGCACTGTTGCACTTGCCGGTCGGCTGGATCGCCGCCACTGTCGGCGAGCGATTCAGCTACGAGATGGATGACATCGCGACACTCAAAGTGCTGGCCACAATATTGCTACTGCCAATATCGTATCTGGCGATTGCGATATCCGTGGGCGTCAATTTTGGCGGCTGGTGGGCACTGTTCGCGATGGCCGCACTTTCATTCAGTTTTTTCACGTCAGTCAGGCTGCTAGAGGCAGAAGCAGGTTTGATGTCATCAATGCTGTCTTTGCTCAGGCTAACTCGCCTGGGAGGAGATGTTGATGAATTGCGGCGAACTCGTGCAGATCTGGTCAGCAAAATTCGAGATCGAGTAGAACAAGGCAGCGATGCGAATATGCCGAGAATGTTCACTCGCGAGGACTTCAATCATCAGTGATGAATCGCGCGAGGCAACGCCTGACGGATCTTATTGGGCCGGAATCACCGTCGCTTGCCAGGCGGCCACTTTCCAGACGCCATCGCGTCTTACGAATGTGCCGGTATTGAAGTAGTACGAATACTCTGCTTCGGCGTCTGAGTTCTTTGTGGTTGTACCGACCAGCTTGAAGGCGACGACTGCGGTCTCGCCATGCAGCTGAATTTGAATATCTTCAGCTGACCAGACAGGACCTGGTTCATTGTCCTCTTCAACAAGGTCCTCTTCTACAATGTCCTCTTGAACATTGTCCTCTGGCGCCGCTGCAAAGCCTGCCATAATCTCGGCCTTCGTCGTTCTTGTGCCGCTGGAAGACGTGTAGATCAGGTCATCGGCCCAAAAGCGCTCGTGCGCTGCTTCAGTGGCAGCAGCAGCGAGAAATTCATTCAACATACTGGTCAGTTCTTCGTGATCTGAAGCTGTCGCCGTTGCGGCCAACGGCAGGAACAGAAGTGGCAGCAAGACCCGCATAATTTTCTGACGATAGTCAGTTGACATGATTTGACCTCGAATGATGGCAGTCAGAGTCACTGACCAGGATGACGGTACTCAGAGTAACCGGCCCGACTCACACCGCAGTTCTGGAACATCCGGACATACTACTGAATCAAACCGTTGATTTGCCAGCATTGACTGCCCTCATGGACCGGTTTCAGCTAATCAGAACACATGGCAGGCTCAGATTGCCGCTATGATGTCGGTCCAACCCAGCACCGATTAGCGATGAACACCTCCGCACTTAGCAGCCGCAATTACCTGATCTATCTGGCCGGCAGTACCGTGTCTCTGCACGGGCTGTGGATATATCGAGTCGCGCTGGGGTGGTTCGCCTGGCAGCTATCGGGCTCCGAGCTATGGGTTGGTATCGTCGCTTTCTCACAATTGGCCCCAGCCGTTGTTTTCGGACCCGTGTTCGGCGTACTCGCCGATCGCTTCAGCCGCCGCAGAGCGTCCTTACTCATCAATGTGCTTAGCGCAATGAACATGGTGCTATTGAGTGTTCTGACCGCAAGACATCAGGTTGATATCACCGTCTTGACGATGGTTGCTCTCATGCAAGGCACGCTCGATGGCGCGCACGCGCCGGTTCGAATGACGATCGTTCCCAATCTTGTCGCAAGAGAACAGCTGCACAGTGCGATCGCACATTCCTCAATATCGTTTAACGTCTCGAGGTTTATTGGCCCCGCCATCGCAGGACTCATTATCGCCAAGTACGGCGTTGCCACCGCTTTCGCGGTCAACGGTATTTCCTACCTCGCCATGCTTGCCGCGGTGCTCGTCGTCCATCTGAACCCCTCGGTCGACCGATCGGCGTCTCCCAGTGATGTCTGGTCGGATTTGCGCGAGGGAGTCCGCTACGTTTTCAGTCACAGTACTATTCGCGCCCTGTTAGTCGTCGTAGCAATCGCATCCGTTCTCGCCCGCGGCGCTGTGGAAATGATGCCGGCCTTTGTTGATCTGGTTTTCCAGCGCGGTAGCAGCGGTCTCGCAATTCTCACCTCAGCGCTGGGCGCCGGCGCGATCGCCTCCGGACTGGTTTTGGCCAGGGGCACTGCCTGGCTAAGCGTTCGAGTTATTCGTATCGGGATGATTATTGCCGGTCTTTTGCTCGCGGCATTGGCAAGCAACAGCCAATTTTCGGTTGCGATTCTCATCGTCATTCTGCTTGGCGTACTACTGTCCATGTGCGGCGTAGGATCACAGATTCTCATTCAAACTATGGTTGAAGATGAGCTTAGAGGCCGGGTGAGCAGCCTGTGGGGAATGATCGCCTTTGGTGGCACGGCCGTGGGAAGCCTCATCATTGGGTTTTCGGCAACGATCTATGGGCTGCAACAGACCATTCTGGTGTCCGGCCTCCTATGTGCTGCAGCCGCCCTGCTCACGACCCGCGGGCGTCCAGATTCGGCCTGAAACCGCCGTCACCACTAATACGTCACAGCAAGAATAGCCAAACCTCAGGCTTCGACAGCTCGGTCAGGCAGTCGGGTGCGTCTGAGCCACGCGCTGCAGGTGCTACCGACCACAGCCACCGAGCAGTTTTGAAAAGAACAGATCTGAAAAGAGCAGATCTGAAATACCGTTACCCGATGCCGAAAATACGATCGATCTGGCCCATCAACTCAGGTGAAAAGCTGTCTACGAACTGCAGCGCCTTCATGTTCTCGTGCACTTGCTCAATGCGGGTCGCTCCGGTCATGACAGTACTGACATGCGGGTTCTGCAGGCACCACGCCAATGAAAACTGCGCGAGACTCGCACCCATTTGTTCAGCCAGCGGCTCAAGGGCGGAAACTTTCGCGAGCCGATCGGCATCCGTCAGCTGGTCCTGCAACCAACCGAAACCTTCCAACGCACCACGGCTGTCACTGGGAATACCCGCTTTGTATTTACCCGTCAGTAAACCCGAGGCAAGCGGACTCCATGTTGTAGCACCGATGCCGTGATCCTCGTACACGGGTGCATACTCCGCCGCAAAACGATGACGCTCAAACAGGTTGTAGACTGGCTGCTCTACAACCGGTTTGTGCAAGTGGTGGCGTTCTGCGATCTCGATGGCGGACAAGATATCTGCCGCCGACCACTCGGATGTCCCCCAATAGAGCGCTTTGCCTCGCTCGATGATGTTGTGCATTGCCCAGACCGTTTCTTCGATGGGCGTGGTCGGATCAGGGCGGTGACAGAACAATAGATCGACGTAATCCAGCCCAAGCCGCTTTAGCGATCCGTCAGTTGCTTCAATCAGATACTTTCGATTGAGCGTATTCTGCTCGTTGGGGCCTTCATTGAGACCCCAGAATAATTTTGTCGAAACCAGGTAGCTGCCGCGACGCCACCCCAGCTTTTTGAGTGCAGCGCCCATTACCTCCTCAGACTTACCACCGGCATAACCCTCGGCGTTGTCGAAGAAATTGACGCCCATGTCGTAAACGGCCGCCATCATCGCAGTCGCATCGGCAACGCCGGACTGTGTGTGAAACGTCACCCACGAGCCGAACGATAGCTCGCTAACCTGAATGCCGGATTTACCAAGATGGCGATACTTCATAGGCACGTTATTCCTTAATCAGGCGCGATAGAAAATTGAGTAGAAGACGGGAACAACGACCATCGTCAACACCGTTGCGAAAATCAGTCCGCCAATAATGGTGATCGCCATCGATGCGAAAAATGCATCCATGAGCAGTGGAATCATTCCCAATGCGGTAGTCAACGCAGCCATCGCAACCGGACGCAGACGGCTGGCGCCCGCGTCCAGAATGGCCGGCATGAGATCTTTGCCTGTCCCCGACTCAATATTGATCTGATCAATCAGCACAATGGCATTCTTGATCAGCATGCCCATCAGACTCAGGAAACCCAGCAACGCCATAAATCCAAATGGCTGACCCGTAGAAAGTAATCCAACAGTCACACCGATCAAAGCAAGTGGCACACAAAGCCAGATAATCAGCGGCTGGCGCAAAGAATTAAACAGCACTATCGTGACCAGGATCATAGCGAGCACAAAGGTCGGGATGGTCGCGCTCAGTGCCGCGTTCGCTCTCCCTGAATCTTCATACTCACCGCCCCATTCGAGTTGATAGCCCGTTGGTAATTCAAGCGCTTCGACTTCCGGCCTGACTCGACCGAATAGCTGCGTGGCCAGTCCCTTGTCCGGGTCCGCGTAAATCGTCATGGTACGTTTTCGATTGCGCCGATTGATAATCTCGTCTTCAAACACGGTTTCAAATTCAGACACGACCTGACGCATCGGAATCATGCGCTGTGCAACCGGGCTCCAGATCTGCAGGTTTTGCGCACTAGCGATGTCTTCCCGGTCCTGGTCGCTGGCGCGAAGAATGATGGGTATCTGCAAGTCCGCTTCGCGATAGTATCCGGCGATCTCGCCCTGAAACGCCTGGCTCACAACCTTGGCGACCATGGGCCGGGTAATACCGCTAATATTCGCGCGCTGGTCTGCCAGGACCGGGCGAATCAGCTTGACCTGCTCACGCCAGTCGGTGCGAACTGATTTCGAATCGGCGTCCGAACGAAAAATGGCCATCGTTTCCCGCGACAGTCGCCGCAGTTCATCAATGTCGGGCCCGGAAAATCTCGCCTGAATCTTGCCGGTTGAACCGGGCCCCAACTGAAACACCGAGTAATAAGCCAGCATGTCCGGATACTGCTCTGCCATATAGGTGTCAATAATCGGACCAATCTCCGCAATGCTGCGGTAGTCCGCAACATCTACCAGCAGTTGCGCATAGGAGCCGCTCAATTTTTCTGGCGCATAGGTCAGCAGAAAGCGAAGACCACCCTGTCCTACTAAAGAAGTCACGTGAGTGACGTCTTCGAAATCCCCGATGTAATCCTCGAGCTCGGCTACGCGTGCCACCGTTTCGTCAATATGCGTTCCCTGCGGTAACCAGACATCGACCATGAACTGCGGCCGTGTCGACCCGGGGAAGAAGCTCTGCTCAACATAAGTGAAACCCCACAATGCAGTCGCGAACATGCCCAGGACAATCGCCGTTGTCAGATATCGCTTGCGAATACACTGGCTAAGGAAATTTTTATACTTGAGATAGAAGCCTTGCTCGTATGGGTCCTGCTGCTCTTCGCCAGCCTTCGGCGGCTTGAGGAACATGACACAAAGCAGAGGCGTAACGGTTACTGCAGTCACCCAGCTGAGCAACAAGGAAACCATTACAACCTGAAACAACGAGCGGCAAAACTCTCCGGTGCTGTCATCTGAAGTTCCGATCGCAGCAAACGCCAGAATTGCGATCAGCGTCGCACCCAGCAACGGCCACGCTGATTGTTTGACTACCGTGCTGGCGGCTTTCTCGGCAGTTTCCCCCTTTTGCATGCGTATGAGCATGCCATCGACCACCACAATGGCGTTATCCACCAACATACCCAGCGAAATGATGAGCGCACCGAGCGATATTCGCTCCAGCGCCACGCCCATGGGGTTAAGGAAGACGAACGAGCCAAGAATGGTGATGAACAAAATCGCGCCGATTAACAGACCACTGCGTAGTCCCATAAAAATCAGCAATACAACAATTACGATCACGACCGCCTGCAGCAAACTCACGATGAACCCGGAAATAGCCAGTGACACCGCATCCGACTGCACAGACACTAATCCGAAGTCGATACCAACCGGCCGTTGCTCCTCAAGTTCGGCCAAACGTTCGTAAAGAGCATCGCCCATCGTGACAACATTGCCACCGCTGACGGTGGATATACCCAGCCCGATACTTAGCTGACCATCGTACCGAATCAGCGTGTTCTGCGGCTCAACGTAGCCGCGCGTCACAGTCGCAACGTCACGCAGCAGGATTTGCTGCCCACCAACACCACGAATCATGACTTCTTCGAATTGTTCGATAGCCGCGAGGCCGCCAGTTGGCTCGATAGTGATAAATTCTGTACCCACACGTACTCGGCCGGAGTTCGTGATGACATTCTTTTGCAACAGCTGATCGACGATTTCCTGCGGCTCAATACCGAGCTGTGAAACTCGATCGCGGCCAAACGTAATGTAGATCGCCTCTGTGCGCTCGCCATAGGTTGATATCTTGCCTACGTCTGCAACCAGCAAAAGCTCGCGCTGCAGCACGTCGACATAGGCCTTTAGCTCGGCGTAGCTATAACCATCAGACGTAACCGCAACGAAAACTCCAAATACGTCGCCGTAATCGTCAATGACGATTGGCTGTCCAGCCCCAGGGGGCAAGTCAACGCTGGCGTCATTAATTTTGCGACGCAATTCGTCCCATACCTGCGGCAGAGATTCCTGGTCATAGTTATTCTTGATGGTGACCGTCAGCGTCGACAAGCCGCGGTCTGACTTCGACACAACTCGATCAAGCTGTCCGAGCTGTTGCACCGCAATCTCGAGCAAATCAGAGACTTCCTGCTCAACTTCCTCCGCCGAAGCGCCCGGGTAAGGCGTCATGACCAATGCATCTTTGATAGTAAATTCGGGATCTTCCAGTCGACTCATGTTCTGGAATGACGAGATTCCGACGACCACCATGACGACAGTCAGCACCAGCGTGACGACCCGATTCTTGATTGCGATTGCGGCGATATCCATTGTGCGGCGGCTTCCTTGGTTCGTTATCAGGACTAACTGGTCGAGCGACTAATTGTTGTTGAGGTCTCTCACCAACATATTCTCGGTAAGGCTGTTCACACCCGAGATGACGATCTGATCACCGACCGACAGACCGTTTGTGATCCTGGCATTGCCACCCGATAACTCGCCTACCACTACGTCTTGCTTACGCACCCGCATGGACGAACCGTCAATAATCCAGACGAACGCATTGCCAACATCATCAGCAACAATGGCGTTGGCAGGAACGGATAGAACACCCTCCTCGGCACTGTTTCGCATATTCCGATCCACGACGACACTGCCTGTCATGCCAGGACTTACGCTGGCATCTTCTGGCGGCTCAAACCCCAGCGTCACTTTGTAGGTTCGAGTTACCGGATCGGCGCTGGCGCTCATCTCCTTTATGTAGGCGGGAAATTCGCGCCCGGGCAGAGATGCGATTTGCACCCGTGGGTTGATTCTCCTGGTTACCTCATCCCGAGGTTTTCCTGAATCGCCCCGCACCCAGTCTCTTTCTGCGACATCAACACGCAGTTCCAAACTTGATTCATCCTGCAACGACAGGACTGGTTCTTTGGCTTGAACATTTGCGAAATCTTCAACGAGCCGAGCAACGATGCGGCCAGCGAAAGGTGCCCGTAGCTGGGTATCGTCGAGCGCTTTTTTCGCGACATCCAAATCAGCTTGCGTCACATCAAGACGGCCCTTGGCACGGCTGACATCCTGTTCGGTTACAGCATTGCCTTCAAAGGCCTTCGCGTAGCGATCGTAATCCGATTTCGCGGTATCGCGTTGTGCCTTCGCCCTGTCGCGCTGAGCGACGTAGTCTCGCGCATCAAGTTTGGCAACGACATCACCGGTCTGCACGTTCTGCCCCTCGGCGACTATGCGCTCCTGCATGCGGCCTGCCACCTCAAACGCCAGATCAGCGGATTGGGCGGCAAACACGCTGCCGGGCACCTCCAGCGTCTCGCCGCCGGCATTCACGCCGACCGTCATCATTTTGACCGGCCGAGTAACTTCCGGCATCTCAGCCACTTCTTTCGGCCCGCAGGCCGTAATTACGACCGTTGCTGACAACAGCAATAACATTGATGCCGCAGACTGGCTACCGATTCTTCGCATTAGATTCATAGGTATCTCGAACGACCTCGTGCGAGGTCCGTAATACAGTTTTAAATTCCGCCGGAATGGCGGCCACTTGCCAATATATTAGCAGTTTCACCAAGCCGAACAGTGATCAATTCAGTTGCGACTCTATCCATCGATCGATCTTCGACTCAAGCACAAATAACGGCAGGCTACCGGACGTCAGAACCTCATTGTGGAACTCGCGAACGTCGAATGCATCACCGAGTGCCTCTTCAGCGCGCGTGCGCAGCTCGCGGATTTTCAGCTGCCCTACTTTGTAAGCCAATGCCTGCGAGGGAATCGCGATGTAACGCTCCACCTCTGCAACGACATCAACATCCGTAATCGGCGAATTGCCCTGCATCCAGTTGATCGCATCTTCACGAGACCAGCCCATCGAGTGCATGCCGGTATCGACGACCAGACGATTCGCTCGCCAAATATCGAAGTACAGAGCACCTAGATACTGCATTGGATCCGTGTAGAGCCCGAGTTCCTTACCCAGCGACTCCGCATACAGCCCCCAACCTTCAACAAAAGCGGTGTAGCCTCCAAATCTTCGAAAGGCGGGCAGGTATTCCATCTCCTGCGAAATAGACAATTGAAAATGGTGCCCCGGCGCTGCCTCGTGCAGTGACAAAGCTTCCATCACGTAATTTGGGCGTGATGCAAGATCGTAGGTGTTGACATAGAAGATGCCTGGCCGCGAACCGTCCGGTGTACCCGTGAAGTACTGCGCGGCGGCCATCGACTCCGCGCGAAACGCTTCAACAGCCATAACCACATAGTCAGCTTTGGCTTTGACATCGAAGCTCTTATCCAGCGTCGGATTGATTATCCCGCGTAAGTCATCATAAGCATCGAGCAGGTCTTGCTCGTCGTCAAAAAAGAACTTGGGATCAGTACGCAGGTGCACAAAAAACGCCTGCATGTCACCATCGAATCCAACTTCGTCCTTAACCCTTTCCATCTCTGCGAAAATTCGCTGTGCTTCGCGCTTGCCAATATCGTGCACTTCCTGCGGCGTGTAGTCTGTGGTCGTCGATTCGCGAACCATAAAGGCATAATAATCTTCGCCGCCGGGCAGGTCCTGCTGACCAATGGTCTCGCGCGTGTTTTGCGAATATTGATCGGCAATATAGTCATGCAATCTCGCATAAGCCGGCGAAAGCGTATTCATGATGTGTTCGCGATACGCCGCCGTAATACGCTCGCGGTCCTCATCTGAGAAGGTATCCGGCATGCGAGCGATCGGCCCCCAGAAAGCACTTTCCTCGGGATCACCCACAACCTGAGCGGCAAGTTGTGGCAAGGCTTTTTCCATGAGGATTCGCGGCTGTACTACGCCCAGCTCGACGCCTTCACGCATCCTGGTAATTGACAGGTCGACATTTCCCGGAAAACCGCTTGAGCGCGCGATCCACTTGTCGTAGTCCTCAGGGGTTTTGAAAGGCTGTGCTACGGAACCGGAGCCAAGCATTACGACCAAGCTCGGCATACTGAAAAACTGGCTGATCGGCGTTAGCCTTTCAAACTGGTCAAAGCCGCTGTCGTGTCGTTCGATCGCATTTTGCCGCTCTAGCTGAAAAATTTCATAACTCAGCAGGTCCTGCCCTTCAAGGCTCGATTGATCGTAGCCCTGTAATCGAGTCAGGTAGCGAGTGTTCATGTCGTACCAGACTGTCGCATATTCATCTGACAATGGATCGTGCGGATACCATTGATCGTCGAACCGGCTGTCACCGCGGAACGTTGCGTCCAATGGATTCAAGGCGAGAAATTCTTCATCGTACTCCGCATAAAGCTGGTTGAGCTCAGTCGTAATATCGACAACAGGCACCTCTGGTGCCTCAGCTGATGGGCCGCACGCGGCGAGACCGAAAGCCATTATGACGGCCAAAGCACCTTTTCGAGCAGATCGAATCATTGTTCTTATTCCTTTTGGATTCAAGAGACTACTTGCGGGCTGCGTAGTGTAAACGTCAGACCAATTGCAGGGAAATAGTGTCTTATTCGGCAACAAATGGCAGAATCGGCCGCTATTCGGCCGGCGCCCAATGGTGCCGCCCACTACACAGGACACCGTTATGAAGAAGATCATAATCGCCATCATTGCCACAGGCGTTCTCGCAGCTTGCGGCCAGGACCCCGCCACCAGCGAGGCTCCGGCCGCCGCTCCAGCTCAGCCGCTCAAGTCGGGCGTTGAACTCACCGGCATGGATACCAGCGTACGGCCGCAAGACAATTACTATGAGTATGCCAACGGCAAATGGCTGCAGGAGACCGAAATTCCGGCCGACCAATTTGGTTGGGGCAGCTACATGACGCTGCGCGACGAGTCACTTAAGGACGTGAAAGTGATTGTCGATGAAGTTTCAGGCGACGTTGAAAGCAGCGAGTCCGCCAGAAAGATCGGTAACTATTTCAATGCCTATATGGATGAAGAACGCGTTGAATCGCTTGGCATGGCGCCGTTGGAAAGCCTATTTGCGAGCATTGACGCGGTGGAGGATCACGACGCCATGGCACGCTGGTTCGGTGACAACAACGATATCGGTGTCGACGGCCCATTCAATCTCTACATCAATCAGGACGACAAGGACTCGACGGTCTACGCGATGTTCATTGTCCAGTCCGGACTCGGCCTGCCCGATAAAGAGTATTACGTCGACGACTCAGAACGTGGCATGCAACTTCGTGACGGTTATCTCGCCTACGTAGAAAAACTTCTGGCAGCATCAGGTTATGACGATGCTCCGGGTGCTGCGCAGCGCATTGTGGCTTTGGAAACAAGCCTTGCCGAGCATCACTGGGACAAGGAAGACAGCCGCGACGCGGACAAAGCCTACAACAAGGTTATGGATGATGAGCTTGGCGCCATGCTGTCAAACTTCAATCCCGATGGATACTTTGCTGGCATAGGATCTGGCCGTCAGGAATACGTCATCGTCAGCCAGCCTTCTTACATTACAGCGGCTAACGAATTGTTTGCGGCAACCGATCTCGATACGTGGAAGGAATACGCCCGCATCAGCACGATCTACGCATTCTCCAACTTCCTGACCAAAGAAGTTGTCGATGCCGAGTTCGAGTTCATCAGCAAGACATTGCTCGGAGCTGAAGAGCAACAGCCGCGGTGGCGACGTGCCATTTCATCCATGAACGGAAATATGGGCGAACTACTTGGCCAGCTCTACGTCGATAAGCACTTCCCTCCGGAAGCGAAGGAACGCATGGTCGACATGCTCTACTATTTGAGTGAAGCATATGCAGATTCCATTAAGAACCTCGAGTGGATGAGCGAAGAAACCAAACTACGGGCGCTTGAGAAACTCTCGAAATTTACACCGAAAGTAGGCTACCCGGACGAATGGAGGAACTACTCGTCACTGAAAATCGCAGGTGATGATCTGGTTGGCAACATTCGTAGTGCCCGGGAGTTCAATCACTACCGAAACATCGACAAGTTGGGCAAGCCCATTGACCGTGACGAGTGGTTCATGGCGCCGCAGGACGTGAATGCCTATTACAATCCGGGCTTGAACGAGATCGTATTTCCGGCTGCGTACCTGCAAGCACCGAATTTCCAGCCTGACGCCGAGGACGCCTACAACTATGGCGCTATTGGCGTAACGATTGGTCATGAAATCGGACATGGCTTCGATGATCAGGGCAGCAAGTACGACGGCGACGGCAATCTCAAAAGCTGGTGGACTGATGAAGACCGAGCCAATTTCGACGCACGCACCAAAGGTCTGGTCGAACAATTCAGCAAGTTTGAAGCACTCCCCGGTCTGTTCGTGAACGGCGAGTTCACGCTCGGTGAGAACATTGGTGACCTTGGCGGCACATCAATCGCACTGAAGGCCTACCGCATGTCATTGCAGGGCAAGGAATCACCCGTTATCGATGGCTTCACCGGTGACGAACGATTCTTCCTCGGTCTGGCGCAGTCAAGTCGGATCTTGTGGCGCGATGAGTTGATCGAGTTGTTGATCAAGTCAGACCCACATTCACCCGACGTTTTTCGTATCAATGGCGTACTGCCGAACGTCGACGACTTCTACACAACCTATGACGTGAAGGAAGCTGACGCGCTGTACTTACCACCTGAAGCACGCGTTCGAATCTGGTAGTAAAGTCTAAAGGGTCGAATCGCAGACCGCGTAATTGCGATTCGGCCCGTCCTTGTCAGGCCCGCCCTTGTCAACTAATAGTGAAACAGTTGCAAAACAGGCTAGTGGCCCACTAGATACGCTGGTGAATGTAGTCGATTCTTAGCTTGAGAATTTCGAAGTACGTTGCACAATCAGTTTGGGTGTCGTGCACGTATTGAACAGCGGTATCAGCCAGTGCTTTCTTGTCGTCACCAGCCTCGACCACAGGTTCCATCAGCACTTCCTTTTTAAAGTCGATCAAACCCGATATTTTCTCGTCGGAAAGCCCCTGCGCTTTCGACGCAGACATCGCGAGGCTGTCGAAAAGCTCATGGGCAGCATCCCAACGGGCAATGGCTTCCTTGAAATGTTCCGGGCTATTCGCCAGCCCTTTGTAGATATCGACAGTAATTTCATACTTGATGCTGCAGTCCATTAGCAAGCTGGAGTCCCAGCTCTGCATTTCCTCCTGGTAAAGAGGATGCGAGAGGTCCAGTTCCTGTGCATTTGCCGCGCCGAAAAGCGTTAGCGCGACGAGTGCGAGTATGGCCGATCTTGGCATTTTCCAGTCTCCTGTTGCTGCAGTGAGCATACTAACGAATTGACCGCTTAATGCGTGAATCCTCGTCAAGTTTGAGCGGTCCCCGGCGAATTACCACCCAAAATTGACAGTTTTTTGCCATTTCGGGTCGTGAATTCATTAGCAAGTGTGGATAATGCGAACCCCGGCTTCATTTCTCAGTCGGAGAATAGAGTGCCCGAACGGGCCCGGGGACCCCAGGAGACACCCTTGAATTTGACACGCCTTTCGCTATCCAATCCGGTCGCCGTTGTTGCCGCGACCATATTGATATTGCTGCTAGGCGTTATGGCAATGCTGAGCCTGCCCATTCAAATGATTCCGGACGTGCAGCGGGCGTTCATTCAGATAGAAACTGGCTGGCGTTCCGCGGCTCCCGAGGAAGTGGAATCAGAAATCATAGAAGCCCAGGAAGACGCGCTTCGCGGTACTCCCGGCCTCGAAAAAATGGAGTCGTCCGCGAGTCGCGGTAGCGCCAACATCAATCTGATGTTCTCAGTCGACACCGATCTGCAACGTGCACTTATTGAAGTCATCAACCGACTCAATCAAGTACCTCGCTACCCGGACGACGTTACTGAACCGAGCATCTATGCCGGGCAAGACAGCTTTGGCGCGCAGATCGCCTGGTTCTCGTTGACTCGGGTACCCGGCAACGAACGTCCGATGCCGAGTTACGAAGATTTCGTCAGGGAAGTCGTCCAGGCGAGAATTGAACGCGTTCCCGGAGTTTCCAAATCGAATGCGTATGGCGGCAATGCCAACGAGGTACGCATCACTTTCGACCCCTATCGAGCAGCAGCGCTCGGTATCGACATTCCAACTTTGGCTGGCCTAACCGGAAACAACCAGGATACGTCGGGTGGCTTCGCTGAAGTCGGCCGTCGTCAATACACCTTGCGTTACGCGGGCAAGTACGATTTGGACGAGTTCGGCGACATGGTGCTTGACTGGCGCGGCGGTAACCCGGTGCGCCTGCGCGACATCGCGACCGTTGAAGTAAAGATGCGTGATGCGCGCGGCTTCATGATTCAGAGCGGCGTCGACTCAATGGCCTTTGATACGCAAGTAGAACAGGGCGTGAACGTGCTTGACGTGATGAAAGAGCTCAAGCTCGCGGTCAAAGAACTTGAAGAGGGGGCACTAAAACGCGAGGGCCTGCAGATCAAGCAGGTCTACGATGAGACGACCTACATTGAAGCATCGATCGCTATGTTGAGAACAAACCTGCTGCTTGGCATTGGTCTCGCCGTAGCTGTGTTGTGGTGGTTCATGCGCCGCTTCCGTGCAACGTTCATGGTCGCAATCGCCATTCCGGTCTCCCTGCTCGCCAGCTTCGCGGTTATGCAAATGACAGGGCGTACGCTGAACATGATTTCTCTTGCCGGTCTCGCGTTCGCGACCGGCATGGTGCTCGACGCCGCGATCGTTGTGCTTGAAAACATTGTTCGACTACGCGAAAAAGGCATCCCCGCAGAACAGGCAGCGAGCGAAGGTAGCCAACAGGTTTGGGGTGCCTTACTGGCATCGACCGCAACAACCGTCGTCATATTCCTGCCCATCATGTTCCTCAGCGACGTTTCGGGTCAGCTATTCGCCGATCTCGCTCTGGTGATCTCGGTCGCCGTAACGGCTTCACTGCTTATCGCGATATCGATTATTCCGACAGCCGCCGCGAAGTGGCTGGAGGGCGTCAAACTGGAAGATTTGCATACGGAATGGTGGGAAAAGATCACTGCCAAAATTATGCGTATCACTGACAGCAAACGAATGCGGCAGATGATAATTGTCGGCCTGTTCATGGGCGCAACGACACTTACATGGGTTCTGCTACCGCCTGCTGACTATTTACCAGAAGGCAAACAGGGCTGGGTGTTCGCCTTTATCATGCAACCACCCGGGCAGGGCGTTACCAATGCACGGGAAGAATTTGCGAATCCTGTCATAGAGCGACTGGCTCCGTATCTTGATCCGGAACATGAACTCGCCATCGATAACTACTTCATGGGCGTGTTCGGCTCATTCGCTTTTGCCGGCGCAGGCATGGTCAATCAAGACGATGCCGATCCATTCGTCGACAAATTGAACTCGGAGATCCTCGCAGGATTTCCGGACACGATGGCATTCGCCAGTCAGTGGGGCATATTCGATCGCCTGGGTGGCGGCAGTAATATCGAGTTGAACATTCAAAGCCGCGACATGGACGCCATGCTGACGGCTGCGAGGGCCGGAATGGGGCTGGTCGGGCAATATCTACCCGGCGCACAGGCTCGACCAATCCCCGGTGTCGACTTTGCTGAACCTGAGTTGCGACTGATTCCCGACGAGCGACGCATCACTGAAGCCGGCTGGACACGTCGCCAGGTTGCGACCGTCATGCGAGCGCTCGGCGATGGCGTGTATGTTGGCGATTATTTTGACGGCGACCGCAGCATGGACATCGTCTTGCGCGCTCCGGAATGGACCAGCCCGGAACAACTCGCTTCAACACCGCTGGCGACACCAGAAGGTGGCATTCAATCGTTGGATCAGCTGGTGCGTCTCGAGCGCACAGCGGGTCCAAACGAGATACGCCGCGTAGACAGACGACGCGCGGTTACGCTATCAATTACCCCTCCGGCAGATTCATCGCTGGAAGAAACCATCGCCATTTTGCGAGCGAACGTGGAACCCGAATTACTGAAGATGTTGCCCGCCGATGGCGAAATCAGTTATTACGGCAGCGCCGACGACTTGCAGATCGCGCTCACCAATATGGCAAGAAGTTTTGCGCTGGCTATTGTTGTGTTGTATCTCCTGATGAGCGGTTTGTTCCGGTCTTTCGTCGACAGCCTGCTCGTTATTGCAGCGCTTCCTCTGGCCACCGTAGGCGGTGTCTCACTGCTGCGCATCATGAATTTGCCAATGGACCTGTTAACCATGATCGGCTTTATCACGTTGCTGGGCCTGGTCGTGAATAACGCGATACTACTGGTCCATCAAACACGAACCGCGGAACGCGAGGGACTTGACCGACGCAGCTCGGTGGAACAGGCCATACGTCGACGGCTGCGCCCGATCCTGATGAGCACACTTACCAGCCTGTTCGGCATGCTGCCACTGCTACTCATTCCCGGACCGGGTTCGGAGGTTTATCAGGGCCTTGCCGCGGTGATCGTCGGCGGCATGTCCGTCAGCACTGTCTTTACTTTGATATTCCTGCCAAGCTTGTTGCGCTTGGGCGAAACAGAATCCTCGCCAGCAGTGGCGATGACGCCATCAAGTGCACCCGCATGAGAAATTCAGCAATGAAAAACTTCGGTCGACCACTACTCGCTTCTATACTCGGCGTGTTCATTTGCCTGTCCGCTTTTGCTCAGGGTATGCCTCCTGCATCCGTAGTTATCGCCACTGCCGAAATGCATGAACTCGCACCGGCAGTTGACGTTCCGGGCACCGTAATCAGTCGCTATGACGCCCTGCTCGCCTCCGAACTTGCCGCGAAGCTCGTCTGGATTGCCGAAGTGGGCACGGTTGTTAAGGAAGGCGATACCGTCGCTCGACTCGAAGACTTCACGTTCAAACTCTATGAGATGGAAGCACAGAGCATGGTTGAACGCGAAGAGGCACGGGTAACGTTCTTGCGCTCAGAAAAAGGTCGCCTCGATCAGCTGTCGGAAAAGAATCTGTCTGCCAAAAGCCAACTCGATCAAACCATCTCGGATCTGGCCGTGGCTGAAAGCGAACTGACAATAGCGAAAGTACAACTTGGCCTGACGCAGATATCCATGCACATCACGCAAATTCGAGCGCCGTTTGATGGCATCGTGACTGAGCGCATGCGCAGCATTGGCGAGCGCCTGAACGTCGCCGACGAAGTGATTCGCCTGGTGGACCCCAACTCGCTCGAAGTTGTTGCCAGGGCACCGCTGAACACGGTTAACTATATCGAACTGGGTGACGTTCTCGAGTTGCACAATGACTATCGGCAGGACGAAGCGCCGGTACGCACGATCGTACCTTTTGGTAACCCGCAGTCGCACATGTTCGAAGTTCGACTTGAGGTCGACCCGGCCAATTGGACCGTCGGGGAAAGCGTCCGCCTTTCAATGCCTACAGCGAACATCAAGGAAGTTCTCGCCGTTCCGAGGGACGCATTGATCCTGCGACGTGAAGGCGCTTCAGTATTCAGAGTGAATGACGATATGACGGTTGAGCAAGTCAGCGTCATAACAGGCCTGGGTGATGGCAGCCATATTGAAGTTATTGGCTCACTGAAACCTGGCGACCGGATAGTGACTCGCGGGGCCGAGCGACTGAGCAGCGGCATGCAAGTGAGCTCCGGCAGCGGCCAATCGGATGCTGGCAGCAACGCCGCCGAGAATTGAGATTCGAGTCTGGCCGCAGTTCGGGCCTGGTCAAGACAGCCAATCTTTCCGTAGCGCCGGTTTCGGCGTACAAATCGGACCTCCGATTGCATTTCTCGTGTAACGTTTTGGCGTGCCGTGCGTCGTTGTCACCATAGACGAGATATTTGCTATACAGGCTGTGACAGACGAACAGTAAATTCAATGGGTTGCCGACGGCGACTCAACCTGTCAAGCCGCCGTGACGAAGTCCACGGCCGTTACAAACTTGTGTGGACACCGGAGCATCTCCAGGAAAGGACGTATTCATGAATTTGCAATCATTGGATCTCGCCGTCGTAGCCATCTACGCAGTCGTGCTCCTGGTACTCGCGCAGTGGGTATCACGAGAGAAAGTTGGCCACGAAAAAGACTCCAGCGACTACTTTCTCGCTGGGCGGAATTTGCCCTGGTGGGCCATCGGCGCTTCACTCATTGCAGCGAATATTTCAGCCGAACAAATCATCGGCATGTCGGGGTCCGCTTTTGTCATGGGCATCGCGATCGGCGTTTATGAGTGGACAGCGGCTATCGCGCTGATCGTCGTCGCCAAATGGTTGCTGCCCGTATTCCTGAAGCACGAAATCTACACGATGCCGCAGTTTCTCGAGCAACGTTTCGACCATCGCGTCAGGAATGTTATGGCCATGTTCTGGCTGGGCATTTACGTGTTCGTAAACCTTACGTCGATCCTCTGGCTGGGCGCGCTGGCCGTTAATACAGTGACCGGCCTTAGTCTGGTCTGGGGCATGCTCGGATTAGGCTCGTTTGCCGTCGCCTATTCGATTTATGGCGGACTGAAAGCGGTCGCTCTAACAGATATTATTCAAGTCACGCTGCTGGTTTTTGGCGGGATACTGATCGCTATAATTTCGCTGAACGAGGTCTCTGGCGGACAAGGTGTGATGGCCGGCTTCCAGGTCCTGATGGAACGAGTGCCAGGTCATTTCGACCTGATCTTCACGAAGGAATCGCCGCATTATATGGACCTGCCCGGCATATCAGTTCTGGTTGGCGGTATGTGGGTAATGCATCTGTCATATTGGGGCTTCAATCAATACATTATCCAACGCGGGCTGGCAGCAAAGAGCGTTCGTGAAGCACAAAAAGGGCTCATATTTGCTGCGTTCATAAAAGTGTTGATGCCGATCATTATCGTATTGCCGGGCGTGGCCGCCGTCATTTTGGCGCCCGACCTGGACCCTGCCGACAAAGCGTATCCAACGGTTATGAATTTGTTGCCTGTCGGCATTCTTGGTCTGGTGTTTGCAGCGTTGATCGCCGCGATCGTCTCATCGCTCGCATCGATGATGAATTCAATATCAACGATCTTCACGATGGACCTTTATCGCCACTTCAGTAACGGTGAAAATTCGGAGAAGCGCCTGGTAACGGTTGGTAGAACGGTGAGTGTCGGCGCGATGATTGTCGCATTGATCGTCGCTAAACCTTTGCTGGGCAATTTCACGCAGGCATTCCAGTTTATTCAGGAATTTACCGGTTTCTTTACGCCAGGCGTGGTCGCTTTATTCCTGCTCGGCTTTTTCTGGAAAAGGACAACCGCGAATGCCGCGTTGGCGACGGCGATCGGATCGGCGGTGTTTTCTATAGCATTCAAACTATGGTGGCCCGAGCTCCCATTCATTGATCGGGTCGGAATTGTCTTCCTGCTGTGTGTCGCTGTTGGCGTAAGTATTTCAGCCATTCAAGGTGCAGAACTTCATCCTGATGCGATTGACTACAAAGACGTGGATACATCCACAACAACGGGCTTCAATATAGCGTCCCTGGTTATCGTACTGCTGCTGACAGCGCTCTATGCTACGTGGTGGTAGAATGAAACAGCCCTGGATTCCGTCATGTCTCTGGAGCTATGTTGTTCGTAGAGTTGCGAGGTAAGTTATCTTGGCCGCTTATATCCCTGTCCTGATCTGGTTCGCTGGCACTCTCGTTTGTGCTTACGTTGCTCGAAAACGCGGTGTCAGGATCACCCCTTTGTGGACCTTGATTGCGGTGATTTTCGGACCGTTTGCGATCCCGTTGGTTTTTCTTGCCCGAACCGACAACTCCGATCAAATGCAGAACTAATTGCATCGAGAAAGTAACTCGTAACAGCAATGGATCCTCGTTGATCAGGAATCACTGAGTCGTCACGATACTCATCGCAGTTATGGTTGCACTCGCAGTAACAATAGCTGCAACCACATTGGACTGGCGGCCTAACCCAGGTGGAAATTTCCACAGCACAACCGGAACAGATCGGGCGATCGCGTCCGCAGCAATGACAAGTTGCTGCGCTTCAGTTCTTGCCATTGTCGGTTTGTTGACTTTGTCGATTGCAGCTCGGTATTCCCGAAGCAGGTAGGTAGAAGACCGAGAGAAATGCAGCTTACTATGCGCGCCGCTTTGACTCCTTATAAACAACGGTTTTAGCACGTTGCCCAGCGTCAGGATAGAATGCGCTCAACAGGAGAAGCAATATGACCATTGTGCAGGATCTAAGCTTTAGTGCCAGCGCTGAGAAAGTCTACAGCGCACTCACCTCTGCAGCTGAATTTAGTGATGTAACGGGCGCGCCAGCAGACATATCAACCGATGAAGGCGGTGCATTTACGTGCTTTGGCGGCCAGATTGCGGGACGACACATCGAACTGATCCCCAACGAAAGAATCGTGCAGGCATGGCGTGTCACCAGCATGTGGGATGAAGGGGTCTACTCCATCGTAAGATTCGACCTCCAGCAGGATGGCGACGCCTGCAAATTACGCCTCACACATACTGGTTATCCCGAGGACGCGGCCGGACACCTGGAAGGCGGCTGGCACAAGATGTACTGGGACCCGCTGGGTAAGTACTTCGAGTAACACGCAACTTCGACTTTCTGTGTAGCCGCAGTCGCCGAGCAGCGTTACTTTGTTGGAAAGCGGGCGCGTAGCTGGTGAGTGACTAGTCGATACCATTCGCAACGTGGAATTAGCTGAGGTGCCACTCGATTGCTTTCAGGAGGCAAATCATGAAAGGTGGGCTTCCTTGCAGCCGCTAGCGCTCTGCCTGTCGTAACTGACGAGCCTGAATTCGATCAATACACCGGTCGCACCATTCCACATTCGCGCGGACTTTCGTTAATCCCAGGTCCAATGTCAGTTGTGGGTAAAAGCTCTCGTCAGGCAGCTCGTCCGGATAACGAGGGTCGTTCGATCGCCATTCTTGCTCCGCACTTTGCAGTGTTTCAAGCCAGTCCAGCATGAATTGACGGAGCTCCTGCATGAATTGGATTGCCTTGTCGTCATCCAGGTTGGCGAGAAAAAACACTTGCGCGAGGTATCCGATTCGCTCACTACCAACCGTGGGACCATCGAGTAGCCAGGCCTGTAGTTCACGTCCCCCTTTCGCAGATCTCTTGTAGACGCGGCGAGTTGGACCGATCTCGGACTCGCTGGTCCTGCTGCGCACGAGCCCGTCGTCTTCCATCTTTTGCAACAGTGGGTATATCTGCGATAGCTCAGCACGCCAAAAACTCTGTAGTGATTTTTCAAAACGTTTCTTGATGTCGTAACCACTGTGAGGTTCACGCAGAATTCCGAGCATGATGTGTTTCAGGCTCACGCGAGTTCACCGAACTTGCGTTGATAGTGGCGCGTCCAAAGCAGGATCGCGGGAATACCTATAATGGTAGGTGCTATCCAGGGAACGACCTGCAGCCAACCGGCCAGATTAATATCTATAAGTTGCGCTGACCCGAACACGGCGAAAGCCGTGTGAAAAGCGATCCCGGAACCGAGCATCGCGCCAATGTGTTCATACATCCAGGCGCGACGCGACAAGCCCACGGCCTTCATGTACCGCAGTTGACCAATGCCATTGCCAATACCGATCGGGCTAAGGGCAAACAGAAGAATCTTGTTCGGTGGATCAAGCAGGA
>RCNF010000037.1_pt1 | contig 49852 bp, 48 predicted proteins | sample 2041311 | NCBI WGS metagenome assembly RCNF01 (sample SAMN09708228, study PRJNA481090) | Marine sediment metagenome, whole genome shotgun sequencing project. | biome: marine sediment; feature: ocean; material: sediment; isolation source: Sewage treatment plant 2 marine sediment (STP2) ...
TGCGCGGTGATCCGCTCTTCGAAAAGGACAGGATAATGATGGGAGAGTCCGGGATGAGGTTTCTGTTCGTCGATAAGGACGGTATTGGAAACTACATCCTCGTAGGCACTTCCGAGGACATAGAGGGCGTCGACGCGGGGTCAAGCCAGTAAATACTGGCCTTTATTCCGGTCGTTGACTGTTCCCGGAATTTTTCGTTGACAAGGGGGTTCGCATAAAGTATTTTACAGCAGTTAAGAGGCTGATACGGGCTGATTTGCGGGTTTCACGTATATTTCTTCCGGCCTGTATGCTTTAATAGAGCCTCTCAGCTATTTCAACGGAAAATCCGTAACTGAACGAAAGTACGCTATAAGTACTGTTTTCCCTAAAAGGAGCGCGTCGCATGGTAAAGACAAACTCTTCGGTCAGGTCGATTCTTCTCATATCGGTTCTCCTCGTAGCATTCGCGTCTGTCGCCGTCGTGGCACAGGAAGCGGAGGAGACCGTTGTTGAGCCTGAATTCACCGTCCAGGCCGATACTGATTCACTGGCCACAGCAAAGAACGACTCGATGCTGGTAGCAAAGGCCGTCGAGGACATGGCTGAGAGAAAAAAACTCGGCGCAGTTCTTTACAATCTCAAGCATAGCGGAATCGGCGAGAAGTACGTTCAGGGCGGAAACTTTATGCACGCCCTTCTTTTCGCTTCGATCATCGGTTTTGTCTTTATTATCGAGAGGCTCGCCACACTGTCGCGCGCCCGTGTAAACGTCAGAAGGCTTATGTCCGAGGTCCTTTCAGCGATGCGTGCTGACGGGCTGGATGGAGCCATGCGGGTCTGCGAGAGGACAAGGGGTCCGATTGCCGCGGTACTCCACTCCGGTCTGCTCAGGGCGGGCCGTGGTCCTGACGCCGTGAAAGAGGCTATCGAGACAGCCGGTTCGATCGAGACATCGTTCCTCGAGAGAGGACTTGTCGCGATCGCTACGGTAGCGCAGGTCGCTCCGCTTCTTGGATTCCTTGGAACGGTATCAGGTATGATCAGCGCGTTCGCCGCTATCGCGTCGGCCGAGCAGGTCAGCGCGAAGGTAGTAGCCTCCGGTATCGAAGAGGCGCTTATCACAACGGCGACAGGTCTTATTATCGCGATTCCCGCGAGCATCGGTCATTCGTTCTTCGTCTCCCAGATCGACAGATTCGTTCTCGAGATGGAGGAAGCCTCGGCCGAGCTCGTTAATGAGCTCATCGAGATGGGTATGGGTCAGTAACCCGTCCGGAGTAATAATATGATTAAGAGGACAAGCAAGGTCAGCTCCGAATTCAGCACCGCCTCGATGTCGGACATCAACTTTCTTCTGCTCATCTTCTTCCTGGTGAGCACGATGTTCGCGGTCGAGAAGGGACTGCCCATGGCCCTTCCGGGACAGCAGTCAAAGTCGGTAAAGCTGAAGAGGGACAACGTTCTCACGATCCAGGCGTTTTCCAACGGATCGATCGTCATAAAGGGTACGGGACCGGTCGGGGTCAGGGATCTCCAGCAGATCATCGAGAACAAGCTTCTCGCCAACCCCAAGCTGGTAGTAGTCATCGAGACCCACCCTGACGCCGAATACGCGGTGATGATCGACATCCTCGACGAGCTGAGGCTCGCCAACGCCGAGAGGATCTCACTGAGAACGATGAAGGGTAGTAGTTAACAGAGGAGAGACGCCTTGAAGATTTCGAAAAAACAGGGTGTACAGAACGCCATCCCGACGGGATCGATGGCCGACATCATCTTCCTTCTGTTGATCTTCTTCATGGTCACGACGATCTTCAAGATGGAAGAGGGCCTTCCGATCTCCCTGCCCAGAGCCGAAACCGGTTCTGAGCTCGAGCGCGAGAAGTTGCTGAATATCTGGGCCGACCGTTACAGCAGGGTCAGCATCAATGACAAGCTGATCCAGGTCGAGTTTATCGATACTGTCATATCCAAGCGTTTTGAGGAGAACAGAAGCCTGATCGTCGCCTTCAACATCGACAGGCGGACGAAATATGAATTGGTCGACCAGATCATGGAACAGCTGAAGGAAGCTAACGCCGTTAACGTGACATTCGTGTCCGTCGGCGATGATGATTAGATAATCGAAAAAGGGGGCCCTCGTGGCCGTTACCGCTGTTGAAAACCAAAAGTTCAAGGCAGGGTACAACAGATACCTTCGGAACGCGCTGTATGTTACGCTCGTTATGCATTTTGTCGGTATCTACTTTTCGCCTCCCTTTGAGTTCACGCCATACGTGCTGAAGGAGCAGGAGTTCATCGCGATCGATACCGCCGAGGACTTCGAACTTCCGCCGCCTCCCAAGGAGATCGATCAGCCCGTAGTACCGATGGCCGCCGAAGAGGGCGAAGAAGTAGATGAAGAGACCGAGATCGCTCCGACGAGTTTCGATCGTATCGAGAACCTGCCGCCTCCGCCTCCGCCTCCCTCAGAGTCGGCCTCGGAGTTCTATGCGTTTGACGAACCTCCGCAACTGATCCGTTACGTCCCGCCAAGCTATCCGGCGCTGGCCCGGCAGGCAGGGATCGAGGGAACAGTACTTCTGAGAGTCGTCGTAGGAACGGATGGAAAGGTCGAGAGTGCCTCCGTCATCCAGTCCGACGTGACACCCGCCATGGAAAAGGCGGCTATGGCCGCGGCCAGGAAGTTCCTGTTCAAGCCTGCCAAGCAGCGAACTCGTCCGGTAAGGGCCAGTATGGCCGTACCGATCAGGTTCAAACTGCACGGCAGCTGATGCATAGCTGATAAAGAGATCAAGAGGCCCGGGCTTTCCGCCGGGCCTTTTTTTTGTCTCCAAGGGACGCTTCGGAGGGCCCTGGACCCTCTTCCAACGATATATTGACATGAGCGGACGCTTGATTGAAACTAAAGGACCGAATATTCGTAACAATAAAGTGTATCGTTTTATAGAGTAACCGGTTTCACGGTCCATGACACAAGGGAAGGCTTCAACGATGTTTCGAGTAAAGAGAGGGTTATCGCTGGCCGTCATAGCAATAGGCGCTGCGATCATGGTGTCGATGTCGGTATCAGGGGCGTCCTCCACGGAGAAGGTCCTGTCACTGAGAGAGTGCATAGATACCGCGCTCGTTAACAACCCTGACATGGGTATGGCGAGGCAGTCGCTCAAGAAATCCGAAAGTTACGTGCTCAGCAGCTACGGGAACTTGCTTCCCAACCTGCAGATGGATTTCTACGCAGGGCACAGGTATTACGGCCCGTCTTCGGTGCTGATCGATGATTCGGGCCGCCCGGTACAGTCGCAGGGATTCGATTATGAGGACTACACTTTCCGCATCGCTTCAGACATCGTCATCTGGGACGGCGGCGCCAACTACGCCAGGCTCAGGCAGTCACGGGATAACCGTGAGGGAGCGAAAGAAGAACTCCAGTACAACTACGATATGATAACGGCCACCGTCATCCGGGCCTACTACAACGTAGTCAGGTTCGAGAGGCTCACTGTCGTCGCTGAGGAAAGTGTCGACCAGGCGCTGCAGAGTCTCGAAAGATCCGAGGCGCTTCTCGAGGTCGGGTCGGCGACCAGAGCCGACGTCCTTAAGGCAAAGGTGCTTCACTCTAACACGAAGCTGGACCGTATCAGGGCGACGAACCAGGTAGAGCTGGCGAAAGAGGACCTCATAGCGGTCCTCAACCTCGGTGATTATTCCAATGTCGCTGTCGATACGGCACTCGTGATGAATATGACCAACCCCGACGCCGCCAGCGAGATCGATTTCGCGATGAACAACAGGTCGGATCTGCTCGGCCTGAGGGCATATCTCAAAGGAGCGGACGCCGGTGTGAGGGTGGCCAAGTCGGGATGGCTTCCGATATTCGGCGCGAACTTCGGATATTACTGGAGCGACCGTGAGATGGCCGACAATATCAATTTCTTCAGAGAAGAATATTCCTGGAACGTCACCGCCTATGTGCGCCTCAATGTCTTCGATAGGTTCAACACGAGCGCCAACGTCAAGACAGCGAAGGCCGATTTCAGGATATCGGAGTATCAGCTCGAGAAGAGCAAGTTGAATGCCGTCAAAGAGATCAAGAGCCTCATCATCCTCATCAACGAGGCGATAGAGCGCGTGGCGGTCGGCACTGAGACGGTCGAGCAGGCGCAGGAAGATGTCCGCCTGGCGGAGGAAAGGTACAGAGTGGGTGCCGGTACGATGCTCGAGACGATCGCGGCGCAGGTCTCCCTTACGCAGGCGAAGGCGGATGTCATAACAGCGAAGTGCGATTACCTCGTGGCCGTTGCCGATCTTGACCGGGCGACAGGCAAGGAATCGAGACTCAGGGCCGGTATGGAGGGATACTGATATGCTGATAAAGGTCAGCGGAGTCAAAAAGATATATGAGGTCGGCATACAGAAGATCGAGGCGGTCGCAGGTATAGACCTTGAGATAGACAGGAATGAGTATGTCGCGATCATGGGCCCTTCCGGATCGGGCAAGTCGACATTCATGAACCTTCTCGGATGCCTCGATACCCCGTCCGAAGGGGACTATTGGCTCAACGGCAAGGAAGTGAGCAATCTCAGCGATGACGAGCTCGCGAGGATCCGGAACCGGGAGATCGGGTTCGTCTTCCAGACCTTCAACCTCCTGCCGAGGGCGACGGCGGCGCAGAATGTCGAGCTGCCCCTTATCTACGGGGGCATCTCCGCCGAGGATCGCCGCGCCAGGGCCGCCGAGGTGCTGGAATCGGTCAGTCTCACCGACAGGGCGAAGCACAGGCCTAACGAGCTGTCAGGAGGACAGCGCCAGAGGGTCGCGATCGCCAGGGCGATGGTAAACAGGCCGTCGATCATCCTCGCTGATGAGCCGACGGGAAACCTCGACAGCAAGACCGGCATCGAGATCATGTCACTCTTTGACACGATCCATGCGGCAGGCAATACGATAGTGATGGTTACTCACGAGGAGCATATCTCCGATTACGCGAAACGCGTGATAAGGCTCCTCGACGGTAAGATAGAATCGGACGTCAGGACCGGCTGAGCCGGCCCGGCAGATGAAAGCCCCGATCCGCTCTGATCGAACGGCTTTCGATCACGCAAGCAGCTCGAAAAATACAGGAGGAGAGATGACCAGGAAGCACTGGATAGCCATCGGTGTCGTCGTGGTAGTGGTCGTGCTCGTACTGATCAACCTGAAGGCGAAGGGTGGCAAGGAGCTCCCCGTCCAGGTCGAGGAAGTATTGCGCAAGGACCTCGAGATGATCATATCCGCATCGGGAAGTATAAAACCGAAGCGGCAGATCGATATAAGCGCGTCGAGCATCGGCAAGGTGACGAAGGTCGCGGTCAAGGAAGGGGACTATGTCGAACAGGGGCAGTTCCTCCTTCAGATCGACCCGATCCTGCTTGAGACCACCGTCGACAGGCTCGAAGCGGCTGTTCAGTCGGGCAAGGCGGGCGAGCGCCAGGCTAAATATCAGCTGAAACAGTACGAAAGCGACCTCGAACGGGCCGAGAGGCTCTTCAAACAGGGATACCTCACAGACAAGGAAGTAGATGACGCGAAGACTGCCCGGGATGTCGGGATCGCGAACCTCGAAGCGGCCGGTCAGCTGGTCAGGCAGCAGGAAGCGCAGCTCTCCAGCGCGAGACACAACCTCCAGGAGGTGACGATCGAGGCCGAGATGGCCGGCATCGTCACGCGGCTCAATGTCGAGGAGGGCGAGATCGCGATCATGGGAACGCTGAACAATCCGGGCACCGTACTGATGACAGTCGCCGATCTCTCCACGATCGAGGCCGAGGTAGAGGTAGACGAGACCGAAGTAGTAAGCATCGAGACGGGGCAGTCGGCCAAGGTCACCCTTGACGCTTTCCCTGACACCTCTTACGCGGGGATCGTCACAGAAGTCGGGAACAGCCCGATACTCTCGTCTTCAGTTTCCGGACAGCAGGGGGTCGATTTCAAGGTCGTCATCACTGTTACCGACACCATCCCCAATGTCAGGCCGGGCCTTTCGGCCGATTCAGAGATAATCGCCGCCAGGGCCGAGAACGGTCTGGCGATCCCTATCCAGAGCCTTACAGTCAGGCAGAAGAAGGACCTGAAGGGGGCCGAGGCTGAGCCCGATTCTTCGTCGGCTGATTCGACGGCTGTGAAAGAAGATGACAAGGACAGCGAGATCGAAGGCGTATTCGTGGTCGTCGATGGAAAGGCCGAGTTCAGGCAGATAAAGATCGGTGTCGCCGGGCAGACCCACTTCGAAGTCATCTCGGGGCTCGAGGAGGGTGACAAGGTTGTAAGCGGCAATTTCAAGGCGATCAGGGATCTCAAGGACGGGCAGAGGGTGAAGGTCACCACGAAGGCCGAGAAGAAGTAACAGGCCATGCAGATATTTCAGGGAATGAGTATCGCCCTCGGGGCGCTGCGTGAGAACAAGCTCCGGACCTTTCTCACGCTTCTCGGCAACATCGTCGGAACGATGTCAGTCATCGCCGTGGTGTCTCTGATCGGTGGGATAGACGATTACGTCAAGGAGAAGGTCGCCGGGGAGGGAAGCAACGTCTTCTCTATCGAGCGCTTTAATTTCTTCGAGGCGATCACCGATCTCGACGCTTTTCTCGAGGCGATCGCGCGCAACCCGAGGATCAAGCTGAGCGATGTCGACTATATGAGCGGCAGGATACCATCCGCCTCGTACATAGCAGCGTCGGCCGACAACCAGGCCCAGGTGAGTTACCGCGACGAATGGGCCGACCGGATAACGATCAGGGGAAGGTCGGAGGAATATCCGATGATCGAGGATGCTCCTCTCTTTACGGGAAGGCATATCTCCCGCCTGGAGGACCAGAAGTCGGCGAATGTGGCGGTGCTGGGCTGGGAGGTATACACGAGGCTCTTTCCCCGGGGCGATCCGCTCGGCGTCCGGATCAAGATAGGAAGAAAACATTTTACAGTGATCGGAGTGGTCGAGGATCTCGGCACTGTTCTCGGTGAATCGCAAAACAGGTTCGTCTATGTCCCCATCAACACCTTCCTCAAGATATACGGTTCGAGGACATCGATAGCGATAAAGGTCAAGGCTGCCGACATCACCCTTCTCGATCAGGCTGTCGACGAAGCGACGATGGCGATGAGGATAAGACACGGGCTCAGGCCGATGGAAGAGGACGATTTCTCGATCGTTACATCGGAGAACCTCATCTCGCTCTGGGAGAAGATATCGACATCGATATTCAACGCGTTGATATTCATCGTATCGATAGCGCTCGTCGTTGGAGGAGTCGTCCTGATGAACGTGATGCTCGTCTCGGTCACCGAGCGGACGAAAGAAGTCGGCCTTAGAAAGGCCCTCGGTGCGAGGAAGACGAACATCATCTGGCAGTTCATCGTAGAGGCGGTGACCCTCTCACTCATAGGCGGGATCATCGGGATATTGACAGGGTTTACGATAGCGGCGGTCATATCGATCGTCTCTCCGCTCCCGTACGTAGTAGCTCCGTGGTCGATAGCGGCGGGGCTGATAGTGACTTTTGTCATCGGGATAGTCTTCGGGACATACCCGGCAAGCAAGGCGGCGAGCCTCGACCCGGTAGTCGCCCTGCATTCCGAATAGGATGAGCATGGTTCCCGGCGAAGTGAAACAGGTGAAAAAGACCCATGTATGGAAGGAGAACTTCCGGCAGGCCCTCGAGGTGATCCGTACCCACAGGATGCGCTCGTGGCTGCTCATAACAGGGGTAGCGATCGGTGTCATGACCGTTCTCGCCATGGTCACCGTCATGTCGGGCCTCGGAAAGAGGATACAGTCCGATATCGTCTCGGCCAACAGGCCCTACCTCTTCGTATCGCGGTTCGATCCGATGGGCGGCGGCAACGACAGGCGTGACCTGCTGAGGCGCAAACAGCTTACTATCGGGGACGTCGACTTTTTAGAGGACCAATGCGCGAGTTGTGACAGGATCGACCTCCAGATCGACCCGCAGAGGATGCGCGTCCTCAGATACGAGGGTGAGCGTACCAACCTGATCCAGGTGGTTGGGGGCACTCACAACATGGGGTACATGTACAGTATCGCGATCGAATACGGGCGGTTCTTCACCGAGTTCGAGACTGACCGCAGCCGTCGGGTGATCGTCCTCGGCTACGGTCCGGCTCACGATCTTTTTCCGAATCGCGATCCGATAGGGAAGTGGATCAAGATAGGCAACCACCAGTACGAGGTCGTCGGCACGATGGCTACGAGGGACAACATCCTCGGAAGCATCAGCGACAACTACGCCGTGATCCCTTATAAGACATACGAGAAGGACCTAGGTTTCCGATTCGACGATTACCAGGTGGGCGTTACGATAAAAGAGGATTACTCTCTCGAAGAGGCCACCGATGAGGTCCACGCCCTTCTGCGGGCCTCGAGGAAACTCGGCCCCGCCGAAGAGGACGATTTCTACATCACGACTTCAGAGGGCTTCAGGGAGATGCTCGGCAATATCATGACCTATATCGGCCTCGTCCTCATCGTGATCTCCTCGATCGGTCTGATGGTAGGCGGGATCGGCGTGATGAACATCATGCTTATCTCCGTGACCGAGAGAACGCGCGAGGTCGGGATCAGGATGGCGCTCGGAGCGAGAAGGAACGATATCATGCAGCAGTTCCTCATCGAGGCGGCTACCCTGACTGGAGCGGGAGGGATGATCGGGATATTTCTCGGGCTCCTCGCCGCGAAAGGTGTGGCGGCGCTGATCAGGTTCCCATACTCCGTCCCCTTCATCTGGATCGTCATAGCGTTCGTATTCTCCGCCTCGATCGGCCTGATATTCGGGCTTTACCCGGCAAACAGGGCGGCGAGGATGGATCCGATAAAGGCCCTTCACTACGAATAGGGTGTTCATTCCCTTCTATATCGCTAATGACTTGCCCACACCCTCTGTAGATGACTATAATTCATATACAGGGAGGTATCGATGCGCAGGGGAATTCCGATTATAGCAGCACTGTTTCTGATCGCCGCCGCCGTCTCGCTGGTTCCGGCTGATTCTGCCGGCCAGGGAGGGCCCCGGTCGGTCAGAAGGCCGTTTGAACTTACTGCCAGCCAAAGCATCGATGCCGAAGGTAACGTGCTGCTTGTGATCACTACAGCGATCGATTACAGGCGCCTTGTATTCTTCCGCAAGCCGATCGGCTATATCGCCGACTACCGCATATATATCGAGATACGCGACGATGATGGAAAGAGGGTCCGCGGCGAAGTGATCGAAAAGACGGTGACTGCCCCGGAGTACGAGATGACCCGCAGCGCCGGTCTCCTTTCCGAGGTGAAGAAACAGATTCCCCTGGGCTCGGGGGACTACGATGTGAACGTCACGATCGAGGTGGTCAAGACCTCGCTTAAATACGAACGCAAGGCCGAGGTGAGGATTTACGGACGGGAGCACGGTCTCTTCGAGATGTCCGATCCGGTCTTTTCGGCCCCCGTGGACGAGAGGATAGGAAGCAAACCTGTCTTCGGGGAATTGACCTTCTCCTCATGCTCACAGGAGATATCCGAGGGTTACCGGCAGCTCGCCGGCGAGGTCTTCATCGGGTTCGAGGGATGGATCCGGATGAGCTGGACGATACTGTCCCCGATGGAGAAGAGGACGAGCCGCGTGATGGAAGTGACAGTGAAGGTCCAGGACGGCCAGAAGCATGTGAAGGCATATACGAGGCAGACATTTGAAGTGGACAAAGATGGAAGAGGGATGTTCTGCATCGACATGAATGTCGATGAACTTCCTCTCGGCTTTTACGAGGTCACCGCCGCCGTGTCGATCCCCAACTCGACGAAGAAAGTCATCAGGTCGGGAAACTTCACGATGCTTCTCGGGAGGGCGATGTTCGACGAGTATTTCGAAGATACTCTCGAGCTGCTCGGCCTGACAGCCGAGGACGATGATGTGGAGCGTCTGCGCGACATCAGTCCCGAGGATCGTATCAGCGAGTGGAACAGGTACTGGAAATCGAAGGATCCGACGAGGACGACCGACCTCAACGAAGAGCTGAGCGAGTTCCTTCGGCGGGTAAGGTTCTCGCTGGAGAATTTCTCCGCCCACGGTCCCGGATGGCGTGCCGCGATGGGAAAAGTCTACATAAGACACGGCGCTCCTGATAATGTCGCCGACCGTGACGGGAGAACGCTCGGCAGCAAGCTCAGGATATGGTACTACTATTCCAAGGGGATAGCTTTTATCTTCGAGGATCCGATGGGATCGGGACTCTACCTACTCTACGATACGAGGAGCATCTGAACGGCCGATGATAAGACAAATCCTGTCTATCACAGCCTCTCTCATATCCGCCCTGCTGATCGCCTCATGCGGCGGCGGGGAAGGCTCCCCTGTCCTCAGACTCGCCCTGCAGACCGAACCGACCAACCTCGATCCCGCTCTCGCGGTGGATTATTCCTCGGGGTGGGTCAGTTCCCTCATACATTCGAATGTCGTGAGGTTCGAGCCGGACGGCTCGATAGCGCCCGATCTCGCCCGAAGCTGGACGATCTCGGATGACGGCCTCGAGTATCTCTTCCGCATCGGCGGCGGCAGGTTCAGCGACGGAAGCCCGGTGACCGCGCATGATGTCGAGCGTTCCCTCAGGAGGCTCCTCGATCCTTCCACCGCATCTCCAAGGTGGTGGGTACTCGCACCGGTGGCCGGAGCGGCTGATTTCCATGCCGGCCGAGCGGGCGGATGTTCGATAGAGGCAAAAGATGATTCCACACTTGTAATACGTCTCGATTCCCCCGCATCCCATTTCCTCAGCCTTCTTGCCATGCCGGCAGCTGGAGTAGTCTCGCCGGCGGCTGCCGATTCCCTCGGCAGGGATTACGGGAGGACGCCGAGAGGCAGCGGGCCATGGCTCCTCGCCTCCTGGACCTCGGGCGATGAGATCGTCCTCGAAAGGAATCCGTTCAGCAGTGAGGCATCTTCCGGCGTCCCCGGGATCAATATACGTCTGATACCTGAGACGATGACAAGGATCGCCGAGTTCGAGGTGGGTAACCTCGATATCCTCGAGATCCCGCCCGCAGAGCTCGAGCTGTGGCGCTCGGCAGGCGTCACGCTGCTCAGGAGTCCCGAGCTGAGGATAGTCTACATAGGCCTGAATACTGAAAAACCACCTTTTGACGACCCCAGGGTGAGGCGCGCGCTGAATATGGCGATCGATGTCGATATGATCATTGGAAGGCTTCTCTTCGGGGCGGCGGAGAAGGCTACAGGAGTAGTTCCCGCCGGCCTTAGGGGTTCTCCCCTTCCCGGTCCGCTATACACATACGATCCGGAGGGGGCCGCGAGGCTCCTCGCCGAGGCCGGCTATCCGGACGGGTTTGAGATGGAGATATGGCAGAGAGAGAATCCGGAGTCGGGCAGGATACTGGAGAGCATCCAGGGATTTCTCGCTATGACCGGGATCGATGTGAAGATAGTGACCCGCGAGTGGAGCGCCTTCAAGCAGGCAGTGGACAGAGGAACGCCCGATGCGTTCTATCTCGACTGGTTCGCCGACTATCCCGAGGCGGGGAACTTCCTCGTGCCTCTCTTTCACTCGGAGAACAGGGGTGGCGGGGGAAACAGGGCCGGGTTCTCGGACGCGGCGGTCGATTCGATTCTCGATGCCGCTTCGGCGGTCAGCGACCCCGCGGCGAGATGGGAGCTGTATGCGCAGGCGGAGGGAAGGGTGCTCGAAGCGGCCCCGTGGATATTCCTCTGGTTCCCCATCAGGTACGAGGTCGTCTCGCACAGGCTCTCAGGATACGAGATACCTGTGATATTCAACGGACAGAGGTTTACGGGGGTATCGCTGAAGTAGGCGGCCCGGGGAGATCATGGGAAGATTCATCATAAGAAGGCTCCTGCTCCTCATCCCGATCCTCTTCGGGGTTGTAACTGTAACATTTGTAATAATGTACGTGATTCCAGGCGACCCGGTGCTCTCCCTCGTAGGCGAGAGGTACGACGAGGAGACCCTCGATCGCCTGAGGGGAGAGCTGGGGCTCGACCGTCCCCTTGCCCTCCGCTATATCGACTACCTCGGGCGGGTGGCGAGGTTCGACTTCGGCAGGTCGTTTGTCACCGGGAGGCCGGTGCTCGAGACGATCCAGGAGAGGTTCCCCCGGACCCTCGCGCTCGCGGGGGCGGCGATGCTCATCGCCGTCACGGGAGGTCTGGCCGCGGGTGCAGTCGCCGGTTCGGGCCGGGTGCCGTGGGCGGGGAAGGGGCTGATGGCCCTCACCCTCGTAGGTGTCTCGATCCCGGTCTTCTGGCTGGGCCTGCTCCTGATACATCTCTTCGCGATCAAGCTCGAGATCCTTCCCCCCTCCGGATACGGGGGAGGTTCGATCAGGTATCTCATACTTCCGGCGCTGACCCTTTCCTTCGCTTCGATGGCGACGGTCGCGCGGGTCACGAGGGCGGGGTTCCTCGAGGCCGGTTCCGAGGATTTCGTCAGGACGGCCAGGGCCAAGGGGCTCGGAGAGAGGGCCGTGATGGGCAAGCATGTCTTCCGCAACGCCCTGATCCCTGTCGTGACGATCGTCGGGACAGATTTCGGGAGTTACCTGGGAGGGTCGGTCCTGACCGAATCGATATTCGGATGGCCCGGGCTGGGGAGGCTTATCGTCCAGTCGATATTGAGAAGGGATTTCCCGGTAATACAGGGCGCCGTTCTCTTTATGGCCATACTCTTTGTTGTTGTAAATCTCATTGTAGATATAAGTTACGGATTTATCGACCCCCGGATAAGAGGAGAGGGGGCGAAGGACTGATGGCAGAGAAAACTGCGGCAGCGAGGCGCGGACGGCGCGGCGAGACTGAAAAAGCGGTGGCGAGGTTCTTCTCCAACCGGGGCGCCGCGGCGGGACTCTTCGTCCTGGCCGCCATCGTCCTGCTCACAATCCTGCCCGGCCTGGTCACCCGCTATGACCCGCTCGGGATGGATCTGCCCGCTTCTCTCCAGGCTCCTTCGGCGGAGCATCCGTTCGGTACCGATTCGTTCGGTCGCGACGTCCTGTCGAGGGTCCTTTACGGGGGCAGGGTCTCTCTCGGCGTGGGACTGACGGCGAGGACGATCTCTCTTATCCTGGGACTTCTCGCCGGCACCATCGCGGGATATTTCGGCGGGAGGCTCGATAACCTCATCATGAGGCTCGCCGACATCACCTTCGCTTTCCCGACACTTCTGCTCCTGATCGCGATCATGGCTGTTGTCACGCCGGGGATGGGGGCGCTAAGTGTGGCCCTCGGGGCCGTCGGATGGGCAGCGATGGCGAGGCTCGTGCGTGCCCAGATCCTCTCGATCAGGGAGCGTGACTATGTCCAGGCAGCGAGGGCAGCCGGGGCCGGCAACATCAAACTCATTGTAAGATATATACTTCCGCAATGTCTCTCCCCGCTCGTAGTGGTATTTACACTGGGGCTGGGGATGACGATAATGGCCGAATCGAGCCTCAGTTTCCTGGGGCTCGGGATACAGCCTCCCGACCCGAGCTGGGGTGGGATGATATCGAGGGGAATACCCTTCATGCGCACGGCGCCATGGCTGACGATGCTGCCAGGCCTCGTTCTGACACTGGTGATATGCTCTATCAACCTCGTAGGGGACGGACTGCGAGATGCCCTCGATCCGAGAAAATTTGTTCCGCCGAAGGGCGGGAAGGAATAAAAATGAAAAATTCTGCGGCAAGGATAAATGAGGAGATAGCGGGAGCGGTGGAGAGGCTCGGATTCGACTGGAGGACCTCCTGGTCGAAGGTCGTTCCGGACGAAGCGGGAATGCTCCATGTGACGGTTAGCCGCCCTGAGGTTTTCGAGCTGCTCGAGCCGGGAGACGATGTCGAGATAGAGCTCGCCGGCTCCTCTTCGGGCAGTGTGCTCTGGGCAGTCTCCAGCGTGGTCGATGTGAGGCGAGATCCGGAACACTCCTCGGAGCTCCTCACCCAGGCGATCATGGGGGAGATGATGGTCCGGCTCGACTCGCGGGGCGACTGGTACCTCGTCATGCTCGACGATGGTTATCACGGCTGGGTCCGCTCATGGAACGTCGGAGAATTCCCCCGGGACAGGGTCGAATCATACAGTGAACGGGCCGGCTCGATGGTCGCGGCGAGCGTCGCCTACGTGCTGTCCGAGCCGAAGGCGGGCAGCCTCCCCGTTTCCGATATCACTGCCGGCACCAGGGTTGTAACTGGAGATATTACAGATGGTTATGTTAAAGTGGAGCTGCCCGGAGGCAGGTCCGGCTTTGTCGAGGAGGGATTGCTCGAGGAGCTGCCCGGAGGCCCTGTGGCCAGGGGGGCGCTGCTCGACAGGGCGAGGCATTTCCTCGGTATCCCGTACATCTGGGGAGGCACCTCGGCGAAGGGGTTCGACTGCAGTGGCCTCGTCAAGCGGGTATTCAGGATGGAGGGGATCGAGACCCCCAGGGATGCCGACCAGCAGTCGGCTGAGGGGAGCCCTGTCGAGGAGGCAGCCGGCACGATCCCCGAGGGGGCGCTTCTCTACTTCGGTGAGGGGGGGCGGATCACGCACGTAGCGATCTCCCTCGGGGAGGGCAGGTTCATCCATTCGTACGGAGACGTGAGGATAAACAGCCTGCTCGAGAGCGACTCCGCCTACGAAGAAAAGCTCGCGAAGATCTATCTTTTTTCGAAGGATCTGCTCTCCTGAGCCTTCCACCGGGGGCCTGAACAGCGAGGATGGCCCTGTCGATTATTAAAAAAAATTAAAACATTTTTTAAAAAACATGTTGACAAGGTTTTTTAAATTGGTTTAGTTTCCGCCCAAATATACGGCAAGGTGTGTTCGGCGGTTCTGAAAGGGGGTTGCTTCGGACAGCACGGACATTAAATAAACGCCTGGATCCTAGTTTTCAAGCTGGCCTGCGGGCATGGCCGCAGGTTGTGAGTGTTTGAACGCAGGGAGGAGAGGAGGTTTCGAAACCAGATAATCGCGAGTCGTCTATTAGGCGATAGGTCGGAATTATTAGGGAACATATCCGCGCAAAGAGCGCGGTACAATAGAACACAATTCCTGAAGATCTCCCCATGAGGGAGGATCCAGCAGGAGGTAAAAATGAAGAAGTTAGTACTTGCTATGCTGATAATAGCGGTCGCTATGCCGGCTTTTGCGTCTGACACCCGTGTCAGGGCGCTCGGCTCCCAGACCGCCCCTTTCATCGAGGATAACTCGAACGTATTCATGTGGCCTGCCACGCTGGTCAACTATGCCAACCTGTTCACCGTCACTGCCGGCTACTATGATGTAGTCAAGTATGGCGATGACAGGGGCTACTACGATGATTCCATGACAGCCCAGTTCGGCCTGACCTACGGCCTCGGTGAAGACAACAAGTACGGTGTCTTCGGTATCTGGTTCCAGGAGAACACCTGGGGCCCGAACATGACGGGTTCCTGGGCCGGTCCCGGTGGCTACACCGCGTTTAACGAAGACGTCTTCAACAAATGGAACGTCATGTGGGCGCTTGGCTTCGAGACGATCGACATCGGTATCCGCCTCGAGCGCGCCGACGAGATGTACAAGGGCACCGGTGGCGATGAGGTCTACGAGGACTACATCAGCTACACGACGCTCGGTCTCGGCCTTCGCTGGGACATAAGCGACGCGACCTACCTGGACGCGGCGTTTGATTTCACAACAGTCGGTTTCACCGACCAGAACGGCGGAGACGAGATCTGGGAAGCCGATTCGAAGAGTATCATGGCCCTCAGGGCGAGGATGTTCTACGAGTGGACCGACGTTATCACCTGGGTCCCCTACTTCAGCTACAAGGGCGGAGACCTCAGCATCAAGTCGAACGAGACTCAGATCGGTACCGACGAATGCTGGGGGATCAAGGGCTACATGCTTGACTTCGGTCTTGCTGCCAACATCAATGTCAACGATGACAACCTGATCATCGTCGGCATCGAGCCTTACGGCATGTACAGCGGCGAGCCTTCCGAGTGCGGCAGCGACGCCGACGCCGAGAAGGCAAAGATGACGATCTTCCCCGGGTTCGTTCTCGGCCTCGAGAGCGACGTCAAGGACTGGCTGACCTTCCGCATCGGCTGCGACAAGGCTCTGCTGAAGACCACCTATGAAGGATCAAGCGAGGGCGAGTCGTACGAGGAGAACTACACCTGGGCGCCTTTCAACTGGCAGCTCGGTCTTGGTTTCCACGTGGGCGATTTCGACATCGACCTGCTGGTAAACAAGGAAGCTCCTTTCTCGATGGGCTACTGGATGACCGGTATCCAGCCCGGCCAGTCTGGGGACGACGAAGAAATCGGTACCCCGATCGGCATGATCTCCGCGACCTACAGCTTCTAGGTCCGGCTATCTGTTGAATCTACAGGCGGGAGGCTCTCGAGCCTCCCGCCTTTTTTTATTTTTTCCTGAAACTCTCACTGAAACATTTCAGGCTCCTCCAATGGTCTGCTAATTGCATTCAAAAGACGCAACAGCAGAAAGGCACCGATTTGTATTTCTTCTATTATTTCCCCACCGGGCTCGACGTCCGCACCCGAAAGACACCGGTAATCACCTATTTCCTCACTGCCATGTGTGTAATCATGTTTGTTTTATACAAATACGGCCCTGTTAGCCCTTTGTGGAACCTCTCCAACCTTGTATTCATTCCCTCGGCTCCGACGATTCCGGCCTCGATGAGCTACGTTTTCCTGCATATGGGCTGGATGCACCTGATCGGAAACATGGTTTACCTGCTCATATTCGGCCGAGCCCTGGAGGACAGGTTCGGCCCGGGCAGGTTCTTCACTATATTTGCCCTGACCGCTGTCGCCGGGGTCTGGATACATACCTGGCTCGTCGCCTGGCTCGCACCGAAATTCCTCGTTTACGGTGTAATCGGGGCTTCCGGGGCCACTTCGGGACTTCTCGGGGCGTTCATGGTGAGGCTCTACTACGCCAGGATAGAGGTCGCTTACTGGGTCTTCATGCCCCTTCAGGCCGTAAACAGGGCCGGGCGCAGGTATATCCCGGGAGTGATCGGAGTGATCTCATGGTTTGTCTACCAGGGTGTCTATGCGGCGATACAGTACGGGATGGAAAGTGCGAGTGTGGCCTACGGCGTTCATGTGGGAGGATTCGTGGCCGGGATCGTTCTGGCCCTTCTGTTCGGCTCGCTCCCTGAAGCAAGGGCCGAAAAAAGGCTCGCCCTGGCCCGCAGGGCATTCGCGCGATCAGAGTTCTTTGCCGCGCAGGCCGAATATCTCGAGTATCTGCACAGGAGGCCCGGGGATGCCGATGTCCACGCCGAGACGGCCAGGACATGTCTCTGCGGCGGAGAGGCCGGCCTTGCCAGGTTCCACTTCTCCGAGGCGGTAGCGAGGCATATAGACGCGGGTGAAAGGGGAGAGGCCGAGGAGGTCCTCACCGCCGCGATGCGTTCGATAAAAGGGTTCACTCTCGATGAGAAACTGCACCTCGACCTCGCCTACGGCCTTGAAAGATCGATGAAATTCGACATTTCGCTGAAAGCATACGAGAATTTTGCTCTGAGATACCCATTTTCGCCCGATACGGCCTTTATACTGCTCAGGATGGCGGGGATACATGAGGGGCGGATGAAATGCCCTGAGAGGGCTGTGGAGTGTTATGAGAGGATAGTCAAATATTATCCGGACGACAGCTGGGCTGAGTATGCCGATGGCGAGATATGGAGGCTCGGGAGCAGGAATGTGGCGGCTGGCGAAAAATCTTGAACGTCTGGCAGTGTTCTGATACTTTGCAGCAGGGAATGTGGGGTGGTGTGGTGTGAAGGAAGAAAACGGCAATCCTCTCGACATTGTCAGGTCGAGGGGTTATTTGAGGGGATTCGGGCGTATCGCCGATACGGAGCTTCTCGCCCTCGTTATGGGGAGGCTCGCGGCGAGATCGACATTGTCGGTCGCCCAGGAGCTGGTCGAACGGTACGGCGATCTCGCTGGGCTCGGTGAAGCGAGGATCGAGGAACTGCTCTCCTTTCCCGGTATCGGGAAGGCGGGCGCGTTCCGTTTGAAGGCATCGTTCGAACTCGGCAGGAGAAGCCTCGTCGAAGAGAAGGAACGGACCGTCAGAAAGGTCCGCTGCCCGGAGGATGTGGCGTCCCTGCTTATCCCCGAGATGAAGGGCCTCGACAGGGAGCATTTCAAGGCGGTCCTTCTGAATACCAAGAACGGTATTCTCAAGATCGTCACTGTTGCGATAGGTTCCCTGAACGCGGCGCTTGTTCATCCGCGAGAGATCTTCAAGGAAGCGGTGGTGGCGAGCGCGGCGGGGGTCATAATAGTTCACAACCACCCTACCGGCAACCCCGAGCCGAGCAGGGAGGACACCGATCTTACGGTGCGGTTCGCGAGATGCGGGGAACTGATGGGGATCGACCTCGTCGATCACATCATTATCGGAGGTGACGGTTTCGTCAGCATGCGGGAGAGGGGTCTGGTCACATCCTGAAAGGAAGGGACGTTAGTGTTAGGGCGAATCACCACATATTTCTCCAATGATATCGCGATAGATCTCGGTACGGCGAATACACTGGTCTATCTCAAGGGGAGCGGCATCGTCCTGAACGAACCCTCGGTCGTCGCTGTCGACCAGAGGACCAAGAAGATCTACGCGGTCGGCCTCGAGGCGAAGGCGATGCTTGGCAAGACGCCTGATCACATCGCCGCCATCAGACCGATGAAGGACGGCGTGATCGCCGACTTCGAGATCACCGAGGTCATGCTCCGCGAATTCATACGCAAATCACAGAAGAAGCGTTTCTTCATCAGGCCGCGAATCGTCATCAGTGTTCCCTCGGGGATCACAGAGGTGGAACGCAGGGCCGTAATAGATTCAGCGCAGAATGCCGGCGCGAGGGAAGTATATCTCGTAGCCGAACCGATCGCTGCGGCGATCGGGGTAGGGCTCCCCGTCGACAAGCCTTCGGGCAACATGGTAATCGATATCGGTGGCGGCACGACGGAGATCGCCGTGATCGCGCTCAACGGGATCGTTACCGACATGTCGATACGTGTCGGCGGCGACAAGATGGACGAGGTCATCGTTCAGCACATCAAGAAAGCTTACAACCTCCTGATCGGCGACCAGACGGCGGAGCATGTCAAGAAGGTCATCGGATCGGCGACAAATCTCGGACAGGAAGAGGAAATGGAGATCAAGGGCAGGGACCTTGTTTCCGGGATCCCCAAGACGCTGCGCATCTCGAGCGTAGAGATCCGCGAAGCTCTCGCGGAGCCGATGAGCCAGATCGTCGTCGCGCTGAAGACCGCGCTGGAACAGACACCGCCCGAACTCGCTGCCGACATCGTCGACAGGGGTATAGTCATGACGGGCGGCGGTTCGCTGCTCAGAGGGATCGATGTCCTCCTGAAGGAAGAGACAAACCTGCCGATAAACGTCGTTGAGGATCCGCTGACATGCGTCGTGCTCGGCACAGGCAAGGTGCTTGGGAACATCCACCAGTTCGAAGGCATCATAATGAAGAGCTCCCGGTTGTAGGCATGCAGATCATTTCGTTCCTTTTCGAACGTCATCTCGAGAAAACGGTTCTCGCCGTCGCGGTAGCGCTGTCGGTATTCATGCTGACGAGGCCCGAGGAGAGCAGGATCGCCGAGGCGCGGTCGATCAGCTCCTTTCTGCTCTATCCTGTCAACAGGGCCGACGACTACTTCACCAGTGTCGAGGAACTAACCGCCGAAAATGACGGGCTCCGCGAGCGGGTCGTCTCTCTCACCTACGAAAACGAAAGACTGACCCAGTTCCGGGTCGAGAGGAACAGGCTCAGGGAGCTGCTCGAATTCAGAAAGGATTCGTTCTACGAGTTCATGCCGTGCGACGTGATCGCCAGGTCGTCGAGCCGGTTCCATCATTCGATAACGGTCGATCGCGGCTCGGACTCGGGGGTCCTCCCCGGAATGCCGGTCGTCGGCTACCGCGGGCTCGCCGGCCGCGTCACGCAGGTATTTCCCTCGTCCTCCAGGGTCCTTCTGCTCAACAACAAGTCAGTTTCGGTAAGCTGCCTTGTCAAGCGCAGCAGGGTCGTCGGTGTGCTCGAGTGGGAGAGGGGCAACCTCTTCAGCCTCGATTACGTCGGCAAGGAGGAGGATGTCCTTCCCGGTGATACGCTGGTGACTTCGGGGCTCGGCAGGGTCTTTCCGAAAGGCTTCCCCGTAGGTAGGGTGTTCCAGGTAGCGGAGGAGAAGACTGAGCTCTCGCGCAGGGTCGGCATCATCTGCATGACCGATCTGAACAAGCTCGAGGAAGTCTTCATCATAACAGGAGGCAAGGACTGGGAGAGCGGCGAGGCATTTCTCGAACTGGAGAAGAGCAGCAGGATCGAGGAAGAGGCGAAAGAAGAGAAGGACGAAGGAGGTGGCGGGACATGACCTATCTACTGAGGATCATACTCGTCTCGTTCGTCGTATTCGTACTCCAGGTCACCCTGGTACACAGCGTGACCGTAGCCGGAGCGTCCCCCGACCTGATCATGGTCCTGCTCGTCGTGCTCGTCATCGACAGGAAACCTGTCGCCGGGATTATCGTCGGATTCATGCTCGGGTTTCTTCAGGATCTCGGCAACGCCTCGTTCCTCGGGATGAACGCGCTTGCCAAGACGATCGTCGGATACGGCATCGCAAAGTACGGGCGGGACTATCTTCCCGACAACATCCTCTTCAGGGGACTGCTCGTCTTTGTCGCCTGCCTGATCAACGATATCATCACGCTCAATGTCGCGACCACCTTCGATCCGGCCGAAGTGATAGTCGCGTTCTTCCGTTACTCGATCCTGTCGGCTGCGTATACGGCGGTGCTGGCGGTATTCGTCATGCAGTTGATAGATCTTCTTCCGAGAAGGAAGGTGCGCTCGAGTGGCAGGTATTGACGTACGCAGCGAGAGGCTTCTCGAGAGAAGGCGTACCATTCTGCTCTTCATCCTCGCCGGCGCCCTCATCGTGCTGGCGCTGAGGCTGTTTCAGCTTCAGGTTTTCCAGGAAGACCATTACAGCAGGCTGGCCCTGTCTAACAGGATCCAGAAAGAGGATATCCCCGCGCCGAGGGGGCTGATCAGGTCGTCGGACGGATCGAAACTCGTCGTCAACGTTCCCGTCTACCAGGTCAGCATCCTCCCCAACAGGATCACAGGCAGGGAGGACAGATTGAGCCTCGCCTGCAGGTGGCTCGGAATCGATGAGGAAGAACTCAACAAGTCACTTGCCGAATGGACCGGGAAATATCCGGACGGCAGGGAGATGACGGTCGTCCAGGCTGCCGACAAGGGACAGATATCGATCCTCACGGAGAACAGGGCGCTCTTTCCATTCTTCAGCCTCGAGATGAAACACAGAAGGCATTACCCGGAAGGGAGCCTCGCCGCCCATCTTCTCGGTTACACGGGAGAGGTGTCGGATACGGACCTGCAGGAGTCAGGCGATCTCAGGAGAGGCGACATCAAGGGGCGGACAGGTATCGAATATATCTACGAAGAGTTTCTCAGGGGGCAGTATGGACTCAGGATAGTCGAGATAAGCGCTGAAGGGACGAGGATCGGGGAATATGTCGGGCTGGTCGAGAACGAACAGCTCGAGGGCCAGGTCGAATCGAGGCTGCCTGTTCCCGGGCACGATGTCTACCTGACTATAGATATCGATCTGCAGCGTGCCGTCGAGGCGGCTTTCGAGTGGAACAAGGGGGCATGCGTGATCATGGACCCCCGCAACGGCGCTGTCCTTGCCGCAGTGAGCAGGCCGGTCTACGATCCCAATATCTTCATCGGCGGGATCAGCGAGGAGAACTGGAGCCTGCTCAACAAGGATCCGGACAAGCCTCTTTTCAACAGGACGGTGCAGGCTACCTATCCGCCGGCATCGACCTTCAAGCTGATGGTCGCCTACGCGGCCCTTAAGACACGAGTTGTCACAAGGGATGAGTGGATGACTCCATGCTACGGCGGGTACCAGTTCGGCAACAGGTACTTCCGCTGCTGGAAGCCGGAAGGACACGGCTATTCAAATCTTACAAGCGGTATTGTCAACTCGTGCGATGTCTATTTCTACCAGCTTGGCGAGCGGCTCAAGGCCGACGATTTCGCGTACGCGGGCAGGCTGTTCGGTTTAGGCCGGAAGACGGGGATCGACCTGCCCAGCGAAGCTAGAGGCATCCTTCCCGACAAGGCATACTACAACAGGAGATTCGGCGTAGGAAAATGGACCAAGGGACATCTTCTCAACTATTCGATCGGACAGGGCGACGTGCTGACGACGCCTATCCAGCTCTGCCAGATGACGGCGATGATCGCCAACGACGGAAAGAAGATAACCCCTCATGTCGTCGACAGGATAGAGGACTCCGAGGGAAGTGTGATATTCCAGTTTGATGAGGTCCCCGAGAAGGTCCCTCAGATCGATATGTCATTGCTCAGGTTCATTCAGAGGGCGATGCGGCTCGTAGTCGCCGGTGATACAGGGACCGGACGGGCGGCCGCGATCTCCGAGGCGGCCATCTGCGGGAAGACCGGCACTGCGCAGAACGCCGGAAGGGACCATGCCCTGTTCGTCGGGTACGCTCCGCAGAAGAATCCGGAGATCGCGCTGGCGATAATCCTCGAGCATGCCGGCCATGGAGGAGCGATGGCGGCGCCGCTGGCGAGGAAGATATTCTCGGCCTATTTCAATCCGGTCACGGTGATGGAGACCGCGGAGGAGGGAAATTGAGTTTCAGGTCGGTGCAGAACCTGGACTGGCTCGTATTGATGTCGGCCGTGCTGCTGATAGGCGTCGGCCTGCTCAATCTCTATTCGGTCGGGCACGTCCCGGCCGAGCTCAGCGAGACTTTTGAGGGCGGGAACATGCGGTTCTTCCAGAAGCAGGTTGTCTGGGGAGCTCTCGGACTTGGAGTAATGGCGCTGGCATACTTCATCCCCTTCAGGTATTACGAGGGCGGCGCCGTGATATTCTACGTCACCATCCTGATCATGCTTGTCGTCGTTCTTCTCATGGGCGCCGCGAAGGGATCGAGCAGGTGGATAGTGCTCGGAGGTTTCCAGTTCCAGCCGAGCGAGGTGATGAAGGTCGCCATAATATTCCTGCTCGCGCGGTTCCTCGCCGAGAAGCGGCATGACCCGAACAGGATCAATATCCTCGCCGCCGCGACGGCGATCACATTCGTGCCTTTCCTGCTCGTCGTCAAACAGCCCGACCTGGGGACAGCTCTCGTCTATCCGGCTCTGCTCCTCGTGGTCCTGTACTGGCGCGGCCTCGACGAGGGACGGATGATACTGATCATCAGTCCCCTGGTCAGCGCCTTTCTCACGATCTACAGCCAGAGCGCCCTGAAGAGTGGAAGCTATCCGGTCTTTCTTCTCGCTTTCTTCGTAGGGATACTGGTCGTCGCGTACAAGCGGAGGGAAAAGCTGTTCCAGAGCATCCTCCTCGTGGCGGTCAACCTCTCGATCATGCTCGTGATACCTACGCTGATAGAGCGCCTGAAACCGTACCAGCAGAGAAGGATCCTCGCCTTTCTCAGGCCCGAGTCAGATATTCTCGGGTCGGGATGGCAGGTATACCAGTCCAAGGTATCGGTCGGCTCGGGCGGGTTTCTCGGAAAAGGATTCCTCAGGGGGACACAGAAGCTGCTCGCTTTCCTTCCGGAGAGGCACAGTGATTTCGTCTACTCTGTCCTCTCCGAAGAGGCCGGATTCATCGGAGCGATAGGGGTCCTGCTGCTCTTCTCGGTCATAATCATCAGGGGGCTCTATCTCGCGACCAAGGTCAAGAGCCGGTTCGCTTCCCTGGCCATACTCGGGATCTGTTCATATTTTACTTTTCATGTCGCTGTCAATATCGGTATGACGATCGGGCTCGCGCCCGTGACTGGCCTTCCGCTGCCCTTCCTCAGCTATGGCGGAAGTTCGATGCTCGTCAGCTGTTTTCTGATAGGCGTTCTTCTGAATTTCGGATCGAGTTTTTACGAGTACTAGGGAGGACAAACCCTGAAAGATATAGTCGAGAAGGTGCTCGACCTGGCTTCGGCCGGTTCCGTGGAGTGCGAGATCTACGGGGAGGAGACAGAGAGTTTCCAGGTCGAGGTCTTCGGCGGAGAAGTCGAATCGGTGGACCGATCGAAAGAGGCCGGCCTCGGAGTGAGGGTCGTAAGCGGTGGCCGGGTCGGCTTCGCATGGACATGCGACCTCTCAGGAGAGGGCCTTGCGGCCGTTCTGTCGGAAGCCGGCTCCAACGCTCTCTCCGGTGACGAGGTCGATGCCGACGTCCTGGCCGGCGGGGACTCGAAGGAGATCCCCGGGGGAGAGGAGATAACCTCTCCGGGAGAGTTTCCCGCGGAGATGAAGATCGTGGGAGCCCTTGAGATGGAAGCGGCTGCCCTGTCCAGTGACGGACGGGTCAGGAGCAGTGATGGAGCGGCCTATTCGGAGGAGACATCAAAAGTCTGCGTCGCGGGGACAAGGGGTTTCCTCAGGACGAGAAGCCGCGTCTGCTGTGCCTGTTCGATCGGCGCGGTCGCCTCCGCAAAGGGAGAGGTCAGGTCCGGATGGTCGTATGTTCAGGCAGTATCGCCCGACGGACTCGATTTTCGCGGGACCGGAAGAGAGGCAGGCGAAAGGGCCGCGATGCTGCTGGGAGGAGAACCGCTCCCGACAGGAAGATACAGCGTGGTCTTCGACGCGTTCGCTTTCCTCGAGGTGGTCTCCCTGCTTGGCGAGGTCCTTTCCGCCGAGATGGTGGTGAGAGGATCCTCGGTCTTCGAAGGAAGACTCGGGGAGAAGGTCGCGTCAAAGGCATTTACCCTTATCGACGACCCGTTCCTGTCCGGAGGATGTTTCAACGCGCCTTTCGACGATGAAGGGGTGCCTTCCGCGAAGAGGGATCTCATATCCGGAGGAGTGCTGAAAGGTTTTCTGCATAACAGCTACACGTCGCGAAAAACCGGGCTGGGCGAGGCGGGTAACGCCTTTCGCGGCTCATTCAAGAGCGTTCCCGTTCCGGGGCCGACGAACCTCTTCGTTCTGCCTGGAACAGAGACAGTCGATGAACTTGTCGACTCTGTCGGGAAAGGCATATATATTCAGGATGTGATGGGTATGCATACTGCCGATCCTATCTCGGGAGATTTCTCCGTAGGGATCAACGGGTACGAGATCAGCGGAGGGAAAAGGGAAAGAGCGGTATGCGAGATGACGATCAGCGGCAATATACTGTCGCTTCTCGACGGGATCACCGCCGCGGGAAGCGGGATCAGGTTTGCCGGCAGGGCCGGGTCGCCCCCGGTCCTCGTTGAAGGTTTGAGTGTGAGCGGAAGATAGGAGAGCACTTTGCATCCGATCCTGTTGGACCTGGGAATACTGAAGATATATTCGTACGGCTTCATGCTGGCGCTGAGCTTTCTGGTCGGTATCCTGCTCGCGGCAAAGCGGGCCGGCAGGCGTGGTGTCGACGCCGAGATAATATACGACCTCAGCATCATCCTGGTACTCGGCGCCGTGATAGGTTCGAGGGGCCTCTATATCCTCACTCACAGGGAAAATTTCAAGAGCATCCTGGACATCATCGCTATCTGGCAGGGGGGCGCGACATATTACGGCGGGCTTCTCCTCGCCGTGGCAGGAGCGGTTGTTTACCTGAGGAAGAAGAAGATATCTTTCTTCCGCGTAGCGGACATAACAGCTCCCTCGGTAGCGGCCGGTGTGTTCATCACGAGGATTGGATGCTTCCTCAGCGGATGCTGCTTCGGTAATCCGACTTCCTGTGCGACCGGTATCGTTTTTCCGGCGGGGTCGCCGGCCGGGCACCATCACCCCGGCATAACGATCCATCCGACCCAGGTCTATTCATCGCTCTACGGACTTGTGATATTCCTCGTCCTCATCCTGCTCGACAGGAAGCAGCGCTTGGACGGTTTCCTTTTTTCGTGGCTCTGTATCCTCTACGGCGTCGCGAGGTTCATCGTCGACTACTTCCGTTACTACGAGGACTCGGCCATCGTGGCAGGCGGCCTTACCAACAACCAGGTCATCAGTATCGTGCTGATCCTGTTCGGGGCCGTTTTTCTGTTCATAGGCCGGACAAAAAAGACTGCTGCGGTCTGACCGTAAACCCCTTCCGGAGGGCCGGAAGGTGAAGGTGTGGTTGTGAAGGGATTTCTGCGTTTTCTTCTCGATGCTGTCTTTCCACGAAGATGTGTCTCCTGCGCCAGTTTTACAGGGGGGAGCCTCGTATGCGATCCCTGCCGGCTCCGGCTGGTACAGGCGGAGGGACCGGGGATGCTGGATGGGCCCGCCGGAATCCATGTATGTTCTCCCTTTCTGACATGCGATGTGCTCCTGGACCTGGTTAGGTTCATGAAATTCGAGGGTGGATCGGCCGCAACGGGCTGGCTCGGTGGCGAGATGGGCAGGGAGCTGGGATCGTATCGGGGAGATCTCGGTGATCCGGTGATCGTCCCGGTACCGCTGCACTGGACGAGGCTTCTGCGGAGAGGGTATGACCAGGCGGAGCTGCTGGCGGCGGAGGTGTCGCGGAAAACCGGCATCCCGCTGCGCCGGAGGGTACTCCGCAGAAAGAAAAGGACAAGGGCCCAGTCGAGCCTCGATCCAGGCGGAAGGAAGGGAAATGTAGCGGGCGCTTTCCGCCTTCGCGGCGCGGGAAAGGTCTGCGGCAGGGATGTCATACTGGTCGACGATCTTGTGACCACGGGCGAGACAGTCATGGCCTGCTGCCGGGCTCTCGATGCAGCCGGCCCGGCCTCTGTCACCGTTCTGTGCGCAGGGCGAAAAAGGATGCGAAAAAATTAGGTTGAATGCCCCGATAATCCTATGTTTGAATGAGCCGGAACGATTGTTTTCAATGCTCATGGGAGGACGAAGTGCTCGTTACAAACAAGGTACTGCTCGACAAGGCGAAGGCCGGCTCATATGCCGTCGGAGCCTTTAATATCAATAACCTCGAATTTGTCCAGGCGATAACCTCCGCCGCCGAGGAACTCGGCAGCCCGGCGATACTTGCCGTTTCTCAGGGGGCGATCAAGTATGCCGGATTCGAGAATATAGTCTCGATGGTGAGGACCGTATCGGAGAACATGAATATCGAGATATCACTTCACCTCGATCACGGCCAGGATATGGCGATCATCGAAAAGTGCATAAGCGGAGGATTCACATCGGTGATGATCGATGGGTCGCACCTCCCGTTCGAGGAGAATATTGCGATGACCCGCGAGGTCGTAGAGAAAGCGAAGCCTGCCGGCATCTCAGTCGAGGGAGAACTGGGGAGGCTCGCCGGCATCGAGGACAACGTATCTGTTTCGGAACAGGACGCGATCTTCACCGACCCCGACGAGGCGGTAGAGTTTGTAGAGAAGAGTGGTGTTGATTCGCTGGCCGTAGCAGTGGGAACATCTCACGGGGCGTACAAGTTCAAGGGCGAGGCAAAACTCGCGATGGACAGGCTCAGCGAGATCGCCGCTGTCGTCTCTGTTCCTCTCGTCCTTCACGGCGCTTCAGGCGTCAACCCGGAGCATGTCGCGATCGCCAACGAGTTCGGGGCGAAGATAGGCGCGGCGAAAGGTGTCCCGAACGATGCGATCACGGAGGCAGTCAAGCGCGGGGCCGCGAAGGTCAATATCGACACCGACATGAGGATCGCTTTCACGGCGTTCACGCGCAAGGCGTTCGCCGAGAAACCTGAGAATATCGATCCCCGCAAGTACCTCGGGGCGGCGAGAGACGCTGTCTATGAGGTCGTAAAAACAAAGATGAATCTATTTGGAAGCGTCGGCAAGGCGTTCGGAGACTGACGCTCATTAACAGATCCTGACACAGACACCGGTAAAGAGGAGGAAAGTAATGGCTATCAACGTAGCTATCAACGGATTCGGAAGGATCGGAAGACTCGTGTTCCGCGGCGCTCACAAGGACCGCAGGTTCAACATCGTCGCGGTCAACGACCTGACCGACTCGAAGACACTCGGTCATCTTCTCAAGTACGACTCTGTCCATGGCCGCTATCCGGGCAAGGTCAACGTCCTGAAGAACGGTGACCTTTCGGTCGACGGCAAGAGGGTCAAGGTCCTCTCCGAGCGCGACCCGGCAGCCCTGCCGTGGGAGAAACTCGGAGTGGACGTCGTCATCGAATCGACAGGCTTCTTCCGCAAGCGCAAGGACGCCGCGAAGCATATCGAGGCGGGCGCCAAGAAGGTCATCATATCGGCACCTTCACCCGATCCCGACATCATGATCGTAATGGGCGTCAATCATACGAAGTACCGCAAGAGCAGGCATCACATCATCTCCACAGCCTCGTGCACGACGAACTGTCTCGCGCCGGTCGTAAAGGTGCTCGATGACAGGTTCGGACTGGCGAACGGCCTGATGACGACGATCCATGCCGTTACTAACGATCAGGTGATCCTCGACATGCCTCACAAGGACCTGCGCAGGGGGCGCGCCAGCAGCGTTTCGATGATCCCGACTACTACGGGAGCGGCTGCGGCCGTAGGCAAGGTTCTGCCTAAGCTCAACGGGAAACTCAACGGCCTGGCGGTGCGTGTGCCCGTTCCCGACGGCTCGCTCGTCGACCTGACCGTGACACTGAAGAAGGCGACGACGGTCGAGAAGATCAATGCCGCGATGCAGAAAGCCGCGGAAGGCAAGCTGAAGGGGTTCCTCGAGTATACGGAGGACCCGATCGTATCTGTCGACATCATCGGCAACCCGCACTCATCGATATTCGACAGCAGGGCGACCATGGGCATCACCTCTAAGGTATTCAAGGTACTCTCGTGGTACGACAACGAGTACGGATACGCGATGCGGATGGTCGATATGATGGGGATGCTGTTCAAGTAAGGCGAAGGCAAGACTGGAGGAGACCGTTGAGAAAGAAGACCCTGAGGGACGTAGAGCTCGATGGGAAAAGGGTGCTCATGCGCGTCGATTTCAACGCGCCCCTGACAAAAGACGGCGACGTGGATGACGATACGCGTATCCGTGCCGGACTTCCGAGTATAAATTACATCATGGAACACGGGGCTTCCCTCGTCCTGATGTCTCATCTCGGAAGGCCGAAGGGGAAACGTGTTCCCTCGATGAGCCTCAAGGTCGTGGCATACCGGCTCGCGGAACTCGTGCATCACCCGATCAGGTTCGCCGAAGACTGCACCGGTGACCAGGCGCTCGAAATGGCAAATGCGCTCAAGCCGGGTGAGATACTTCTGCTCGAGAACCTTCGTTTCTACGATGAGGAGACCTCCAACGATCCGGAGTTTGCCAGGAAACTCTCCATGTTCGGCGATATCTATGTGAACGACGCGTTCGGGACCGCCCACAGGGCGCACGCCTCTACCGAGGGTGTGACCCACTATTTCGAGGAGCGTGTGGCCGGGATGCTGATGGAGAAGGAACTCGAGACCCTCGATCGCATGCGGACCGATCCCGAGAGGCCGTTCGTGGCCGTGCTCGGCGGGGCGAAGGTCTCCGGAAAGATAGGGCTTATCAGGAACCTGCTCGACAAGGTCGACCGGATACTGGTCGGCGGAGGGATGGCGTTCACATTCTTCAAGGCCTTGGGCCTCGAGATAGGCGATTCGCTTCTCGACGAGTCATACATGGATATGTGCCGCGAGACGATGGAAAAAGCGGGGAGCGGCAGCGAGAAGAGGATATTCCTTCCAGTCGATTGTATCGTGGCGAAGGAGATAGACAACAACGCGGAGCACAAGACGGTATCGACCGGCGATATCCCCGAGGGATGGGCCGGTGTCGACATAGGCAGGAAGACGATCGATGTCTTCCGCGACGAGATAATGAAGGCCAGGACGATCTTCTGGAACGGCCCGATGGGGATCTTCGAGATGCCCAATTATGCCGAAGGGACCAGGGGGATAGCCCGCGCGATCGTGGATGCTACCGCTGAGGGGGCCGTCTCGATCGTCGGCGGGGGCGACAGTGTCTCCGCGCTGGGGAGACTGCATTTCAAGGACAAGGTGACGCATGTATCGACCGGAGGAGGAGCCTCTCTCGAACTTCTCGAGGGCAAGGACCTTCCCGGAGTAACGGCGCTGAGCGACTTATAGGGAGATGATCAGTGTGAGAAGGACGATCGTAGCCGGTAACTGGAAGATGCACATGGACCACCTCGAGGGAGCGGCCCTCGCGACGGAGATCGCGGCCGGTATCGAGGGCAGGCAGCCGGCCTGCGAGGTCGTGCTCATCCCGCCTTTCACGACGATCCCCGCCGTTATCAGCGCCATAGAGGGCAGTCCGGTATCGGTCGGCGCCCAGGATCTGTGGTACGAGGAAAAAGGAGCCTACACTGGAGAGATATCGGCCGGGATGATATCCGCTCTCGGCTGCCGGTACGTCCTTGTCGGGCACTCGGAGAGGCGCCATGTGATAGGCGAAGGATCGGAACTTCTCTCGAAAAAGCTCCGGGCAGCACTTTCCGGCGGACTTCCGCCGATATACTGCGTAGGAGAGACCTTTGACGAGAGGGAAAGCGGCATGGCCCAAAAGGTCGTCGCTGAACAGATCGGAGAGGGCCTGACGGGCCTTACGGTGCAGGATATGCAGAATGTCGTGATTGCCTACGAGCCGGTCTGGGCGATCGGCACCGGAAGGACCGCGACACCTGAGGACGCGGGATCGATGCACGGGATCATCCGTGCCCTCCTCGGCGATATTTTCGGGCCGGAGACGGCAGGAGAGACGCCTGTCCTCTACGGAGGCAGCGTAAAGCCCGGAAACGCCGCTGAGCTCCTCTCGATGGAGGAAATAGACGGAGCCCTCGTCGGAGGCGCTGCCCTGGAGGCCCAATCGTTCCTCGGAATCGTATTTCCGGCCTGAGAACGCCTTTCCAGACGGCACAAATCATTTGACTGACACCTCTATTTTTATTACACTTCTTTTTTGATAATAAAGGCTGGTGTTTATGCTGTTTGACGTATTTGTAATAATTCACGTTATTACCTCCGCACTGCTCATCATCGTCGTGCTGATGCAGTCGAGCAAGGGCGGCGGCCTTTCCGGCGCCTTCGGCGGCGGCGGGGGGCAGGCCATTCTCGGCGGGCGGGAAACCGCGACCTTCCTCAGCAAGGCTACGACGTATCTGGCCGTTATATTCATGTGCACATCCCTTTCACTGGCATTCCTTTCAGCCGGAAGGGGCACCCAGGAAGCTGAGAGCGCACTGAGAAAGGCCGCACAGCAACAGGAGTGGGGTGGCATGGTTCCCGAGGAACGCAAGGATGTCGATGAGGTCATCGGTAATGTGAACGTTCCCACTGAGGGCCAGGAGCAGGAAACGGTGCCTGAGGGAGACCCTGCCGAGCAGCAGGATTCCCCGCAATAATTGAAAATTAAATATCGCCGAGGTGGTGGAACTGGTAGACACGCTACTTTGAGGGGGTAGTGGGTGAAAACCTGTGCGGGTTCGAGTCCCGCCCTCGGCATTTAAAAATGGGAGGCCGCATGAGCCTCCTTTTTTTTATTCTTTACACTTTCACCAACACTGTTTACGCTGAGCACTCTTGAAACTCTGGTGTGGAGGTGGAGACCGGTACATGAACGCTTTTATCGAAGCAAACGCGAACATACTTCTTCCCGTGGCTCTCCTGATCGGCCTCGCGGCAGTCGCTGGTGTGATCGTCCTGGCCCTGCAAGTCAGGAAGATGAACAGGCCCTTCAGCGAGATGGCGGGACTGTACGATGATATCGGTACGGAGAAATCCCTCAAGCTCCTGCTCAAGGGAGTCGATGAGAACCGTGAGTTCATCAGGGGGCACAGCGAGGACCTGAAGATACTCCTCAACAAACTCGAGGGATGCTTCAAGGGGATCGGCATGGTCAAGTACAATGCCTTCGAGGATGTCGGCGGCAACCAGAGCTACTCGATCTGCATACTTACCAGGGAGAAGAACGGATTCATGATGACGAATCTCGTCGGAAGGAACTCGACGCGCGGTTACGCCATCGAGGTCAAGAACGGGGAAGCGGAGCGCGAGCTCGGGTCCGAGGAGACCGAGGCGCTGGCGTACTCTCTTAAATCCCTTGAAGAATAGATAAACAGCCGGCATTACGTTTCGAAACCCCGGAGGCACCGAGGTTTTCTTCACGTAATGCCGGCTGCTCAATATACCTCAGAAATACAACAAAGCACCCCTCCACACACTCACATAATACCATTAAGAATAAGAAGATAAGAGAAAAACAGGGTCAGTGGATGGTCTCGGAGTCGTCGTCGCCCTTGCGTTCGTGCTCCGAATATTGCTCGAGGATGCGGCGCTCTGTTTCGGAGAGGTTCTCGTACCCTTTATCCGAGATCTTGTCGAGTATCGAGTTGATCTTTTGCATGTCCGATTCCTGTTCGCCGGAAGGGGGCGGAGGGGTCTGCTTGTCCCCGTCGAGGCTGACCTTGAAAGGGATCTTTGAGACCCTGCTCCTGATGAAATTTCTGAAGAGCCTGAACTGGTATTCGCCTCGCATCATGATCAGGGCCGCTGCCATTCCGCCGAGGTGGGCGAAATGGGCGATCCTGCCGCCTCCCCTTATACCCAGTACGAGAGATAATATAGCGAGGCCTATCACCAGGGTCCGTGCCTTCACCGGGATGAAGAAGCCGAGAAGAAGCCGCTGGTTCGGAAACATCACGGCGAATGCAAGCAGGATCCCGTATGCGGCGGCCGATGCTCCGATCACAGGTGTATTAAATGCGAACAGGAAACTGAAGACGGCGCCGCCGAGACCGCAGGCGAAGTAGAACTTGAGAAATCGCGTGCCTCCCCAGATCTTCTCGAAGGTCCTTCCGAACATCCAGATGACGAGCATGTTCAGGGCGAGATGCCAGAGGTCGGCGTGGAGGAACATGTAGGTCAGCATCTGCCAGACGAAGCCGCGGGTGACTACCAGCCTCGGCGTCAGGGCGAGATATGCTATTAACTGCCTGCCGATGGGAAGCTGAAGGAGAAAGAAGATGACGACATTGGCGATGACCAGGCGTGTAACGACGCTGTCGAGCTGGCCGCCCTGTCTCTTGAATCCGGGATATTCCCTGTTGCCGTTCATTCTGGTTCCTCACGGTTTAAATCTTGCAAGCCGCTTCATGGATAATAACGAAAAGTCTCGTTTCGGGCAAGACACCATGCGTCCGATTTTGACTCGACCGTATATCGGGGATATGATAGTTTCTGCTATGCAGCCGGCGGTTCGCCGACCCCGTACTATCTTCGCGTCGATTCACCCTGCTGGGCGGAGAACAACGCCTGCGGCTTCGACGTGGGAGCGTTCACCCAGTCGCCCGGATGCACGGGTACCGCAGTGAAGGAGTCGAGCTGGGGCTCAATCAAAAAGATGCATCGCTGATCATCTTAAGCGATTTTGTCGATCCCGAAAAAAAAAGGAGCGGATCATGCGCAGAGCTATCGTCCTGTTCGCGGTGTCGATTCTTGTCCTCCAGGGGTGTGTCATGAAAGACAGTGCCCGGGAAGAAACGGCGAAGACCGTATTCTACAACGGATTTATATACACGATGAACGAAAGCGAGCCTTTCGCTAAGGCGGTCGTCGTCGAAGATGGAAGGATCCTCTACGTCGGAACCAGTGAAGAGGCTGTAAATATCGCCGGAATAGAAGCGGAAAAATTCGATCTTCACGGCATGACCGTCATCCCCGGCCTGGTAGACGCGCACGCTCATTTTGTCGGATACGCGGCAAGCCGGGCCGCGCTCGACCTCAACGGGACGGCCTCCATAGCACAGATACAGGACCGCGTGAAGAAAGAGACCGCCGCGACTCACAGGGGCCGCTGGATAACAGGCAGGGGATGGGACCAGAACGACTGGGAGAAGATGGAGTTCCCCCACCGAAGTGATATCGACAAGGTCAGTCCCGAGAACCCGGTACTGCTCACGAGGGTGTGTGGGCACGCGGCGATAGCCAATTCGATGGCCCTCGAGGTGGCCGGTATCGGTGCGGATACTCCCGATCCTGACGGCGGGAAGATCGAGAGAGATGCCGCCGGAGAACCGACCGGGATACTCCTCGATGACGCTATTTCGCTCGTGCGGAATGTCGTTCCGGCCCTTACTGCTAAGGAAAAGAAAGAGCTGATGATCTCGGCCGCACAGGCCTGTCTCGCCGTCGGCCTGACAGGGACGCACGAGATGGGTATCGGGAGCGCGACCGCCGGTATCTACCGGGAACTGTATGAAGCAGGTGAGCTTCCCTTCAGGATAACGGCTTATTTCGATGGAGACGCGGCAGATCTCGATTCCGTTCTCGCTGCCGGGCCGGTCGACGATTTCGCCGACGGTATGTTCTCGCTTGCCGGTGTGAAGTTCTATGGAGACGGTTCGCTCGGAGCGAGAAGCGCCGCGATGCTCGAGGATTACTCGGACGATCCGGGGAACAGGGGCATCATAGTCACCGATCCGGACATCCTTTACAAAAAGGTCCTCGCCTGCCACAAAAGCGGGTTTCAGGTAGCGACACATGCCATAGGGGACAGGGCGAACCGCACAGTCCTCGATATCTACGAGAAGGTGCTCAAGGAACTGCCCGGCCAGGGCCTGAGGCATCGGATCGAGCACGCGCAGATCCTGTCACCTGAGGATATCGACAGGTTCGCCGCACTCGGAGTGATCCCATCGATGCAGTTCATCCACTGCACGTCGGACATGCCGTGGGTGCCTGACAGGATAGGGAATGACAGGATCGAGGGAGCCTACGCGTGGAGGACACTGATCAACGCCGGATCACGGATCCCCGGTGGCTCCGATTACCCGGTCGAACCGATAGATCCCCTGCTAGGGATATACGCGGCCGTATCGAGGCAGCGCCCGGACGGAACGCCGGTGGATGGATGGGCCCCGGAGCAGCGGCTTACCATTGAAGAAGCTGTCATGGCCTATACCCTCTACGCCGCGTGGGCAACGGGCAAGGAGGATGAGAGGGGATCGATAGAGAAGGGCAAGTTTGCCGACCTGACGATCCTCGGCTCGGATATCATGAAAGTGGACCCCGGCGAGATCCCGGGGATAGAGATCCTGGCGACTGTCCTTGCGGGTAAGATAGAATACAGGGCCGACGGGGCGCCTTTCTGATCGAAAGGTCTCCCGCGGGCCCTGTCTATGGGGGAATCCGCCGGCTCCCTACCTGAGCTCGCGGAGTGTCACTGATCCGTCATTGGTGCGGATCCTGATCTTTCCCTTTCCTTTGCCCAGTTTCCCGGACATCCAGCTTTCTCCCTCCTGGACATCTGTCGCAGAAGAGAGGTCGGTGCGTATCCTGCCGTCATCGACGTCTATCGAGAACGACGCTGAAATACCTTTCTGCAGGCCCAGCTCTATGTCCCCGTCGTCTGTTTTGATCTCGATGTCGAGGCTACCCGTCTTGAGCAGCTCGATGTCGAAGTCCCCGTCCTCGCACTTGAGATCCATGACGTTCGTCTTTATTCGAAGGAGCTCGGTCGTTCCATCATCGAGCTCGATGTAGAAATCACCCTCCGAGTCACGGACCCTGATGTCGCCGTCGGACAGCTGGATCCGGCACTCGGTGAACCTGCACCGGTTGAGATCGATGTCCCCGTCATCGCCGATGATATCGAGCGAGCCCGAATGCCCGGCGAGTGTGACGTCGCCGTCAGCGGACCTGATCCTCGTCTTTTTCGGTTCACATTCGTACATGTTGATCTCGCCGTCATCGATATTTATCTCGATCTTACCGCTCCACTTCTCTATCTCTATATCCCCGTCGTCACCCTGAAGGTCGAGCTCCATATACCGGGGAGCGGATATCGTGTATGTGTATTCGTTGAGTATGAAGATAAGCAGGCCCATGAACATACTCTTGGGCTCTTTGCCTGTTACCTCTATAACGCCGTTCTTCTCGACGAATTCGACGTCGAAATCCATATCCGAGTCGTCCCCGAAGCCTTTGCGTTCGGCATGGTAGTGGACGGATATCTCTATGACATCCTTGTCCCAGGGCGTTATCGTGACATCTCCGTCACCGTGCCTGAGCCTGAGCATGGAGCCGGGCTTAACGTCGAAGCTTTCGTTGAAATCACGCTCGATCTCTCCGCCGATGGCGGGGAGTGACGTCAAGAGTAGCAGCGCCGCCACGGCAGCGCCGAAGATCCTCGTTCGATTCATAGTACACCTCCGTATATATATCACTTACGAAACTGCGCCGGATATGTTTCAGGGGGCCGTCCTCATCAGAAGCAGATAGGGCGGCATCCCCGCTGAGTCGAGGAGAAGTTTCCTGGTCTTCTCGCGCGGTTTTCCTCCGGTGCGGTCGATCGTCGCATTCTTGACCATCGATTCGGCCGTCATGAAGGCTATCCCTTCAAGCGCGGCTGCAGGGGAGACCGATGCCATTATGACCTCATCCTCTATCCTTGCCCCGTCGAAGGGAGTCACTTCTCCAAGATATTCCCTGGCCGCCTCGGTGGTGTATTTTCCGGAATGAAGCCGGAATACGAGGACCATCCTGGCTATCGCCGCAACGCGTTCCTCGGTCTGGATCCGCGTAAGCTGCATCCTCCGCTCCGGGATCAGCGCGGTGAGGTCGGTCGAATTATGTGCTTTCCATGCGTATCTGTACGTTTCCACCCCGAAAATCTTTCTCAGCGGTGACTTGTCCCCGCACATCGACCTGTCAGGCGCGGACATCAGCGATGAGGTGAGCAGAAGATCGTATTTCAGCTGGTCGAGAGAATATTCCCGTCCGTCGGGAACGAAGACAGAAGGAACACAAGAACCCTTTTCCCCGGGCTCGAAGGCCCAGTAAATGTCCCTTTCCGGGATGACTGGGATGCAGAGGCAGGGGTTTACAGGCAGTCTCAGGGGTTTCCACAACTCTTCATATCCCGCGACGGGTGAGTGCGGACTGTTCTTCATGCCGAAGGCCCGTCTCGCCGCGATTCCTTCGTCGATCCCTTTGAGGAGGGAATCGGCCATATCGACCGACACGGTGACCTGTTCCGTCCCCTCATATTTCACAGCGACATCTTTGGGGGCGAGTTGCCTGGAAAGGCGCCTCATTATCTTCTCGGCCTCTTTGACCATCCTGGCCTGGTCGAAGTCGAGATGCTCTCCATAGAGGAAGATCCTCGAGAGTTCTTCCATACCCATTATCTGCCGGCTGCTCGTTCTGATATTACGAAGGGCGTCAATCCTCTCCCTGTACGTTCGCAGGGCTTCCCGGGCCTCATCGAGTTCGGCCACCGGGCCGCCGTAACGCTCTTCCACGAGCCGCGTAAGGCGCGGCATCCGTGCCGTGAGAGATGAAAGCTGTTTTGCCGCTTCCTCGAGATGGATTCCTCCAGGTTTCCGGAGGAAGGTCGAAGCGTTTTCGACCAGTGCCGGCAGGCGGCTGATCCGGACGGCCCAGGCATGCCGCTCACCGTCTGTCGGCGGATACGGCCGCGTGGGGATCCCCATCAGCGCTTCCTCGATCATCCAGGAGAAGAGAAGTGGGTTGTCGAGACATGTGCGCGACTGTGTAAATACGAAGGTCTCACCCTTCATCCAGTCACTGAGCAGGGTCCATCCATCGATCCTGTCCTCGTCCAGATCATCCGCCGCGAGGGTCGAGACAGCGGCCTTCAGTGTGTCGATCGTGATCAGTACGTGCTCTATCTCTTCGGGAGAGAATGTGAAGAGTATTGAATCAGCGCTCTCGATGCCGAGCCTCGATGCGCGAAGCGGATGGATCTCGGTATAGAGCGAGGCAGCGTCTTCCGCTATCCTGTCGAATGATCCTCTCGTCATATCGATGCTCGACTTCTCGCCGCATCCGGCGAGAAGCGGGAGCAGGACCAGCGCGGCCGCAGCATTCCTGATAGTATTGTTTTTCATATCACTGTTTATATAACCCTGAAGACAGCCCTTAGTAAACTCCTTTCAAGACGTGTTTTTACTGACAGAGAATCATTCTTCATATACAATCCGATGCATGGCAAAAGAAAAAGAGAACACACCAGTAAAAAAAGAGGGTAAACGCCACCTGATTAGCCAGAAGACGGCTGTAGTGACGATATCGATCCTGCTCGGCGCCTGCGCCGCGGGATGGATGATGACCGAGTTCTTTCCTCCTGACCTGCCTTTCAGGAGAGAGTTTTTCAGGCAGAAGTGGGGCGATAGCGCACTGGGCCTGATAGAGGGCTTCAAGCTCTACGATCCCTTCCATTCATTCTGGTTCAGCGGTGTCCTGGCCCTTTTCTTCGTCGTACTCCTTCTCTGCCTTGCTACGAGGGCCAGGGGGATGGCGATGAAGAGTTTCCGGGTGACGGTGCCCCGGAAACCGGCGAAGGGAAAGGACGGCACCCCTGGATTCTCGATACCGTTCGGAGAGTCGGCGGAGTGGAAGGACGAGAAGGACCCCATTACGCACTACGGGAAGAAATTCGGCAGTCCTGCAGAAATATCGGGAGAATCTGTCGGAAATATCCTCGGAGCAGTAAGGAAGGTATTCCGCTCGCGCGGATACAAGTTCGCGTCGCGCGATGACGGAGGCTCGACTGTATTCGCCGCAGCAAGCGGCCGCTTGCGCCACCTGGGCAACCTCATCTTCCACATCGGCCTGCTCGTGATCACAATCGGCAGCGTAGTGGGAAGCAGGCTCGGCAGCAGCGAGATACTCTACGGTCGGAGGGGAGACGTTCTTCCCCTTGCCGGACGGGATGTCGCCCTGAGGATAGACGAGTTCAGGATACTGATGGTGGGTAAGATGCAGGTGAGCGACTACGTCACCACGGTGACGGTCGTGGACGATGAAGGCGTCGCTTCAGCATCGGCGGAGATAGAGGTAAATCATCCCCTGAGATACAAGGGGATCAGCATATATCAGAGTTCGTATTATCTCGCCGAGAACGAATTCGAATGGGCGAAGATCATGGTGTCGGCTCCCGGCATGGCGGAACCGGTTGTACTGACACTGAAACAGAACTCGACCGAATCAGTTCCCGGCACCGAACTGTCGGTGACCACGGGGAGGTTCTTTCCTGATTTCAGGATGACGGAAAGCGGGCCAAGATCGGTCAGCGGAGCGATGAACAATCCGGCGCTCGAGATAATCCTCGCTGGCCCGGGTGGTCGCACTTCGGGCTGGGCATTCCTGATGTTTCCCGATTTCGGAACGAAGTTCGACCGTCTTGATACGGTCCTGCTGAAAGATGTCGAACCGGTCTATTACACGGGGCTCGAACTGACGAGTAACCCCGGGGCCGGACTCTTTTTGGCGGGGATGATACTCGCATCGGCCGGCCTGCTGCTCCTTTACATGTACGACTACAGGGTAGTACATGGCAGTATCGATGGAACGGGCATCACCGTAGTCGGGGTTACGGCAAGGTGGAAGGTAGCGTTCAGCGATCAGATCGAGAGGATCGGCAGGGAGGTCACCGCGGCGATCGAAAAGGAGAGTGCATCTTGAGTTCAACGGTAGACATCGCCATGTTCTGGGGCGCCTTCTGGCTATACCTCGGATCGTTCATCCTCTTCGCTATTCACACAGCCGGCGGAAACCGCAAGGTGGGTGTCTTCGCCTCAGTCCTCTTCGTGGGTGGACTTGCGCTCAACACAATTGGCCTCGGTGCGAGATGGTGGATAACGACGCATCCGCCCTTTTCAACGATGTACGAGTATTCGGTGACGATGGCCTGGGTGATCGCCCTTTCATTCGTGATATTCCTCGTGCGTTACAAAAAGATGTCGATCGGCGTCTTTGTCGCGCCTGTCCTGATAGTCGTCATGGTAATCGCCTCGATGCTTCCGAAAGAGGCTTCAAAGCAGCTTATGCCGGCTCTGCAGAGCTACTGGTTCTATATCCATGTGTCGATCGCGGCGATCTCCGAAGGGGCCTTCCTCGTAGCGGCAGGCTCCGGAACGATGTACCTGCTCAGGAAAGAGACGCCGGGGCGCAGCAGCATGCTGCCATCGAAGGAAGTTCTCGAGGAGCTGACCTCGAGAGCGATACGCTTCGGTTATCCGCTCTTCTTCATCGGCGCTATCTTCGCCGGTGCAATCTGGGCGAGGAACGCATGGGGCAGGTTCTGGAGCTGGGATCCGAAAGAGACCGGCGCGCTCGTGATAGTTCTCTACTACACACTTGTCCTTCACCAGAACGCGAGGGGGAGATGGAAGGGGAAGAAACTCGCCATTGCCTCTATCGTCGGGCTGGTAATCATACTGTTCAGTTTCCTGGGAAATCTTTTCCTGGGCGGACTTCACGCTTATATCTGACAGGAGGCTCCTCATGGATGTCAAGGAAGCCATTGAAACCCGCAGGGCCCGGCGCTCGCTCGCACCCGTCTCGATAGAGAGGGAGACGATCGAGGATCTGGCCAGGTGCGCCTCGCTTTCGGCGTCGTGTTACAACAAGCAGCCGTGGCGGTATGAGTTCGCTGCCGGTGGCGAGAAGCTTGCGAAGATGTACGACGCTCTCGCGAAGGGGAACGAATGGGCGAAGAACGCCTCCATGATAATCGCCGTACACTCGAAGCCCGAGGACGACTGTGTCGTAGCCGGTAGGGAGTACCACCTCTTCGACACGGGGATGGCCACCGCGCATATCCTCCTCAGGGCCGTAGAACTCGGGCTTGTCGCCCATCCTATAGCGGGGTTCGATGAGGAGATGGTCAAGGCGGCATTCGGCCTCGGAGCCGGGGAGACCGTGATCACCCTGGTCATCATCGGCAAACTCGCCGACAGCATAGATCCTGAACTCTCACCGGGGCAGAAGGAAGCTGAGGAAGAGCGGCCCGAGAGGCTGCCCCTGGAGAAGTTTGCGCGCATCTATGACTGACTCGCTCTCTGGCATGCTAAATGCAATAAATGCTTCCGGATAACTCTGTTCATGAGCCGTACACGCTCGATATTGAGACAATGACAGTCGTTCCGGAAGGAGACCGGTATGCCGCGCCAGCGGAAAGCGATCACTTCGTTAATATTAACAGCATTATTGATAACCCTTTGCGGATGTGGCGGCGAGAAAGCCGACCAGCCCACAGGCGGCGGGAAACTCGTCATCGGGATGCAGCAGGAGCCCGAGATCCTCAACGAAGCTGTCAACTCGATGGTCGCTATCGTTTACGTGTGCAACCTCGTCTTCAGCAAGTTCGTCAAGCATGACGACACGATGCAGCTCATCCCAGACCTGATCACAGAGATCCCGACACTGGAGAACGGCGGCATCTCGGCTGACTATCTTGTTTACACATATCATCTCAGGCAGGACGCGACCTGGCACGACGGTACTCCGGTGACCTCGAAGGATGTCGAGTTCTCGTACCGGGTGATGATCCATCCCGACATCAATGTCGAGACGAGGCAGGGATGGGATATCGTCGAGAGCGTCGAGACCCCCGATCCTTACACAGTGATCTTCAAACTTTCCGAGGTATACGCGAACTTCGCGGGCGACTGCTTCTACGATGAATCGGTACTTCCCGAGCATCTTCTCGCCGGCGCGCTCGGTGCGGGGTTCCAGTCCGATCCGTTCCACAGCGCTCCGGTCGGCTCCGGCCCCTTCGTATTCCACGAGTGGGTCTCCGGATCGCACATGACCTTCAGGGCCAACCATGATTATTACGGGGAAGGCCCTTTCCTCGACGAGATCACGATAAAATTCGTTCCGGACGGGAACGCGCTCCTCATGCAGCTCGAGACAGGCTCGGTCATGGGGATAGACAACGCCCCGGACGAACTGCTCACATTGTCAGACGACCTGAAAGGGACCATCGTCTACAGGAATCCCGCTCTGTTCAACGAGCACCTCGACGTCAACTGTGAGAACCCGATACTCTCGGATAAAAGAGTACGAAGGGCTATCGCGATAGCGATAAACAGGAGTGAGATCTCGGAGAAGATATACAACGGTGTATGGATACCGGCGTTCAGTGACGAGCATCCTGACTCGCCGTATCATAATGACTACGGGATCAGTACGTTGAGGTACGACCCGCAGGAAGCGATGGAGCTCCTCGATGAAGCGGGCTGGAAAGACACCGACGGCGACGGCATCAGGGAACGCGGCGGCGAACGCCTCGAGATGAAGATTACATCGACCGCTGGAAGGGCGAGCCGGGAGAGGACGGAGATCGTCCTGCAGAAGCAGCTCTCCTCGGTCGGTATCGACCTTAAGATAAAGAACTATCATCCGACAGTGATGTTTGCCAGCTGGGACGACCGCGGAGTGCTGAAGAGGGGAGAGTTCGATCTGGCCCTCTATGCATTCCTTACACCTCCCGACCCCTCGACGAAGGAGGGGAGCTACTCGAGTGATTTTTTCCCTCCGAGGGGACAGAACAACTCGAGATTCAGTCACGACGAACTGACCCGCCTTCTCTCGAAGGGAAGCGCGACGGTCGGTTTTACGGAGAGAAAGAAGATATACGATGAGGTCGCTCGGATACTCGCTGAAGAGCTGCCCGTGATCCCCCTTCTCTGGGTGACCCAGCTCGACGCGATGCCGGCGGCGCTTGAAAACTACAGACCGAACCCGACCCAGTCGGGCGATACGTGGAACGCCGCGCAGTGGAGACTGCCCGGCAACCCGGGAGCGACACGATGAACGGCTGGCGCAGGTTTATAACCATCCTGGTCGTAGTCGCCCTCGTGGTCGCTGCCCTTTACCTTCTCCGCCGGCGCGGCGAAGATGAGGGTATTGAAGTGACATTTCTCGGCGGGGCGATGGAAGTCGGCGGCTCCTGCACGCTCGTCTCGGGCGGCGGCACCTCATTCCTCGTGGACTGCGGTTCCTTCGGCAAGAACGGTGACGATATCCTGCCCGACGATCCGGCCTCGGTCTCGTTCATGATACTTACGCACGCTCACACAGATCACTGCGGGAGGATCCCGCTTCTTTTCGCTGCCGGATTCGACGGCGAGATATACTGCACACCCGAGACTGCGGAGCTCGCACCGATCATGATGAAGATGTCGAGGTCGTTTGACCGCAACAAGGTAAGCAAAGAAGATTTCAACAGGTCGCTCGCGGCCATCAGGCCCGTCTCATTCAATGAGGAGATAATGGCAGGCCCGGCGACTTTTGTATTCAGGACAGCTCAGCACCTGCTCGGCGCCGCCTTCGTGGAGATAGAGATCGATACAGGGCACAGAACGGCGGACATCATCTTTTCGGGCGATCTCGGTTCCGGTGGAGCGATACTCCTCCCCGAACTGGCCGATCCATCACCGGCGCGATATGTCGTCGTTGAATCGACGTACGGAGGAAAATCAAACTACTTCCCGGGTGAGACCCTCCATGAGAGGTACGGGGAGTTCGGCAGGCTGGTAGGTTCTACTCTCAAGGGAGGCGGCGATGTCCTTATCCCTGCCTTCACGCTGGGAAGGACGCAGGAGGTCATCGCCGCGCTCGACATGTTCATAGGCGACGGGACGATTCCGGCAGGCACAGAGATCTATTCCGACAGTCCGACAGCGAAAAAGGTGAGCGATGTCTTCAGGAACCATCCTGATGACCTTTCAGAAACGGCCCATTCGATTTACGGCGACGAGATCCTGAAGAAGTCCTGGCACAGGGAAGTCAAGAGCAAGACCTCGATAAAGGTCCACGGCCGCGACCACAGGCCGACGATATTCATATCCTCGAGCGGGGACCTCCGGTTCGCCAACTCACCTCGCCACCTGGCGAGGATGTCCGATGATGAAAAGAACATGCTCTGCATCGTGGGATGGCAGTCATACGGATCGGTGGGCAGAAAACTCGTCAATGGCGACAGTACCGTCTGCCTGAGATACCGGGAAGATGGAGAGACGAAGAAGGTATGGATCTCTCCCGCGCTGAAGATAAAAAAGTTCGGCGAATTCTCGAGCCATGCTGACCAGGATGGACTGGTGAAATGGGTCAGGTCGATCGATGGACTGAAAAGCGCGTTTATCGTCCACGGTGAACCGAAACAGTCAGAAGCTCTGTCCGCGAGATTCGTGCGGGACCTCGGAATAGAGACAAAGATACCTGAAGCGGGAGAGACTGTATTTCTCCCGTCGAGATAGAGGAGAACGATGGGATCGAGCATCATAAAGAGACTTGCTCTGGTCGTGCCGCTGGTCGTGCTCGTGTCTATAGTCACCTTCGCCCTGCTGCACCTCGCCCCGGGTGGTCCTGCAGGAGTCGTCTCGGGTAACCCGAAGACGACAGGTGAGGACATGGCGCGTATCAGGGAAAACTACGGCCTCGACCGGTCGCTGCCGGTGCAGTACCTGATGTGGTCCAGGCAGGTCTTCCTCAGGCTCGATTTCGGCAAGAGCTATGTGACCGGACGTCCGGTCAGGACGATGATAGCAGAGCGGGTCCCCGCCACACTCGAGTTGATGGGTGCCGCGCTGATACTGGCGATCGCTGCGGGGGGTCTTCTGGCTATCCTCTCTGCCATCCGCGGAGGAGACAGGACAGACGGGCTCTTCACCGTGATAACTACCGCAGGTATCTCAGTGCCGGTCTTCTGGCTCGGGCTTCTTGCGATCTATATCTTTGCGATAAAGCTGGGCCTGCTCCCCGCAGGAGGGAGAGCCTCCGGTGAGGGAGTCACCATCGCCGACAGGATCCGTCACATTATACTTCCCGCATCGGTATTGTCTATCGCCTGGCTCGCCACCTGGAGCAGGTACCTCAGGTCGGGTCTCATCGATTCGCTGAACGGCAGGTTCATAAGGACGGCAAGAGCCAAGGGGCTGACGGAACGGACGGTCGTTCTGAAGCATGCCCTGCGCGGCGCGGTTCTTCCCGCCGTGACGGTCCTCGCGATGCAGATCCCCGCCCTCTTTACCGGAGCTGTGATAACAGAGACAGTCTTCGCATGGCCCGGCATGGGCAGGCTCTTCTTCGAGGGGCTCCAGAGACAGGACTACACGAGGGTGCTCGGGATAGTGGTGATTGCTTCGATACTGATCATACTGATGAATATGGCCGGTGACCTTCTCAACATGATCCTCGACCCGAGGACGAGGCCGGCGGAAGAGGAGGCGCGATGATACGGAGTACATCTATATCGGTGCGTCCCGGATCTCCCGTAAGCCGCCTTGTATTCTGGCCGGCGACTATGCTTGTGTTGATACTAACGGTCTCGGCACTTGCCCCGCTGCTCGGCCCCTGGGACCGGGACGCGATAGATCTCGATAATATCTCGTCACCCCCTTCGGCATCTCATCCGCTCGGTACCGATGAGTTGGGAAGGGACGTCATGACGCGGCTCCTGCACGGTGGCAGGTTCACACTGATGGTAGCCTTCCTCTCTGTCGCCGTGGCGCTGATCACCGGGATAATCCTCGGAGGAGCGGCAGGATGGATCGGGGGCCCGGTCGACAGGACAGTTTCGATGATGATCGATCTCTTTCTCTCTGTTCCGATATTTCTCGTCATGCTGATCGCCGCCTCTGCGGCGGGAGGGAAGATCTGGCTTATCCCGATTCTTATCGGCGGCACATCATGGATGGAGACGGCGAGGATAGTACGCTCCCGGTTCAGGCAGATCAGGGAGGAGGGCTTCGTCGAGGCGGCTAGAGCCGCTGGTGCGACGGGGCCATGGATCATCTTCCGCCATATGCTCCCTCAAGCTTCAGGAGCGGTCCTTGTAGCGGCTGCGGCCGGGCTTGCCAGCGCGATGCTCGTCGAGAGCGCCCTGAGTTTCCTCGGCTTCGGCGTACAGCCTCCCGTACCTACATGGGGAAACATGATGCACGGTGCCTGGATGACGCTGCGCACATCCCCTATGGCAGCATTTGCGCCCGGACTGATGATCTTCATCACCTGCCTTGGATTCAACCTCCTCTGCGAGGGATACAGACGAGCCCTTGCAAAAGAGCGTGCATAGTCTTACCCTCCATGTCATGGAAAAGAAAGTGCGAGCACTAGGGATGATATCGGGCGGACTGGACAGTCTGCTCGCCGTCGCGGTCCTCAAGGAACTCGGCGTAGATATCCTCGGCCTGCATTTTCTCAACGGATTCGGCGCCGGCTCGCTGAGAAAGAGAGTCTGCGGGAAGATGTCGTTTACGGAGATAGCCGCGGAGAAGAAGGAAGCGCTCGAGGAGAAGCTCGGCATCCCCGTCCGCGTCATCGACGTCTCCGAGGAGTTTCTCGATGTGCTCAAGACTCCGCAATTTGGTTACGGCAAGAATATCAATCCCTGCATAGACTGCCGCATCTTTCTTCTGCGCAAGGCGAAGGAGATCATGGAAGCAGAAGGCTTCGATTTCATCTTCACCGGTGAGGTCCTTGGCCAGCGTCCGATGTCGCAGCACCTGCGAGCGATGAAGCAGGTCGAGAAACAGAGCGGACTTTCAGGAAAACTCCTCAGGCCCCTCTGCGCGAAGCTCCTCGCCGCCACAGAGCCCGAGAAAGAGGGCCTGGTCGACAGGGAAAAGCTGCTCGACATCCAGGGAAGAACGAGGAAGAGGCAGATGGCACTCGCCGAAGAGCTCGAGATAGGGGAGTACGCCACACCGGCAGGCGGATGCACGCTGACCGACGAAAACTACGCCCGCAAGTACAACGACTTCATGAGCCACAGTGAAACGGCCATTACATGTGAAGACACTGTCATCATTTCGATGGGGAGGCATCTGCGTCTTTCAGACGGAGTGAAGATAGTGGTCGGCAGGCACGAACTGGAGAACGACTACCTCGAAAAGGAGTGGGGAGGGAACATCCAGCTTACGACCCTCGACCAGCCCGGCCCCATCACCATAATGATCGGTGATCCCACAGATGAGGATATCCTGCGGGCCGCGGCTGTCACGGCGAGATACAGCGACGGTAAGCGCGAACCCCAGGTCAAGGTGACGATCACGAACGGTGAAGATGTAAGTGAGATGGATGTCGCTCCGGCTACGGATGAAGACCTCGACAGGTGGCGGATCTAACCCCTCAGAGCAAGGGCCTTCTTCGCAATTACCTTGTGACTCTCGAACGCGAGCGGCGGCAGGTCGTCGATGGCAAAGAATTTCGCGTCATCCGCGTCATCTCCGGCGACAGGATTCCCTGAAAATCCCTCAAAGAGATACCCGATGATCAGGAGGCATGTCCCGTAAAAGACGCTCTCCTGGTAGATGACGTCTATCAGTGTCGGGCCGTGAGCTGAAAGGCCGGTCTCTTCCAGCAGCTCCCTCTTCGCCGCGTCCTCGGGGCTCTCCCCGTTCTCGACAAATCCCCCCGGCAGCGACCACTCGCCGCAGCCCGGCTCGCGGTTGCGCAGCACCAGTAGTATCCTGCCCTTGTCGTCAAACAGGACGGCAGTGGAGGCAGGGACGGGGTTCTCGTAGAGATACCTCTGCTCGTCCTCGCAGTACAGCCTTACGCGGCCGTCCTCCGTCTTCGTGGTGAGCGGCTTCCCGCACCAGGTGCAGTATTTCTTTCCAGCGTCCATATGACAAGAATATGTCACGAGAGGCGTCGAGGCAAGTATTCGCTCTCTGAATGGGGTTGTCCGGGGGAGCGTGATTGAAGTAACATCAGCGGCAGGAGGATAAGCAGATGAACGCTTTGACGATAGCTCTCGTCACACTGGCGGCCTACATCATCGCCTTCGCACGTCACAAAGGTAAGGGCATACTGCAGGAAGAGGAGAGCGGTGAAACAGTTTGATGTAACAGGTGTCGGCTACACGGCTATCGACTACCTCGGAGTGATTCCTCATTTCCCTGAAGAGAATCTGAAGCTCGAGCTCGAAACTCTCGAGGTACAGGGGGGAGGCCCCTGCGCCACCGCTACGGTGACCGCCGCCAGACTCGGACTATCTGCCGCCTTCATCGGAAAAGTCGGCGGGGACGACCGGGGCGCGATGATGCTTATGAAACTCACTGGCGAAGGAGTCGATGTATCCTCTGCCGTCCTCGAGGCTGATGCGCTCTCGCAGTTCGCTTTCAGTATGGTCGATCCCAATACAGGTCACAGGACGATCCTCTGGAACCGCGGCACTCTTTCGCCCCTGAAGCCCGGAGAACTCGACATGGAAAAGGTCACCTCATGCAGGGGACTGCTCGTAGATACCCTCGAGCCGACTGCAGCTGCCGTTGCCGCTAAAGCGGCGGCGGACGCGGGGGCGAAGGTCCTCATCGACGCTGGTACCCTTCGCGACGGGGTAAGGGAGATACTCCCGCACTGCCATTACATAGCAGCGAGCGAGACATTCTCCAACCAGATCTCGGACGGCCGCGGTCCTGAAGCTGCCCTCGAGGAGATGATGAAGTACGGCCCCGAAGCGGCTGTGGTGACCCTGGGAGAGAGGGGATGTGTCGCCATGTCGGACGAGGGATACATCAAGGCGAAGGGATTCGAAGTCGATGTAATTGACACTACAGGGGCCGGGGATGTCTTCCACGGGGCCTTTCTCTACGCTGTACTGAGGGAATGGGATATCCGGAGATGCTGCGTTTTCGCAAACGCCGTTGCTGCGATGAAGTGTCAGAGGCTGGGTGGAAGGACAGGTATCCCGACATTGAACGCAGCTCTTGAGTTCCTGAACGAACGCGTACCGGAACTGGATTTCACCTGATCAGATCTCGATTTCCTCGAGCTCACCGCTATCAAGATCGAATATCACAAATCCAGGACTTCCAAGAAGTCCCATGACCTCCCCGGGATTTATATGGGGGGTGTCGTTCATGATCTCCGACATCCTGAAATGAGTATGACCCGAGAAGACCGCTGCGTAATTTCCAGTTGCTGCTAGGCCCTTCCCATGCTCGGGGTAATGAGTGATAGCGATGAGCCCCTTATCTGTCTCGATCACCCCTGTATGGTGATGGATAGTGATATTCGAGAACCTCTCCGCCATCTTTGATATCGTCATCGGGTCGCCGTCGTTGTTACCGAACACGACATGCACCGGACCGTCGAAGGGGGCGAGTCTCTCCATGACAAAGGGGGAGCAGATGTCGCCGCAATGCAGCAGCATCTCCGCGCCTTTCTCATTCGCCCGTGCGACGACCTTATCGATATTCTCGAGGTGATCGTGTGAATCGCTCATGACCGCGATCTTCATCTGGATACTTCCTTTCACTGATATCTATTGTCAGATTCTACTGCAAAAACAGGCATCCAGTAACTGTCTTTTGGGATTAATCTCAATATTTGAAACTACCATTCTGACCGCCTGTGAACAGGTTCGTGAATAAACTGTTATATGCCATTGTCAGGGGAGGGTAAATGAAGCCCAGTATATGCATCATTATATTTGTTTGCTCATTGTTAACAATCATCCTGTCATGCGATTCTGATGACTCTGTGACTGCCCCTTGTGAGCCAGAATCCATCCAATACACCTATGTTGTATTGTACTACAAAGATCATCCAACTTGCTTTCAGTTCGATTATGATTTGCTAGTTGATCTGCATGATGATGAATTCGACAGGTTTTGGATGGGTAGAATATACAGTGATCCGAATTTAGAATACCCAAATTCTCCACCTCTTGCTTTCAACCGCAATGGGGAAGTCGATGTAAGGTTCACCTATATTGACAAAAATCCACAAATTGGACCTACTGAAGGCTCCTTTACGATACATACCGAAAATCACTCTGTGATCTATATTAGCTTTTCTGCTGATACAACCAGTCCATGTGATATATTTGGAGAAGAATGCGATAGTCTAGTTGCTTTTGAGATAGATGAAGATATGAAATGCGAGGGAGCTGATTCAATTTTCGTATCTTGGGTTATTGAATAAACCTGACAACGGCATATAACAGAGTGTTCGCGGCTTCAGGCCTTCGGCCTTTCGCTCAGATGGCCTTTGTCACGGCGGCCGCAGAAGCGCCCGCCGCGCCAACCGGGCCTGGCGGCCCGGACGA
>RCNF010000038.1_pt1 | contig 49742 bp, 41 predicted proteins | sample 2041311 | NCBI WGS metagenome assembly RCNF01 (sample SAMN09708228, study PRJNA481090) | Marine sediment metagenome, whole genome shotgun sequencing project. | biome: marine sediment; feature: ocean; material: sediment; isolation source: Sewage treatment plant 2 marine sediment (STP2) ...
GTTGGCGACAGTCTTCTTAACACTGTTGCTCGGATTAAGTGATTGTAGATACGGCCGATTGACCGATCAACCACTCTTCGGAAAGCTCAGTGAGATCGCCTGGTGATCATCGCCTAAACTGATGATGGCGCTCGCCATTGATGGAAAAACATTGATGTTGTTTCGGGTTATGCGTTCAAAGAACTGAATAAACTCGGCGATCTGCTCATCACTCATAATCGCGTTCGCGTCCTGCGTCGCGCTTTGTCGCAGTTTGTGTTCCTGCTCAAGACGCCATCGAAGAACCGCGTCGAAGTCGGGCACCTGCAAGAACAACAGATCGTCCAGAGCGGCAAACAGCTGGACGTAGTCGGTGGCGAGCTTGTCGTTCACATAGCTACGCCAGCGCCCGTCTGCATCCGCCGAGGATTCGAGAGAATTAACCGGGTGCTGCAACTCGTCGTCCGTGGTTGCCTTCGAGGCGACGCACCAACCCTCGAATATCACCAGATCGACAGGGCCCACCACGGTAGCCCAGTCACTTGGTGGGCATCGGTCATCCCGAGACTTGTCGAAACGCGGAACCTTTGCTGTCTCGCCCTGCTGCAGCGATCGTAGTTGTTCGATTACTGCAACCCCAAGTGAAACATCGTGCGTTCCCGGCACACCGCGCGTGCTCAACAGAGGATGAACGTTTTGGCTGAGTGACCGTCGCGCACCTTGTGTCAGATAAATATCATCGATCGAGAGAATGACGACGGCACGCCCATGCTCACTGGTCAGGTGCTCGGCAAGCAGGTGTGCGAGCGTAGATTTGCCGGTACCTTGTGCACCGTTTATTCCGAGGACATACGTTTCACCCTGTTTCTCCGCCACTCGGGCATCCAGCCACTCAGCGAATGGCAGGTAGCAACGTTCCGCCGACTCCGAGAATACGTCGGGCAATCCGTTTTGCTGGATGAACTTGTTCAGGTTCACTTATTTGTCAACCAAACCGGCTGATGTGGATGAAGCCCGGGGGTGTCATCGTCCCCGCCAGGAACGCCATCGTGCCCGGGAAATTCTCGCCAAAGAGATGCTCGGCGGAACCGCTCTCTGCCACCACCAGATGCCGCAGGCCGAACTGTGCGCGATAATCGTCGAGGCTATTCAATACCAGCATCTTGTAATTGGTCTTCAAAGAAACTTCAAATGCCTGTAGTAAAGTCGAACGGCATCATGCCCCATCAACTGGTCCTGCACAAAACTCATCCCGTGATGTTGACGTCATCGTAAATACCAACCTACTCTTTCATCTATTCACGACGTTTGCTAGCGATGGCGCTCGGGCGGTGACGGGCGCGACAAGATAAACATAGCCGCTGCGCTCAAGACAACAATCTGACAGGCGATGACCCATTTTGGTGCACCGATCAACCAGGTGATCGCCGGTGTCATTACGATAACAATGATCGCAGTCCGTTTCACTTTTCGGTCAATGCTGCCGTCGCGGTGCCAGTTGTTAAGTAACGGCCCGAAGGAGCGATGCTCTCGCAACCAACGATCCAGCCTTGCCGAGGAGCGGGCAAAGGCGAAGGCAGCGACCAGTAGAAACGGCGTCGTCGGCAGTAACGGCAATACCACACCGACGGCGCCAATAGCGACCGCCATCAGGCCCACCAGCAGCCACAAGAATTTTATTTTGGTAATCACTGCGGCAGTTCATCACACGATCACCCACACCGGCAAGCTCGGCAGGCATGCCGCATCACGCCCGACGTTCCAGCCGGTAGATTCTTTTCAATGCCTGCGATTGGAATAGCAGTGCCGAGCATATTGTTATCGCCACAACGACGCTGAGAATGACGATCATGCGGGTAGAGGATTGGCCAAGCGCGGCACGTACTTGCGCCAGCTCGTAAATTGTACGAACCCACTCGAGCGCGCCCAGAATGAGGACGACTTGCATTAGTCGGGCAACCCATGGTCGTCGGACCATGAGCAGAGCTACCAGCACCAGCGACCCAATAACACCCATCGAACTGCCGTAGCGCATGAAATGCGCGCCGAGAATAACGAGACTGAGGACGACAGGGACGAGCCAGAGCGCGACTACCGGCATCCGCTTCCAGCCTGATCGCCGGCCCGTTTCTTTGACCACAGGTCTGGCAGAGGCTCGACTTCCAGAGCGGCCCGGGTCTATTGAAGGCTCGCTTCGACCTGCCTGACGGCCGGGTCATCCGGATCATTCCGGATCTGAAAGTTGAGCGAGGCAACCAGCTCCAGCATCTTGGAATTCTCGCTGAGAACACTACCCTGCATCCTCTGCAGATTACGGTCGCGCGCGATCGCCATGAGGTCACTCATCAGGCGATGAGCAATTCCCCGACCCTGCCATCGATCTGAAACCACCAGGGCGAACTCGCAGCTTTCTTTATCCACGTTGGTCGCATAACGGGCAACTCCGATTTGCTCTTCTCCGGCGCCGTCAGATGTGACGGCAATCAGAGCCATTTCGTCGCGATAGTCGATCTGGGTGAAACGAATCAGCATTTCCTGGCTCAATTCCTGCACTCCATTCATGAATCGAAAATACTTCGCCTCTTTGGAAAGCTCTCGTACGAATCTGGCTTCCATTTCGGCATCTTCGGGTCGAATGGGCCTGATAACGACATCGGTGCCGTCGTTCAGCTGCGTCTTCATGACCAGATGAGATGGATAAGGGTGTATGGCAAGGTGGTAATACGGGTCGGTGGACGGCTTGGGATAATCGACCACTATGCGTGCGTCAACTGCCACGATGCCGGCGTCGTCTATGATCAATGGATTGATATCCATTTCCTGCAGCCACGGCAACTCGCATGCCATGGCGGAAACGCCAAGCAGCACGTCGATGAGCTGATCGACGTCGACCGCCGGCATGTTTCGAAACTCGCCGAGCAGTTTGGACACTTTAGTGCGATTGATAAGATCAATAGCAAGGCGCCGATTCAACGGTGGCAGCGATACTGCTGAGTCGCCCATTATTTCAACGGTCGTGCCGCCACTGCCGAAGCTTATGACAGGACCAAATACGGGATCCCGGATTACTCCGACCATCAGCTCCCTGCCATTCGAACTGCGATGCATCTTCGCTATGGTTACGCCTGAAATTCTTGCATCGGGGACGCGCGACTGTACGTCGTCAATCAATTGCCGATACGCACCACGCACTTCCTGTGCCGAATTGATATTCAGCCTGACGCCGCCAGCATCAGATTTGTGGGAAATGTTGGTCGACAACACCTTCATGGCGATGGGAAAGCCTATCGATTCGGCGTTGATCAGCGCTTCGGTGGCCGAGTGCGCCACAGCGTTCCGAATCGTAGGCACGCTGAACGCGCTTAGAATCGCCATCGATTCTGGTTCTGTCAGGACTTTGCGCTTTTCAGTCAGAACCGCTTCGATGATCAACCGTGCACCTTCCCGGTCCCATGGTTTCTGGCCAGGGGTCAGTCCGTCAGGAGTCTGCAGCAGCAGACGCTGGTTCTTTTTATAGCTTGCGAGATACGAAAAAGCATCGACTGCATTTTCCAGGGTGCGAAAGTTGGGTACGTGGGCGTTGTTAAACAGCGCCCGGGCCTCTTCCACCTGCCCCCCCCCCATCCAACTGGTCATGATCGGTTTCTTGATATTATTGGCGGACTTGATGATTGCTGCTGCCACTTCAGTTGGCTTCGTCATGGCCTGTGGCGTCAGAATCACAATAGCGCCGTCTACGCCGGGGTCCTTTAAGCAGATATCCAACGCCTGTTGATACCGTTCCGGCGGCGCATCACCGATAATGTCGACGGGGTTGCCGTGTGACCAGACGGAAGGCAATGCCTTGTCCAGCGCTGCCATGGTCTCGGTGCTCAGGGAGCTCAGCTCAATTGCCTTGTCGGTCGCCCGGTCCGCGGCCATGACACCCGGACCTCCACCGTTGGTGATGATAACCAGGCGCTCGGACTTACCGCGATGATGCAATGATGAGAGCGCTTTCGCGGCAGAAAAGAGCTGGCCGACCGTTTCCACGCGCAACGCTCCGGAGCGCGACAACGCCGCGGCAAATGTATCGTCGCTTCCTACCAGCGCACCGGTGTGCGACATGGATGCTTCCGCACCGGCCGCATGTCGCCCAACTTTGAGTGCTATGACAGGCTTAATGCGCGCCGCCGCTCGCAGACTGCTCATGAAGCGCCGCGAATTATTGATTCCTTCAATGTAGAGCAGGATAGCTTTGGTGGCCGGATCCGAAACCAGGTAATCCAGGTAGTCTCCGAAATCCAGATCTGCGGCGATGCCCGTTGACACAACCGCCGAAAATCCAATGTCGTTCTGATCCGCCCAGTCGAGAATGGCAGTGCAAATAGCGCCGGACTGAGATACGAAAGCCAGATTGCCGGGCTGCGCGTTGTTATTGCCGAAGGTGATATTGAGGCCCGTGTCCGGGCGGATAATGCCGAGGCAGTTGGGACCCATCAAGCGAATGCCGTAGCGTCTGACGAGCTGGATTACCTGCTCCTCCAGTCGCCGGCCTTCGTCACCAGTCTCCCGAAAACCCGCCGAGAGTATCAACATCATTTTGATGCCGCGCTCACCGCAGGACGCAACGATGGTCGGAATACTGCTAGCCGGCGTCGCGACGACGGCGAGATCGACCGATGCGTCGATTTCATCCAGAGACGAGAACGCCTTTTGTCCCTGCACTTCATCTCGCTTTGGGTTGATCGCGTAAATGCGCCCCTTGAAGCCTGAATTCAGCAAGTTCTTGAAGACCACTCCACCAACCGAGTCAGTCTTGTCGCTCGCACCAAAAAGCGCAACGCTATCTGGCGTAAACAGTGATGACAGGTAGTGTGTGTTCATCGGCGCTATTTAACCTGAATTTCTGGTGGAGTCGCAAGCCATTAGGCCGGATAATGCAACCGACCACACTACGGGTATTCCACATTGCGCACGGCCTACGTCACACACTCCGATTTCCGAAAACATGACACCGGCGACGGTCATCCGGAGAACGCCCGGCGTCTTTCTGCCATAGAAGACCAGTTTGTCGCTACCGGTCTTTTCGACGTGCTCGATCGTGTCGATGCGCCAGAGGCAACCGAGGCGCAACTCCTGCGGGTGCACAGTCAGCACCATCTTGATGCCCTGAACTCGATGGCACCTGCAAGCGGCTATGCGCACGTTGATCCGGATACTGTGATCAGTCCGGACAGCCTGTTGGCTGCGCGGCGGGCTGCCGGTGCAGTCGTGGCCGCGGTCGACCTTGTCATGAGCGGCGAAGTCGAGTCCGCGTTCTGTGGTGTGCGGCCGCCGGGGCACCATGCCGAATCAGACCGGGCAATGGGTTTCTGCCTGTACAACAATATTGCAGTAGGCGCGGCTCACGCATTGCACGATCACAACCTGAAAAAAGTGGCGATCGTCGATTTCGATGTACATCAGGGCAATGGCACCGAGGAGGCATTCAGGGACGACGACAGGGTGCTTTTCTGTTCCACCTTTCAGCATCCGTTTTTTCCATTTACCGCCTCTCTGCAAAACACGGCGAACCGTGTCAACGTGCCGCTCGAAGCAACGGCAGGAAGTGCGGAGTTTCGCGCTGCCGTCACTGACCACTGGCTCCCGGCACTGAAGACATTCCAGCCGGAAATGGTTTTCGTCTCAGCGGGTTTTGACGCGCACAGGGATGACGATATGTCGAACGTTGCTTTGACCGATGCCGACTTTCGCTGGGTGACAGAACAGATTGTCGATGTTGCAGCAATGTCAGCGTCGGGACGGATCGTCTCCGCGCTGGAAGGTGGTTATGAACTTGGTAGTCTGGCTCGATGTGTGGAGACGCATGTGCGTGTTCTTATGGGCCTGGACTGAAGAATTTTTGTCGTCGTCACTAGCCTTCGAAATTTCGGTAACGAACAGCGCCACAGGTGCGAATCGAAAATGCGGAACGCATGATCATCGGAGCCCTCGCCGACAACATCGATTTCAGCAACTAGCAAACAATCACAGGCCGTTGCATTGCCGCTACCCTAGTTTTCAACGCGCTGCCCGTCCCACGCAAATACACCGCCAGAGTCTTCGAGCACTACCCCGTCCAGCACGTTAAGCAAATGACCTGCGGAAATCTCTGGCGAAAAGAGCTTCTCCGGCGGGGTCCGTTTCGTAAAGGGGGTTGAAAGCTCTGTGTTCACGGTGCCTGGATGCAGGCCGACAATGATCGACTCTGGCCATTGCCTTGCATGCTCGATCGAAAGCGTCTTAAGCAGCATATTCAATGCTGCCTTTGACGCACGATACGAGTACCAGCCGCCGAGCCTGTTATCACCAATGCTGCCGACACGCGCGGACAGTGCGGCGAAGACCGTTTTCGATCCCTTACGAAGGGTTGGCAAAAAATGCTTCGCGACCAGGGCTGGTCCTATCGTATTGATAGCAATAACCTCTGCAAGCTTGCCCATATTGAGTTCTCGCATGCTCTTCTCGGGACGGAGCTGCTCGCCAGACCAAAGTATGCCGGTCGCAACCACGACGATATCGAGAGCCGAATCCAACGACAAAGACGCGGCACAGTTTGCAATTGACGCTTCGTCCTTGAGGTCCAGTTCACCCTGAATGATTTTGTGCGAAGCCACCGGACAAGGTGTTCTGGACAGTGCAAAAACCCGCTCAACGCGCGGGTCGCTGGCAAAAAGCGCTACGAGCGCCTCACCAATGCCGCCACTGGCACCAATGACCGCGACACGGATTTGCAGGGGGAAGCTTTTGAGTGCAGTCATCGTTAATGGGGCCGGCACGTCCCTGTGCCGATTGGGGAAGACGCTATTAGTTCGGCAAGATTACGGAATCAATCACATGGATGACGCCATTGCTCGCCTTGATGTCAGTCTTGACGACATTAGCGTTATCGATGCTTACGCCGCCGTCGGCAACCTTGATGCTGACATCGGAGCCGTTGACGGTCGTTGCTGATGTCAGCTTAACGACATCTGCAGCATACACTTCGCCCGACACAACATGGTAAGTCAGGATAGACACCAGCTGCTCGCGATTTTCGGGCTTGAGAAGATCTTCGACCGTTCCTTCAGGCAGCTTTGCGAACGCAGCATCGGTTGGTGCGAACACCGTGAAAGGACCGTCGCCTTTCAACGTCTCTACGAGCCCTGCAGCCGTCAATGCAGCAGCGAGCGTATTGAACTGGCCTGCGCCAACAGCGGTGTCAATGATATCGACCGTTGCCATTTCGCCTTTCTCATGGTGTCCGGCATTTGCCATCGCCGAAACCAGGCCGAGGGTGCAGAGCGACGCAACAGCGGCGCGTTTGATACTAGATGAAATCATTTGCTTATCCTTTCCAATTAGTGAGATTTAGGTTCGGGACTAATGTAGCGACAGGCAAACGTTCAATGGTGTCAATAGTGTGTGCAAATGTAACCGTAGGTATCTGGCTGGAGCGGTCTATGGCATAGGGAGCAGGCTCTGGCTCCGAGCTTATTGCGCCGCCGCAATGTTCTCGTCCAGACCCTGCTGCAGCAATAGCAGCGCCTCGTCTGCTCGGCCCGTATCCTTGAGCGTGTCACCCAGCAACATGTACGCCGCATTTCTAATAGTGGTGTTATTGCTGTCTTCGAGGACCTGCTTCAGCACGTCAGCCGAACGCGCTTTCTCGCCACGCTCGTCATACACCTCCTGGATCTTCTGCATCTGCATGATCGCAGCCTTCTCCGGATTCGACGAAATGTCATAGGTCGACTCGATGATCTTGAAATAGTCAGCCATTATCGAAAGAAAGGTCTGCATCAGCTCCAGGTCTCTCTGCTCTTGAGCGTGTGCGCCGGGTGCGGCAATAAACAGCATTGCCGCCGTAAAACCAATCGTAAATTTCCTAAATGTACGCATTGTTCTTCTCCTTCAAACTTGTATTTTCATATTGATAATTCGTTTGCGACTTCGATGAGCTCGTGGCGTCTGGCCTGGCAGGCATTCTCGGCACGCTGACGCTGCGCAGTTGCGACATGTTCGGCAATGGCGTAGTCGGCTTTCTGGGCTTCAGCGCCGCCAGCGACGACATCGAAGGCTTGGCCGACGGGCTCGACACATCGGATGCTATTTCGGAGTTGAATGGCACTATCCAGACCAACATCAGAATCGCTGCGCCGACCGCCGCTGCCGGCATCCAGAAGCTGGCACGACTCCGAGAATCTGAAACGCTTGCACGAATACGTATTGCCAGATTCGGTGGCGCAGAAACTGCTCTGTAGTCGCGCTTCAAGTCGTCCAGTGCGTCATTCATATTCAATTCCTTCCACGCGCAATTTCAAATTCAGTCGTGCTGTCGCTTTATGCAACAGTGCTTTGACTGTCCCTTCGCGGCAGCGCATCGACTGCGCCGTTTCTTTGACGGACATGTCTTCGAAAATCCTTAGCAACACGACTTCGCGCTGCCGTTCCGGCAGTTTCTCCACCAGCCGTCGAACACGTCGAGCGCTTTCGAGCGCTGCAACATCGCGTTCCGGCCCAGACCCCGGGTCCCGCGGCTCAATATCCAACGGCTCTGTCTTGCGAACGCGATTGAATTCGTTGCAGACGTTCCTGGTGGTTCGATACAACCAGGTGAATGGCGCCGAACGAAAGCGGAATGCACCCAGTCCCTTGAACCCACGGACAAACACCTCTTGAGCGACATCGGCCGCGGACTGATCGTCATACAGCCACACGCACGCGAGCCGGAACACGCGGTCCTGGAAACGTCGCACGATGGCGTCATAGGCTTGCGGATCACCGGATTTGAACAATCTGACCAGTTCAACATCGGAGGAATCGTCTATGCTCATCGCAGGCCATCAGACTGACAGAAAACCAATGGGCGATTGGTTGCTTTCCGGTGAGTAGAAAGACCGAACATTCGGCAACACCTGATCGAGCTCGGACGCCGGCACGCCGAACCAGCGTGCCAGTTCAGCGAAGTATTCATCGACCGATGTCGTTGGGGCATAGATACCTCGTCCAACGTCCAGAGGACTCGACGGCGACAGAATAGGATAGTCGCCATAGATGCTGCCGCCGTTGACGGAACCACCCATGACAATATGGTGTCCGCCCCAACCGTGGTCTGAGCCCTTACCATTTGACGTTAGTGTGCGACCAAAGTCCGATGTAGTAAACGTTGTTACCTCATCGAACACGCCTAGCTCGACTAAGGCGTTGCGAAACTCCTGCAGCCCGGCACTGACTGCCGGCAACATATTGGCCTGATTTTCGAGCACATCATCATGGTGATCCCAGCCACCCACCGTTACGAAGAAGGTCTGGCGCGTGGCGCCAAGCGCATCGCGCGCGCCGATCACCCGCGCAATCTGGCGCAGACTTTGCGAAAAAGGTCCGGGTGAAAAATCTGTGATCAGGGAAGGCGATGTTTGCAAGGCATCGACGAATACCGCCTGCGCATCAATCGCACCGCGCAGCCGTCGCGAGTATTCACGTCGAAGTATGTGCTGCTGTTGTACCGCCAGTAGCTCATCAACCATCCGCTTCTTGAATGTGCCGAATTCTGTGCCATCGCCATATGCATTGAGCCCAGGTGCTCCATCACCGCTCGCATCGATGCTGTACTCGCCGACTTGATCACCGCTTTGAAAAACATTGGAGCCCGAGAGCGAGATATTCATCGACACCCCGTTCTGCAGATTCACGTCCTGCATCAGGTCCGCGATTCGCCCTCCCCAGCCTTGTGCGACGCGCTTATCGGGCACCGCCGTTTGCCATTGGCTGATTTGATCGGCATGCGAATACAGGCCGAGTGGCAGCTTCGCAGTCCCGTTCTCAACCGCCTGTGCATCGAACGCCTCGAGTAAAGTTCCGACGTTGGCGATCATTGCCGCATCGCCATTCGTAAACAGTGACTGCAGCTCCGCCATGCCGGGGTGCAGGCCATAGCTACGACCGTTGCCGGTTGTGCCGGGCAGCGCCAGCAGAGAGTTTTGCGCAAGCGCGAGATCAGCTCGAATACTGTTGTACTCACCGAACTGGTCATTGTCCGTCGGTACCAGCATGTTGTAGGAGTCATTGCCGCCTGCCAGCAATACGCACACCAGCGCGCGATAGCCGGGCGCACCTTGCGCTGCTGCTGTCCTGGACAAGCCAAGTTGCAACAGGGTGGAAGCCACCGTTGCCGAGGCAATGCCCAGTGAACAACTGTGGGAAAGAAAACCGCGTCGAGTCATCATGGGTATATCTCCTTAGTGCCGCACGGCGTAATCGGACGAGAGCAGGAACATGTAAATGGCAATTCGAGCCCGAAGATTCAGATCGTCGACGTCTGCCAAAACGCCCTCAATCGCCGAGCGCGTTGCGGTGTCCAGCGTGCCTGCCGTAAGCACAATGTCCAGGCGATCAACAAGTGCGTCAATATCAGACGCGATCGCAACATACTCATCGTAGTTAAGCGAAACGGCAGTGAATGGCGGCGGCGAATCTGTTACGAAGTCCGCCAGAACCATGAAGTCAATGAGATTGGAGACGCCGACAATCGAATTGCTGGTCGTGATTTGAAACTCGGGCGCGACCAAACCTGCCGCCGTGATTTCCCCCGCGGGTGAATGCGCTGGCAGAAAGAAGTTAAAGACGCTGGGTGCTGATAGCGGGTGTTGCTTGCCAAGTTCCTGCAGAAAGTAGCCGGTATTAGCGATAAATCCGTCACTGCTGTTTGCCCCAAAATGCCGCAGTATCGAGGCGTAACGAACAACCGGTTCGCGCAATTTGCCAAACTCCGCCATCGTAGACGTGGCCGCCGCAGCTTCTGGATCCAGCAATACGGCACGAATCACTTCCTGCAGATCACCTCGCACGCCCGAGCTATCGCCATTGAAGACGCGCGCCACTCGCTCTATGTAAGCCGGCGAGGGATTCGAGGTCACCAATCGCTGGATGAGTTGCTTGCCAATGAATGGGCCGACGTTCGGGTGATTGAAGAGATTATCTATCGCGGCCTCGATATCCTGACTACCACTTTGCCCGCCAGGCACCACGACCCCATCCAGCAGATTCTTGCTGCCGGGCTCATGCTGCGCATCGAACATTTGCATGGCGGATTGAAAATTCGGAAACGGGTTGCCGAAGAACGCGTTTGGGCCGCCAAATGACAGACCCGTGAAAATCTTTGCGAACTCGCGAATCTCGACGTTCGAATAGGTCGGAATGGGATCGCCAGCGCCGTCTAACCGCAGCGAACCGTCAATGTTCAACTCGAACAATCCGATCGAGAACAGCTGCATCACCTCCCGTGCGTAGTTTTCATCTGGAAAGATATTGTTGACCGGATCTGAGCGGCGATTGTTGACGTGGCTCAGATAGATACCCATCGCCGGATGCAGGGTGACATCGCGCAGCAGGTCGCGGTAGTTGCCGAATGCATGCGTCAACAAGGTATCGTAGTAGTCGCTGAGCGCGAATGGATTTACGATCAGGTCGTCGACATTGTCGGAAACAACGAATATTTCACTCAATGCGAAAGCAATCCGTTGCCGCAGTTCATCATCTGCCGTCACTGTGCGATGCCACCAGGCGAGACGTCGGGCGATGATCAGATACTCTATGTCCTCTTCGAATGGTTCGAACTCACCCGCCTCACGCCGGGCCACGATATCGGCAACGATCGTGACGTGATCTGTTACTGGCAGATTGAACTGGCTATCGAGCCAGTTAGCTTTCCCGGCCTCCGCGATCGCTTCAATACCCGCATAGCTCATGCCAAATGTGGCTTGAGCGGCCAGACGAGACGCAGCATTTAACTCAGCGACAGTCGGCGGCGCCGGAGGTTGCGTCGGGGGCGGCGTGCTGGTGCCGCCACTACTTCCGCCGCAGGCGGCGTTGAGTAACGCGACCATTAGCAAAGCAACCAGCTGCAATCGTGTCCTGATCAATTTTGCGTCCAACTTCGTCTTCCTGTGTGTCGTATCTGAAGAGTTCGTGCAACATCGAAGCAATCGGTTTACCGGAATTTGACATAACGGAAAAATAATTAGTGAAACCGCAAGATGCGTGCAAGGGCTGATCGAGTTATCGTTTCGCCGTCATCCCAGTAGTTCACCCATATAGGAGCGAGGTATCAAGCGAGAAAGTCGTCTCGGCTCACCAATGAGAGAGATGAAACGACGAGCTGCTTTACCGCCCCCTCCGCCGACGTTCGATGACTGCGCTGGGTCGATTGCAGTCATTCGCAATACCAATACTCGAACTTCTGCACTCGATTAGGTAGGAGCGGAAAGCCAATCTGCCGGCGCCGCATGCTGTGCTCCACTATACTGACAACATGAAACTTCAGGCCCATCACAGCCGTGCCATCGATCAGCTGGTTAATGAATATCGCGACGACCCACGCTTCACCGCCCTGATTATTGGAGGGTCTGTAGCGAAAGGATGTGCCCGGCCAGACTCAGATGTGGACTTCCTGATCGTTGCAACTGATGAAGAGTTCGATCGGCGCAGGACAGAGAGTGATTTTTTTATTAATCGCACAGACCTCTGCGACTACGACGGTGGCTATGTTGATGGCAAGATCATCAACCACTCCTACCTGGACGAGCTTGCCGACAAAGGCAACGAGCCTTCGCGGGCGGCATTTGAGGGAGCGATTATTGCTTATTCGCAGCTCCCCAATCTCGACCTGTTGCTGAACAAAATCCACGTCTATCCGGAGCACGACCGTGATCGCCGAATCAAGGCCTTCTACAGCATGGCGTTCATCCAGCACTGGCTGATCCACGAATCTTTGCGTCACGGCAACCGCTACACGATCACGCGGGCTGCTTCGCAACTCGCGCTGTTCAGCGGACGGCTGATCCTGGCACACAACCGCACGCTGTTCCCCTACCACAAGTGGCTGACACGAGCCCTGGAGTCGGTCGACGAGAAGCCCGTCGATCTGTTGTCGCATATCGACGCTTTGCTCGAAAAACCTGATGCGAAGAATGCCGACGCACTGTTCCAGAGCGTTAGGGACTTTCATGACTGGGGCGTCAGCGACATTGAGTCTTTCACCTGGTTCATGGCAGAGGTGGAGTGGGCATGGATGTCTGGCACAACACCGATGGAAGATTGGTAAGTCGACGAGGCGAACCGTGCCTGCGCACTATTTCTCGCTCTCAGCAACGATACGAGAAAACCGTACTATCCACCCGCAAAAACCAGCTTTTTTTTCGTGCAGTTGCGAGCTAAGTTAGCGCCATGTTTCGCCAGAACGGATTTCGCTCAGCGGCGTGACGCCAAGATCAACCCAATCGCGACTTCTGCCATGCACGACCATTCGTACTTCTCCAATCGTTGGTATCCGTAACCGGCAGAAGTCGCGAAGGACCGATTTTCAACATTCCTGAGCCCTGATTCTGGACATGATGCAATGGTTACTTTAAACACTTCGACTGATCAATCTTCTCAAGCGCTCGACGCTCACCCGGACCGCGGCTCGCCGATGCCGATCGCGCTACTGGCGATGGTAAACGTGGCCATTTTTTCTGCGCTTCTGTACAGCATAATTTCGGGATGGGTAGACTAGCAGCACGACCACGTAGGGGGTTCGAACCGAAGTCCAGATTCTGCGCGGTGTAACTTCGAGCGCAGAAAATTCACGGCTCGGACGACCTCATCCGCTCAAACTACGGTGTTGCTTACGAACTCGAGTAACGGGGAACGTGCCGATTTCTGGGAAACCACACATTCAAAGACCAGTTCGAAACGGTGCTCGGCCGCTCAGTGCGACCAGGGAAATCGGGGCGCCCGCCCAGGCATCGCCATTGATGGGTTAACCCACTTCGAATCGCGGTTCGATCCCAGTTTCCCTTTTGAGATTTCTGCTACCGACCACCCTCATAGACTATGAGCAGGATGTCATTTGGATCGCGAATGTAAACGTAAGTGGAACCCCACGGCCTTTCTTTCGGTCCCTCATAGACAACATCTGCGGGGAGGCCCGCTATGAACTTCCCGATATCTGATACGCGAAACTGAAGGCTTACGCCCGAATGGTCTCGCCGCTCGTCATCGTGAAATATTTCCAACAAGGCATCGTGCCGATCCCTGTCGAATGACAAGATCACTCCCTTGTCGTCGGGATCATTCCACTCATCAACCGCAACCATGCTGAATAGACCTTCGTAGAAGATTCTCGTCTCATTCAGCTTCGTTGTAGTTATCTTGGTCTTGAGCGACAGGTATTGGGATTGCATTTCGGTTGTCTCGACAGGCTCTTGGTAGTCAGTTTGATTTGAACACACGACAACAGTTCTGCAAACACCCTCATGTTGCCTGACCAGCTCGCCTGTCCAATCCAATGGATCGTGACTTAGGACACTCTTCAACCAGGGGAAAATGGCGCAGGGGAAGTCGGGAAATGGGGTCGAATCGCGATCTTCCTCATCTCGCTTTAGCGACTGATTAACGCCTTCCGGCCCGCCGTAATAGGGCAAGTCGTCGTTGCCTGATTGTGTATCGTCGTGTGTTTCCGTTTCTGTAGCGGATTCTTCCTGCCCCATAGTGGGCGAGGACAGAATCATGCCCATCAGCATCAATAAATGCCGGGCTGAATTCGCATGTATTCTTACTCTGTCCGTCTGCTTCGCACTATTGGCCGGTATTGCAGTAGCTAGTGAAGTATTAGCATAACGCGCGCAACGAACACATCCATCTCTCCATCGAGATCGAATCGGTCCGTCCAGGTACGTCGATAGTTCAGGCTTACCGCCATTGCGTCAGTAAGCCACCAGTTGAACTGCAGTGTCGCGATGTCCATTTCACCGCCTGTGATCAATCCATCTGTCAGGTCGATTGACGAATACCGAAAAGCGAGTTCAGTGGCGCCCTTGCCACCCTGCAGCACACTCTGGGCGACCGGCAAGCCATCGAAGACACCCCGGTTATTCTTGTAACCCCGCATCTCACCAGTGAGACTCCAGGTGCCCGAAATATGGTAGCCCGTGAAGTTCGGGTTGCCTTCGTCCGGTGCATCGACACGGTTGTCGACGTACTCGCCCATCAGCCAAAGCGGGCCCCGCTTCCAGCCGAGTTCCCAGTTATAGATTGTTGATGACTCGGCGTCGAAAGGTCCGGTATCGACAAAACGCGGCATGTTGCCGGTTTCGGGTCTGCTGCCATAGTCCAGGCCCTGCTGCGTATCGGAATAGCGAATACCGAACCCCAAATGAACGAGGTTGCTTTCGTCCGGCGATACGACGGGGAGCCAGGTAATTCTGCCAATTGTCTGGGTTGAACTATCCCCAAGGCCTTCTCCTTCAACAAGCCAGTCATTGAAAAGACCAGCGGCCCAGCTGACTCGCTCACTTGCGGTGGTCCCGTAGAGAGTGACGCCGACGTTGCGAGACGGAAACATCGCATCTGCTGCGGCAAATCGTTCCTGCGAAGCGAGTTGAATCATCGTCATGGAACGGTCCATATTGATCGGTTCTTTTTGCTTTCCGACGCGAACGACCATGTAGTCGCCAACCGGGATGTCTACTGAAAAATCGAAGAATGAGAACTCATTCAAACTCTCCTCTGTCGTGTCAAACCCCCGGTCAAAGGAATTCCACGACCCTGCGATGTTATACAGCCAGGGCCTGTCAAAATTGATTGTGCCGGCGGCGCCGAATCGCCAGCCGCGGATGGTTCCCCGCTCCCGCTCGCCGCTCAGATCACCGAATTGGGCGATGCTGTCGTCGTCCTGGCTGATCCATTGACGATCGAGAGCGAGTGCGGATATGAATACCCCATTGACCCATTCGCCTTTCCACGTGTTCCACTTATCGGAGCTAATGCTACTGGGCAACGCGAATGGCGGCGGGTCGTAAGCAAGCCATTTGTCGTCGTCAGTGACTGGTGGGGCCAGCTCCGGCGCGGCGTCTATCAGCCGGTTGACGAGAATAATTCCGTCGCTGGTAGCGAATACGACATGAGGCTCGGTATTCAGGAGTACGTTGATATCGGCTATCGGATCCTCGTCGAGAATCGTGAATTTTGCTTGCGCTCCGACCGAGAGATTTCCCAGCAGATAACCGCCACCAGCATCCAGAATCTCTGCACTGCCGTCTATCGTGATCTGGTCCTTGCTAACAACTTTCAGGATGCCATCTTCAATCCAGACATTGGCGAGATCCGAACTTAACTGGTCACCCTGCATGGTAATGGTGACATTCTTAATAATTAGATTCTGAACGTCGGCGGTGGCGACTTGAGGAGCGAGAGCCAGCGTGATAATGGCTAGCACCCGAGTGAACAGTTGAATGAATTTCACTAGAATACAAGTCGTGCGCGAACGTTAAGCATCCACAACGTGCTCTCATCCGGATTGAGAGCGGGATCCTTAATGAACTGGGTATCGGCTGTTATCGCGACCCGCTTTCCTACTGGTACCCGATAAAACGCCTCGATCGCAAACTGATCGCTTAAGCCCGGAGAGAAAGTGTCCTCATTGGGTTCACCCCAGTTCAGACCAAGACCCAAGAGGCCGGAAAATGCTTCGGTTTGGTAACCGACGCCGACACTCAGCGACTTTTTCAACAACGAGCCGCCATCGTCGGCGTATGCGCCACGGATAAAGGGCATGAAGTTGTCGTTGAGATAGCGCGAGTAGGAAAACGCCGCGCCCCAGCCACTGTTGACGCCTAGCTCCACTTGTCGATCTTTGTGCCAGAGTGTCAGATGCGCATTGTCAAAGATTATGCGCTCGTGAGAGGACGTCCAGCCAATCTCGACGCTCGTGAAGTATTCATTGTCGCTGAAAAAATTATCGAAACCTTCAAAGGGTTTGGAAGGATCTCCGTTTGTATCCGTTATGCCGGCGATCATGTAAATGTTGTCCGTTAACATTGATCCGTAGGCCACGCCGACCGCAGCGTCATTCGGCAGCCCAATTGCAGCGCTGCCTGTGCTGAAGCCGAAGTTCATGAAGTGCAGCCATGGGCTCGCCAACGCGAATGCGTCAACGTAGTCGGTTACATCCAAAATACCTGCAATTAGCGTGGAGCGGCCGCCATTCAGTCGCTGACGCCAATACAGGTTCTGTGTTCTGAAGTCGCTGTCGTTGAAAGGCGGTTCCTGCAAACCGACATAGCCCATTTGCCCCAGCGAAAAATCGAACGGGGACGTATCTCCGTAGGCATGGCGATGCTCAAATTTCCAGACTAACGCACCTGCACGCTCGTTCCAGAGGTTCCAACTGCCATACGCGCGGGCAATGCCGCCGGCGCCCGTGCTGTCGGTAAATGTCTCATTCGCACTAAGTACAACCGCCGTGTAGTCAACACTAAATGAAACGCCGTGATTCTCCTTCAGGTTGTTCCGCCACTCATCCAACGACAAGTCGTCATCTGCCATCTGGTTTTCGACGGCATCGGGTCCGCCGAAACCCGGTGTGGCGACCGACTGGGCTACTGTCGAACTGTCCTGAGCACCGGCAATCGATGCGAAAATCGCAAAACTCAGGATAACAGTTTGAATAGACATTTTTGACATGATCTGGCTCGCGTTTTCCCGTGAATCACCGGTCTGACGCTTAAGATACGGCGATACCGATGTCGGTATTTGACATTATTGACCTACTTTAGAATGAGTATTGACAAAAACGTCAACAACGATTGTTAATCCATTGCTACTCTAAGACGAGAAGCGTCGATAACTTTACGGCGCCACAGGACACGAATGATCAGCAACCTACCACTCATACGTCTCGGCGCAGCAAATCCCTTCTTGCTTGAGCTTCGCGACCGGAAGCTTCCTGTTGTTCAGATGTTAAGGGAAATGGGATTGCCAGAGAAAATCCCGGCATCAGATGAACTTTTCGTTGCACCGGGTGTGATGTACCAGATCGTAGAAAAATCCGGCGAATTTTCTGGCGACCCTTACTTCGGGTTTAATGTTGGGCAAAGAATTGACCTTCCGGACTGGGCCCCAATGGCGACCGCATTTGCTGATGCAAACACCGTCGGCGATCTCCTAAATCGTTTCATCGTTAACGCACTGGAGCATTCGTCATCGACTCGATTCTTCGTGCGTACTGAAGGCGACAGGTCAACGTTCGGCTTTCGTCGGCTTGCCGCGCCATCTGTTGTACCAGCACATAATGATGCCTTCTACCTCGGCCTGCTAATCAGGGTCATGGCTAAGGCAACGAGGGATCAATGGAATCCTGCCGCGGTTCTGTTCAGGGTTGCTGACCCAGACGCCATACCGCCATTGCCGGAGAGCATCCGAATCACGAAAGGAGACAGCCTTGGGATGCAAATCAAGTTTCCGTCCACCTGGTTGTTCGAGCGAATTGAAAAGACGATATTTTTGCGCGCGACTTCGGAACCCAATAACACCAACTTACCGAAGTCGCTAGTCGAATCGCTGCACCTGGCATTGTTGCCTCACTTGCACGAGTCGAACCTGGATGTAGGTCGCGCCGCGAAAATTTGCGGATTTGAAAGACGACGATTGTCCGCTCAACTCCGAACAAGAGGCACAACGCTCGGAAAAGAAATTGCGGCGCTACGCGCCACACACGCTCAGAGTGGACTAGCTAATTCCGACCGCCGTGTTTACGAGATCGCACAGTCCGTCGGCTTTAAAGATGCAACTGTATTCTCGCGTGCGTTCAAAAACTGGACGGGCCAGTCGCCGCAGGAATACCGAAAAACACATAGACAATAATTCAGGTAGGGATGAACCAATGATAACCACAACTAACTTCTTGACAACAATCTGCACCGCCCTTGCGCTCGCGGCTTCGTCAACAACACTAGCGCAGGACGAAAGCCAGATCCTCTTTACCAATGTCAACGTCTTTGACGGTTTTTCTGATGAGCTTGCAATGAATACCGATGTTCTGATCGAAGGAAATCACATAGTCGAAGTCGGCGAAGATATTGCTGCGCCGGAAGCCACCGTGATCGATGGTGGTGGTCGCACATTAACGCCTGGTCTGATCGACATGCACACCCATGTCACCTTCGAGACTCCCGCAGGGACGAATGGTTTTAACGAATACGATTTCGGAGCGGCTGGTGCAATGGCCGCACAGGCTCTGCGCGAAAATTTGCTAATGAAAGGTATTACTACTGCCAGGGATATAGCTGGAAATTCAAGAGGGATAGCCAAGCTCATTCAAAAGGGTAGCCTAACCGGACCTCGTCTCTATACTTCTGGCGGCGTGCTTTCACCAACAGGCGGGCATGGTGATTGGGGAAGTCCAACGGATACCGCACTCAATAAGGACTATGGCGCCATGGTTGAACAGTCCTACATTATCGAAGGGCGAAATTCGGTTATTGAAGCATCACGCCGAAACTTCCGTAATGGCGCCCACTTTACCAAGATCATGGCTGGCGGCGGCGTTGCTAGCATTTACGATCCGCTGGAAACTTACGGCGCGACCCAGGAAGAAATGGAAGCAGCCGTTGAGATTGCAAGCGACTACGGAACCTATGTATCAATTCATGCCTATCATGACGGTTCATATGAACGTTCCCTTGACGCCGGCGTTCGTTCTTTCGAGCATGGATTTCTTGTCTCGGAGAAAACCGTAAGAAGAATGGCAAGAATGGACAAGGACATCGTCTGGAGTTTTCAATGTTTCATGAGCGTTGCAACTTTTGGTGATTATGATTCCATGCCAGGGTTCTTTAGCCACGAACAAAAGATGAAGGGTGTGGCCGTGGGCAAGGGGGCGAGGAATGTCGCCGCTATGATGCTTGATCATGATGTCTTCATGATTGGAGGCTCGGATATGTTTACGCCAACATTCGGGCCACGCATGAAGGAAGACATTACGTGCCGAACCAACATGGTCGGTTATCCCGCGGCTCTTGCATTAAGAATGTCTACTGGGAATGCCGGAATCGTGTTGAAGTGGTCGAACGTGCTTGATCCATACCCGACCTACGACATTGGCACCATCCGCCCTGATGCATACGCCGACATCCTGCTTTGGGATGGCAACCCTCTTGAAGACATCGACCTGATTCTGGACGAGAGCAAGTTGCACTTGATAATGAAGGACGGTGAAATCTACAAGGACATCATGTAGCTGGTCGATTGTGCGCACTTGCTAGCTTTCTGTTACTGGCGCCCATCTGGGCGCCAGCTCAGGACGGTCCGCCGACCCATGTTCTGGTTACAGAAACGGTGTCAGGTTTATTTGCTAGAAAGGTACCAGAAACGATGTCACTGCCTTCCGGATCTATGAGCTAAAAAATAAACCTGACACCTTATTCCCAGCGAAGCTGTTTACCCGCCTACACGTCCTTTCTCATTTTTCTTGGCTTTCTTTGCGGCCTTCTTCTCTTTTGCCGTCATACCCGGCTGTTTTTTTGCTTCTTTGTTGCTCTTTTGTTCTTTGCCCATGACATTTCTCCCTGCGTGTGATCCAAGTCGCAAACCTTATCGGGAACATAGTACGCCAGCTCGCTCTTGATTGTTCAGAAACGGTGTCAGGTTTATTTGCTGGAAAGGTACCAGAAACGATGTCACTGCCTTCCGGACCTATGAGCTAAAAAATAAACCTGACACCTTATTCGACACCTTATTCCCGTCTACGTACTGGCGGCAACCGCCAACCATTCCTGTTCCGTGTAACGCGGTGTGATGTACTGCGGGCAATTCCAGTCGTAGGCGACGACGTCGATGTAGACAATGCGCTCGACTATTGCTTTGTAGTCGGTGAGCGCAACGGCGTCGCGATTTGCGGCCGGCACTTCAGCAGTATTGCTCACACGCATGCGCCCGAGAATTTTGAGCCGTCGACGATTAGGGTAATCCATGAGTATCAGCGACACGCGATTGTTGGATGCGACATTGCCAACGCTGACGAGTTGCGTGTTGCCTCGAAAATCAGCGTAGGCCAGGCGCTTGGGCCCCAACACTTTCAGGAAACCTTGCGGCCCACCTCGATGTTGCACGTACGGCCAACCGTGCTCATTGACGGTCGCCATATAGAAGGTATCGCGCTCGGCGATGTAGCTGGCTTCTCTTTCGGTCAGCTCGTCATTCGGGCCGGCCATTGCCGCAAATCGCTCAAGCCGCGCCCGGGAGCCATATTGCTCCTGGGCGGACTTGACGCCTTTCGTGAACATTGTTTCAGCGAATTGATGTGACATTAGTTGGCTGCTACGCGTGAAGGTAATTGTCGATGTAGAAAGTCACGCATCAGGTCAGCAATTTCCTGACCATGCGTTTCCAGCGCGAAGTGGCCGGTATCTATCAGGTGGTACTCGAGATTCTTCAAATCACGCTTATACGGTTCTGCACCGGCGGGCGGAAAGATCTCGTCGTGCTCGCCCCAAACGATCAATGTCGGCGGCTGATAGTCGCGCAAGTACTGCTGCCACTTTGGGTAAAGCCGTGGGTTCGTTCCGTAGCTGTAGAACATCTGTAGCTGGATGTCCGCGTTGCCTTCGCGATCAAGCAGTGGCTGCACGTGATCCCAGGTATCGGGGCTGACGGACTCGGCATTCGATACACCATTGGTGTACTGCCATTTGGTAGCGCCGAGCGTGACCAGGAAGCGCAGTGCATCGTCGTTGCTCATATTCGGTTGCTTATACGCTGCCTTTACGTTTTTCCAAAAGTCATTATCCAGACCCTTGTTGATGGCATCCCGATCTTTCCAATACTCGCGGATAGGCTCCCAGAAGTTATTATCGATACCTTCGATGTATGCGTTGCCGTTCTGCACAATCAGCGACTCAATGCGGTCGGGTTGGCTGGTCGCGATGCGAAAACCAACGGGTGCGCCGTAGTCCATGAGGTACAGGCTGAAGCGATCGATGCCAACGACATCGATGAATTGCTCCATAAGCTGAGCAATATTATCGAATGAGTAGTCGAATTCGTCGACGGCCGGCATCGAGCTGAAGCCGTAGCCCGGGTAGTCGGGTGCTACCAGGTGGAAGTCGTCCGCCAATTCAGTGATCAGGTCACGAAACATGTGCGAAGACGTTGGAAAGCCGTGCAACAACAGCAGTGTTGGCTTGCTCGGGTCGCCAGCCTCACGGTAGAAGATGTCTACGTTATCGATATTCACCGTTCGGTATACAACGCCCGGTGCGTTGTCAGCATTGGCCTCTGAGCTCACTAGCGCAAGACCCATAGCCACGAGAACGAGTAGTGCTGAAAAAAGTTTTGTTGGCAGGAATTTCATTAGATTGTTCCTTGTACTGTAGGGATTGATCTGCCGGTGAGTCCGCGGTTACCCGCAACCACAATGAACAGAGTTAGAAGTAGCAAAACGGCCTGGAACTCAAAGCCGCCCATCGGATGGGTTTCAGTGGGTACGAAGTTCCATCGGCCCCAATGAACGATTGAGATGGCGCCAATGAGCACAGGAATATTCAGCGCAGCACCAACTCTCGTTGCGAGGTCGAAGAGCGGTCCCTCGCGGAGTCCGCCAATAAGCACCAGCAACCCACCTCCTGCTTCTGCAAGCGCCACGAGGACGACCTGCAGGTAAGAGATCGGCAGCATCTCGGCGAACCCTTCAAGGTTCATGAGCTTCAGTGTGCCGTGAAAGATGAGAACGCTGGCCAGCGCCATGCGCAGTAGCCAATGCGCGTTTCTGTAGAGGAGATTCATTATTTGGCCTCGTTGATTTTCTGCACGGCTTCTTTGGTCGTCCAGACGGTGTTGGCAATAAAGCGGAAGTTGACGAGTGCGGATTCGTAGCCGTTACCTTCTTCGACAATGGCCGCAGCGGTCGCATCTGACACGACGGCGACTTCGAAGCCCTGCTCCATCAGTTCGCGCATGTGAGATTCTGTGCAGAGGTTTGCAGACATGCCGCCGAGGATGACTTTGTCGATTCCGCGCTTGCGAAGTTGCAGGACGAGGTCATTCGTTTCCGGGCCATAAACCTTATGCGGATTGGACACGATGGTTTCACCGTCATTGATGTACTGCTTGTATTGCTCCAGCCAGTCAGCACCGGACCCCTCGAACCCTTCGGTTGTGAGCGCGCCCTTACGATCGAACATACCGATCTTGTGCATCAGTGCTTCCAATGCGCCTTCGAAATGCCAGCCGTGATCCGTCGGGTAGTAGTAGTGGGGCGAGACGAATACCGGCATGTCATTGGCTTTCGCGGCAGCGAACAGGCTGTCGATGTTTTCGACGGTGTTGTTATCTGTAACGCTCTTGCCAACGACACCCCAGGCGACACCCTTGGGGCTCAGGAAGTCATTCTGTGGGTCGGTGATTAGGAGCGCGGTACGACCGTCAACGATGGTAACGCCGGGGTCAGGGAGCTGAGCTGCTGCGGTGCCGGCGAAGCCGGTGGCCGCAATGATAATGGCTGCAAATGTGAGTCGTGCTTTCATGATCTTTCCTTATTTGGGTTTAGTGCAATTGTTAGAGGCGCCTGTCAGTGGCGCTAATTGGAATGTCGTTGGCACTCATATCGCGACGATGCATGTAGCCGTCCTCATCGAATGCCCAATGCTCGTTACCGTGCGTGCGAAACCACTGTCCGGTCTTCGAGTGCTGCCACTCGTATTCGAAGCGCACGGAGATGTGGTTGTCGGTGAAGGCCCACAGCTCCTTTCTCAGCTTGTAGTGCAGTTCCGTGGACCATTTGTTGGTGAGGAACTCGACGATCGCCGCACGTCCGACGAAGAACTGGTCGCGGTTACGCCAGTCGGAGTCAAGCGAGTAAGCCTGGGCGACCCGTTCTGCATCGCGTGAATTCCACGCGTCCTCGGCTGCCTGTACTTTCGCGAGGGCGCTTTCGCGGGTAAATGGCGGTAGCGGTGGTCTTTGCATGGTCGTGTTCCTTGGATGATTGTGAATACCGGGTCTACAGATCTTGTATTGCAGCAACCGTGCCAACCTGGAAAAGCAATACAAACCAGTCACTTATGAAAATTTATGTAACCACAGAAACTTGTGGTCCTCAGATAACTGTGGTCCAATCCACAGAATTCTGAGGTTTTGACCGATGGCCAAACAAGACGAGCTCTCGAAGCTGCAACGACACCACCAGCTCATACTGGATTCAGCGGGTGAAGGTGTTTACGGCCTGGATGCCGAGGGACGGGTCACTTTTTGCAATGCCGCCGCCACCGAGATTCTTGGCTGGATGCCTGAGGATGTGCTGGGTCAGCGCTCGCACGATGTTCACCACCATTCCCACGCGGATGGATCGATCTATCCGCGCGATGACTGCCCTATCTACGCCGCGTTGAAAGACGGCGAGGTTCACCGAGTCGATTACGAAGTCTTTTGGCACGCCAACGGCAGCGCCGTGCCGGTCGAATACACCAGTACGCCAATCCTGGTCGACGGGAAACCCGACGGTGCCGTCGTGATCTTCAAAGACATCACAGAGCGCCGAAAAATCGAGTGTCAGCGGGAAGAAGCCTACGCCGAGGTCAAACTGCTCAAGGAACAACTGGAGCAGGAACGCGACTATCTACGCGACGAGATGGATGTCACCGTCCACTTCGGTGAAATTGTCGGCCAGAGCCTCGCGTTAAAACGCACGCTGGCAAAGGTAGAGGCGGTAGCCAATACGACGGCGAGCGTACTGATTCTCGGCGAATCGGGTGTGGGCAAAGAAATGATTGCCCGAGCGATTCACTCGCATAGTGAGCGTTGCGACAAAGCGCTGATCAAGGTCAATTGCGCGTCTATTCCGAAAGACCTGTTTGAAAGTGAGTTCTTCGGCCATGTGCGCGGCGCGTTTACGGGTGCTCACAAAGATCGCGTCGGCCGACTGCAACTCGCCAACGGCGGCACGCTGTTTCTTGATGAGGTAGGCGAAATTCCCCTGTCGTTGCAAGGTAAGTTACTGCGGGCTTTGCAGGAGAAGGAGTTTGAGCGAGTCGGTGACGACAAGACGACAACTGTCGATGTTCGTGTCGTCGCAGCGACGAATCGCAATCTGGAAGAAGAAGTTGCGGCGGGACGGTTTCGAGAGGATCTGTTTTATCGCTTGAGCGTTTTTCCGATCGAACTGCCACCTCTTCGAGATCGAATAGAGGACATCGGGCTACTGGCCGCACACTTTCTTGAGTCGATTTGTTGCGAACTGGGGCGCGATTCGCTCGCGTTAAACAAAAGGGACACGGCAATGCTGCAACGTCATCAGTGGCCGGGAAATATTCGCGAGCTTAAGAATGTGATTGAAAGAGCGGTGATTCTGACAAGAGGCGCCAGGTTGCGGCTTGATTTGGCGATCGGAAGTACGGCTAATACAGAATCAACTCCAGAAAAAGTCGATGCAGAGTCGAGTGCATTCCTGACCGAAGTCGAATTTCGTGCGCAGGAAAAGCGCAATCTGATCGCGGCATTGCGCACATCGAACTGGCGCGTGTGGGGCCCCGACGGTGCCGCCGCAATGATGGGCATCAGTCCATCCACGCTGTCGTATCGAATGAACGCATTCGGTATCCGGAAAGATTGATAGCGCAGCACTTGCCGGCGAGAGGCAAGTAAACCATCCCCGGATTTCCTTCACTCACGATCACGCGGATTATCCGCCGCCAGACATCACAACCCGATGAGGTCTGGGGTACGCCAAGCAAATGTCTACCCGCAGTTTCCCACCGCGGCAGGATACCTGGAGCGATGGCACAGGACCCTGACTTGGGCAAGTGTGTAGAGATGTACGCTATCCGAATTTGTGCTTGGCAAGATACTGCTGGTGCTTCTCTTCGGCGTAGTAGAAAGGCGACGCGAGTTCGATCTCCGTGGTAATCCGATCATGGCCAGCCAACGAAAGCTGCTCTTCATGATGCATGCGAGACGCTTCCGCTTTGCTGAGCTGTGCGTCAGTTGAAGCGATGATAACCGAGCGATATTGCGAACCGATATCGTAGCCTTGTCGAAAACCCTGGGTAGGATTGTGTGATTCCCAGAACAATCTGAGCAGCGCATCAAAGCCGATCACCGCTGGGTCATAAACCACGAGCACCACCTCAGCATGTCCGCTATCTCCACCACACACCTCTCTGTAGGTGGGGTGCACCAAACTCCCGCCCGCGTAGCCTACCGCCGTGGTGTAGACGCCCTCGAGCTCCCAAAAGCGCTTCTCGACACCCCAAAAGCAACCCATTCCGAAGACCGCCGTTTCAAGTCCGGCCGGAAACGGTGCTTTCAGCTCCGCGCCACTGACGAAATGGTTTTCCGGAACTGGCATCGGTGTTCGTCGTTCCCGCGGTTCAGGGGCAACCATATGCATCAAGAATCTCCGGCGGTCTGCACGACATTGTGGACCGCACACTCATCTGCGGCCGCAAAATCCAATGACGCGGAATTGATGCAGTATCGATCGCCGCCAGGCTGCGGTCCGTCGGGAAACACATGACCGAGATGCGCATCGCAATTGGCGCACAGAGCTTCCTCGCGGCGCATGCCATGACTCTCATCCAGTTCTAAGCGAACCCTGTCGCCCGCCAGCGGCACCCAAAAACTTGGCCACCCGGAACCCGAATCGTACTTCGTGTCTGATCGAAATAGTGGGTTCGAACACACGACGCAGGAATACGTGCCATCGTCCTTGCAATCGACGTATTCGCCCGAGAAGGCGGGTTCGGTGCCCTTCTGCTGGGTAATACGATACTGCTCCGACGTGAGGCGTGTTTTCAGATCCTCTCGATCAAGCTTTTTCTCTGTCGTGGTCATTGTTTCACTCCTGTAAGTCGGTCCATCGTAAATCGTGTCAGCGCTACTCCTTGCCCAAGGTTGGGTAAGCCTCTGTATACACCCAGTCATTGGACTTGGCTGGAACATGGCAACCGAGACAATCAGTCTTATAGCTGGAAGCGATATTTGTTGCTTTGTCGTCGGGCTTGAACAGCGCCCAACCCCAGCCGTCGCCCCAGATTGAGCTGTCCGCAAAGCGCCCTTTCTCGTCTTTAATCATTACAAACCATTGCTTGAGTCCGTCGGTTGCGAAGCTGACGTTCGTGCCTGTGGTATAGGTGCCTGCATCGGAGGCCCGCAGCTCCTTGACGATGGTCGCACCGTCAGGAAACCTGCCGGTCTTGCGATACGCCTCAACACTTTCTTTCTCGGTGTAAACGTCGTGGAAGCCGCTTGCGCCGCCTTCGGGCACAAACCAGGAACCAAGGTGCACCATGGAGGTGCGAAACCCGTCCGGAAAACTGATGCTTCCCTGTTCATCTACGTACGGTGAAAAATCGTCATCCGCCGCGATTGCTGATAGCGACAACCCCGCGATGATCACCGACGCGGCGCCAATACCAAAAGACCGGGCTTTACTCATCATTACTTTTCCTCCGATAAGTCAGATCGCTTGCCGCCGGTCCCGTCCTCACCTGCTGCCTTTCCTGCCCGTAACACCGGGTAGTACTGAGTGAAAACCCAGTCATCGGCCGCGGCACCTGCGTGACAGCCGTTGCACGACTCTGCCGGAAATGCCTTGGCCTCTGTCGCCAGGGTTTTAAGGTCTGGCGTCGAAAAACTGTAGTAAGCCCAGTTACCGGGCTCGTCCGGAAAGTGCTTCTTGCTCTTGATCGTGGCTTCCAGGCCAATAAAGTCACCCTGGAAATAACCGTTGCCGCTGACGGCGGCTTTGCTGCCAACGCTGACCAGTTCCTTCATAAGGATCGTGCCCTCACGAAACTCGCCGGTCTTCTTCCAATGCGCCCAGCTTTCCGGATCAATATAGACATTGTGATGCTCGGGAAACGCGGCCTTGCCGTCGTTGAGGTCGTTGGGCGTGACCGGTGTGCCAACGTATACCCACTCGCGAAACCCGGTCGGACGCTCCAACAGACCGTCATTGATCGTGAAATACTCCTCAGCCATCGCACTCGCAGCAGCGATTGCTAGAATCAGCCCCAATGTGGCCCTGGAAACCGTGGATAATGTGGTGGTGCGTTTGAACATTTTTACTCTCCCGTCGATTCGGTACGCATCAATTGATGCAACCTTTCTGATGCGGCCTATAGTAGGAGACAACACCTTTAATCCACGTAGCCTGGAGGATCATTCGAGTGCCTGAGCGACTCAAACAGGGGCCAACATTTGATGTGCTGGGGGACGTCCTTGAAACACTGCGTTTTCGCGGCTCTGTATTTTTTCGCTCGGATCTGGCCGCACCATGGGGCATGTCCCTGTCGGAAATGGGTATTCCCCGCTTTCACATCATGTTGTCCGGAGAATGCTTCATCGGTTCCGACGCCCACGATGCAACAAAAGCAGAGGAAACGGACATCGTCATGCTGCCGAACGGGAGTTCCCACTGGATCGCCGACAAACCGGGTCGTGAACTGGTCCCCAGCGCTCAAGCGGGCAAGGCCTGTGAACTGGGCAATCCGCTATTTCAAAAAGGACAGATAACGAATCGTCTGATGTGCGGGTTCGTGCACTACGATCAGGGAGCGTCGCATCCAATACTCGACGCATTGCCGGAGATGATGCATTTCTCGATGCTTGAATCGGCCGGGCCCATCTGGTCAATCGTAAAATTGATCGATGCTGAAATGCAGGGCAGCCAGAATCCTGGCAGTCGCATTGCTGACCGACTGACCGAGGTGCTGTTTCTGCAACTACTCAACCACTACGTTCGTGAGAATGAAGACGAATCCGGGTTTCTAGCCGCACTTCGTGATCGGCGAGTTTATCGTGCTCTCGCGCTCATTCATCAGGAACCTGAGTTTGGCTGGACGCTGATGTCGCTCGGCGAACGAGTCGGCATGTCACGAGCGACATTGGTTCGACGCTTTCAGGAGGTTATCGGTGTCGCGCCAATGGCCTACATCGCCGATTGGCGCATCATGAAGGCACACAATCTGATTAAGTACTCTGCAACACCTTTCGAGCTCATTGCGGATGCCACAGGTTTTGCGTCCGCACGAACGTTGAGCCGTGCATTTCAGCGTCGATATGGTTGCACGCCGAATGAACTAAGGCGGTCAACGAGTGAGTTGTGAACACTCAGGTATTTCGCCGAGTACGTTGAATCGGTTAGGGTGCCGCGGTCGGGAACTCTATATGGATGGCGCTGCTTTAGCTTTTGAGCGGCGCAAAAAGAACAGGCCACCATAGAGAACTATCAGAAGCCCAGGCAGTACGCTCATCGCTCGTATGGCCTCTGTGCCAACTGTGTTGTCGAGGATTCTGCCCATAACGGGCAATACTGCCGCGATCGAAAGCGTTCCTAATCCACCCATGATGGACAGACCGAACGCGCCGCTCTGCGGCAGGTTCTCCGATATAAACGCGAGCGTCGTCGGCCAGAAAAAAGTAACGCCAATTGCGAATATCGCGGCGGCCACGAAAACGAACGACCCTGACGCATTGGCCAGCAATTGCATACCAACGAATGAGAATATTGCCGAGAACCACAGCATGCCGACTGTGCTCGTCTTCGCTTGAATTGGTCCTGCGTAGGCGCGACCAATGATCATGATGCCGTTAATGAAGGCCAGCACCAGTAGTGCATTGACGCCCGTTGATGCCAACAGAGACTCAATGCGCTGCGTAGTACCTACTTCGGTCGCTGCGGACAACATCATGCATGCACCAATAAACAAGTACAGGGGCGTAACCAGGCTCTGCAGAGCGTCGGTCGTGCTGACGCCCATTTCGACGCGCTCCGTTAGCGGAAAAGACTGACCCCGGAACAGATAGCCGTAGATGGCGAGCGGGATAAACAGCGTTGCAACAAGAACCTGCCAGCTGAGCGCGGCCAAATCCATAAAGACGTAGCCCAGTATCGAGCCGATGACGATTCCCGCCGGCCACCAAAGATGAAATCGATTGAGCATTTTCGTTTTTTGCTGCGGATACATGCTCGCAACGAGCGGATTGCAAACTGCCTCGACCATGCCGTTGCCAAGCCCCATGAAAACCGTAGCCAGGAATAATGATGTCTGATCGGTCGCCAGCAGAGTGGTAACGATCCCGATTGCATGCAGAATGAGGGCCATCCACATGCCCTTCTTCATTCCCAGATAATCAACGATCGGGCCACCGACAATCATTGCGATCGTGAAGCCCCAGAATGCCGGCATGAACGCGTAGCCAATTTGTTCGAGGGTCAGGCCAACGCCAGCCGGGCCAAATACGGTCTCGAGCCTTGCTCGGATTGCGAAAGTCATGGCAGTAAGCACGAGCGCTATGCAGCTGGCAGCGAACAACCGCCGTTCGTTGATCTGACCCATGGCATTATCCTCGACGTCGCTTTTTATTCTTTTTGTTCGGAGTGCTCCCGCCAGAGTCATCCTTGATCCAGACCATATCGTATGGCAACGGTTTAATACAGAAAGGAAGCGGCCTGCGTGCGACCGCCCCAACTGGCTACGGTGGAGGCGTCAGTCTGCGATGCTTATTGAAACCGACCACAGAGCAATCTAAGTTCCGTGGTCGCTGGCCAAACCGTTGGCATACGCGAGGTCGATGGCCAGGTCGGGCTGGTCAGCTTCTTAGAGTGTGATCTGGGATACTTCGATAAAGAAAGAGGCCGGTCGAACCAGGTCCCTCACGATTCGTGCCGGAACAAGGTGTAAGTCATGTGACCGGAGCGGACCTCGATGCGTTCTTGAATCGCCCTGTGAAAAGGCATCACGACAGCCGCGGTTGGATAGCCATTCCATTCATAGTCCTTCACGTTTGGAAGTCGCTTGATGTAATTGGACTCGCACACGAAAACTCAACTCGAACTTTTCGCTACAACAATTGCGGTTCCTGTCTATATATTGAAGCGATTTCGTGTACATTGGCGCTATGACGGCGGCCGCTCGTACGCGCATGGTAAGGCTATTAACCCGCATCGCGATCAGCGCCGCTGCGCTCGTGATTTTCGCGATGCACGTCGCCAGCAGTCCTCGCTTTGAAATTGTCGATCGTATTGAGAATTACCTCTACGATCTTCGCATTCGCCTGACGATGCCGGGCACAGTCGATGACCGCATCGTAATTATCGACATAGACGAGGCAAGCCAGCTCGAACTCGGTCAATGGCCGTGGCCAAGGCAGACACTCGCACGCCTTGTCGACCGTCTGTTCGATGACTACGAGATCAAGGTTCTGGGCATGGACGTTCTTTTCGCCGAAGCGGAAGAAACGTCGGCAGACCGACTGCTGGACGAGTTGATCAATGGCAACCTGCTGAGCCCCCCCGAATTTCGCGAGCAACTTGAACAGCTGCGAACGATGTCGAATGGTAATCTCGCGTTCGCGGAGTCGCTAATCGCGCGTGACGTGGTTACAGGTTTCGTGTTCAAGGACTCGATTGGTGACAACGAACCTGAATTCATCGGCTCGCTACCGGCGCCTGTCATTTCTGCCGACGATCTGCGTGATATCGACGTGCCATTTGTCAAAGCACGGGGCTACACCGGTAGCCTGCCCGAACTGCAGGCCAATGCGGTCGACAGTGGCTTCTTCGATTCACCGTTAATTGACTCCGACGGCGTATTTCGGCGAGCGCCCCTCGTACAGCAATACAAAGGCGACCTGTATCCCGCGCTTGCCCTGTCTGTTGCTCGCGTCGCGCTCGGGTCGCCCGGCGTTGGACTGAATTTTGCGGAGACCGGCGACAATAAACTGTCCGGTATCGAACTCGAGACCTTTCAGCTCGGCGACCTGCAGATTCCAGTGAACGAGCAGGTTGCCGTCTTCATTCCCTTTCGCGGGCCGCAGGAAAGCTTTCCATATATTTCCGCACGTGACGTTCTCAATGGGACCGCGTCACATGCTGTACTCGATGGCCGAATCGCATTATTGGGCGCAAGTGCGGCCGGGTTACTCGACTTGCGATCGACGCCGGTCGGACAGCGTTACATTGGCGTAGAAGCGCACGCAAACCTGGTTGCCGGGCTGATCGATGCCAGAATCCGCAAGCAGCCGGCATACTCGAATGGTCTGGAGCTGTTCTTGCTATTCATCGTAGCGATTCTTGCTGCATCAGTTTTGCCGCGCCTGTCTCCTATCAGTGCACTCGCTTTCACAGCGCTCACAATTGCAGTGCTAGTTGCAGTAAACCTGTGGATGTGGACTTCACTCATGCTCGTTGTGCCGATCGCATCCTTACTTGGCTACACCCTGGTTACCGCGTTCCTGCAAATGACCTACGGTTTTTTTGTCGAGCAACGCAACAAGCGCCACCTGTCGCAGATATTTGGACAATACATTCCGCCGAAACTCGTTGAAGAAATTGACTCAAGCGGCACCGAAGTTTCACTCGAGGGCGAGACGCGCGAAATGTCGGTGCTGTTCTCAGACGTGCGCAGTTTCACGAGCATCTCCGAGGGTCTCGATGCACGCGAACTCACGCAAATGATGAATGAGTTTCTGACCCCGTTTACACGTGCTATCCAGGAACACCGCGGCACGATCGATAAATATATGGGCGACTGCGTAATGGCGTTCTGGGGGGCCCCGCTTACCGACGAGCAACATGCCCACCACGCCGTTCTGACGGCATTCGACATGCTCGAAGCCGTTACCAGCCTGGATGACGATTTCAAAAAGAAGGGGTGGCCACCAATCCGCGTCGGCGTTGGGGTTGCAAGCGGCAACATGAACGTTGGCAATATGGGCTCGGAGTTTCGTGTCGCCTACACCGTAATGGGCGACACAGTAAACCTTGGCGCACGCCTCGAGGGTCTGACCAAACAGTACGGCGTGGACATCATCGTCAATGATCGCACCCGACAACTCGCGCCCCGGTTTGCTTACCGTGAGCTTGACCTCGTTCGAGTCAAAGGAAAGCAAGAGCCCGTATCTATCTTTGAGCCACTCGGCTTCGCCGCCGAATCGTCGGCAGAACTGCGGCGCGAACTCGCCGCCTACGAGCAGGCGCTTGCCCACTATCGCGCCGGGGATTGGTCATCGGCGCAACATAAGTTCCGGGACTTAAAGGAAAGAAGCGACACAGTTCTATATAATGTGTACCTTGATCGCATCGCACGGTTCATTGAGAAACCTCCGGCGTCCGACTGGGACGGGGTATTCGATCATTTGAGCAAATAGTTAAGAATGGCCCGCCTTACATTTCGGGGGATGTCGAACAAATGATGGCCGCACGAAAATTCATGGCCGGCCTCGCCTGCCTTGGACTGTTGATTGGTAATGCGGCGCCGAGTATTGCGACCGCGCAGGAATCAGACACGTTTGAAGTCGCTGCCGACAGCGATACGCAACAACTCTTGCGCGACGCCGAATCAAGATTGGCGCTCGGCGACAGTGCCGGCGCATACACGTTACTCAGCACACGCGAAGAAGAGTTGGCCGGCAATGCTCTTTTTGACTACCTGCTTGGCGTCGCAGCGCTCGATAACGGCTACCTAAGCGAAGCAATTTTCAGCCTGAGACGCGCCATCGCGGTCGAGCCCGGTTTCTCGGGCGCACGCATGGAACTTGCACGCGCGTACTTCGAATCTGGCAGCTACGGTCTCGCCCGCCCGCTATTCAGTGCACTTCTGAATGAGAACCCGCCGGCCGGGGTTAGCGACGTTATCAACTCATACATCACAATTATTGACGGTACACCGACGGTCGTATCTTCACGATTCAGCCCGTTTGCCGAATTCATCGCCGGGTACGATACGAACGCCACCGGCTCGACTGACAAGCAGCAGTTCCTCGGGTTCACGCTGAACCCGAACAACATCGCAATCGAATCACCGTTCGTCGAGATCGGACTCGGCTTCAACTGGTCGATACCCAGGAGCAACCAGTTCGCCTGGTATCTCGGCGGGCGCGCCGGTACACGCCACAACCCCGATGCAGGTTTCGTCGATCCAGCTATCCTGAGCGGCCTCGGCGGATTCTCCTGGCAACGTGGCGCCGGCTTCGGGCGGCTCGGCATCGAAGGCTATTGGGCCTCGCTCGATGGTGATTCCAATTCGGCTTACGGCGGCGTCGATTTCCTGATCGGACGACGTCTGGGCCCCAGCTGGGAGCTGACACTCGGTGCCCGCGGCGGGGCAAATCGCTACGATGAGTCAATAGAAGTACTCGATGTCAATCGGTTCCTCGGCACCGCCGGGATCGCCTACCGCTTCGCATCGACCGGCTCTATTGGTCTCGAGCTCATTGGCGGCAGCGACAACGCACAAGAACAAGGCTCTCCCTACGGAAATTCCAAGGTCGGTGGGCGGCTCAGCCTGAATGCCCCAATGGGCCAGCGAACGTTCCTGTTCGCGTCTGTTGGTTCGCTCGAAAGTGACTTTGACGGCTTGTTTTTTGGCAGGCCGCGAAAGGACACGCAGGCAACCGCGATTTTGCAAGTGGAGTTTCGTGATGTATTTACCCAGGGACTATCGCTGCTTCCCCGCCTGCGATACGTCGATAACGATTCTGATGTTTCTTTGTATAAGTATGACCGGACGGAAGTCGGTCTAATGCTCCGGTGGGCACCACAATGAATAGGGCAATATTGAGATTACTGTTTGCGACCTCGATGATTTCGATCGCGTTGCCCGTCGTTGCCGATGACGCAGGCAGTGTTATCTTCGCAAAAGGCTCTGTGAGTGCCGAGCGAGAGCCACCGGCACCGCTCGTGAAGGGAGACACGGTACTTACCGAAGACACGGTAATCACTGGAGATGCGTCGCGCGCACAACTATTGATGCTGGATGGCGCCAAAATTGCCATTCGTCCCAACAGTCGCCTGACCATCGTCGAGTTTGTTCATGAATCCGCGCCGTCAGCAACCGTGACCACTACGAATGACAAGAGCGTCATTAGCCTGGTCAAAGGCGGATTCCGGACCATAACCGGTGCAGTTGGCAAAGACGACGAAAGCGCCTACGAGGTGCGCACTCCGGTAGGCGTTCTCGGCATCAGGGGCACTGATTATTCGGCCGTTTTTTGTAACCGTGATTGCAACTGGGCACCGGGCCTCACGCCCGGGGCGACGATACCGGACGGCCTGTACCTTGGTGTCAACGAGGGCAAAATTGTATTCGCAACATCGACCGAGACCATCGAACTTTCTGCGGGCGAATACGCGTTCATTCCGTTGCGCACGCCACGCCCGGAGCGTCTGAATCAGCCACCACCGGTATTGCTGGACGACAACGACCTTCTGTTTGACGCGGCAGGCAATGCTCTTTCTACCCGCCCGGCTGGCAGCAGTGCGGCCAGCGGTTTCGATGCGACGCTGGGCACAAGACGCAGTCCCGATTCGAGCGCGCCTCGACCCGGTGACTCCGATCCCAGTGATTCCGACAACGAACGGCCACAGGATGGACGCTATTACGTCGACGCACCAGCGCAACAGGTCATCGCGACGACTCCCGATGGCACGGAAATAGACATCACGTCAGGCTCACTGCCGCAGCAAACCAACCCGAGAGCAATCAGTTATTCCACCGCTCCTGTTGGTGCCATCAGTCCAGTCTGGGCTGCGACATTCGACAATGCGGCAGACGAAATTCAACTTGATGGCAGCAACAATCTCGTTGGGTTCCTGAACCTCTATCCTGGTCGCGCTGTATCGGACATCGCAAATTTCGATATCGGCACATCGAAAATGACGGACACCGGCTTCGACTCAATGACCGCGATGCGCTGGGGGCGCTGGTCGGGGGGGATGGCGACCATTACGCTCTCGGACGGCTCCGATGCCAGCCAGGATTTGAGCGCCCAAAGCCTGCACTGGATATCAGGTCCGGCGGGCGCGCCGCCGGCGATGCCGGTGACGGGCGTCGCGACGTATTCATTGGTCGGCTCGACCGCTCCCACAAACAACGTCGGTGACACAGGCACGCTTGGCAGCGCGACTTTCGTTGCCGACTTCCTCGCGCAACGGGTGATGAGCACACTGAACATCGACATCGCCGGATCGAACTGGCGGGCAACAGGCCAGGGCGACATCGGCATGGGTGCAGATCCGGAACTGCCAGCTCACCTGTTCAGCGGCAACTACACTGTAACCACAGATGGAGAGACGGGTGGAGCCGGCATATTTTCAGGGTTCTTCTCAGAACCCGGCCCGAGTTCGGATCCGACGTATCCAGGCGGCGCCGGGCTGACCTACAGTTTGCAGGACCCCCAGGGGGCCAGCACGGTATCCGGTGCCGCAGCATTCGGTAATCCGTGAGCCTTGAGCTTGTTATCGTCGGCGGCGGACCGGCAGGGCTAAGCGCCGCCGCGCATGCCAAAGCGCTTGGACTGGACTACATGGTGCTCGAATCGAGTGCCGCGCTCGCAAATACGATTCAGCGATACCAGAAAGGCAAACACGTCATGGCCGAACCCGTTGTCGTGCCACTGCGCAGCGACCTCGAGTTTGCAGCCGGCACGCGCGAAGCCGTCCTTGGTGGCTGGAAACGTGGGATCGACGATGACGGTGTCGCTGTACGTTACGGCGCAGAAGTCACGGCAATAGGCGGATCGGCACCGCAGTTCACAATAACGCTCGCCAGTGGCGACACGCTCACTGCAGCCAATGTCATCCTGTCCATCGGCCTGCAGGGGAACCCCCGCAAGCTTGGCGTTGACGGTGAAGATGAGCCGTTCGTGCAGTACACGCTTGATGATCCTGACGAATACCGTGGTGAGACAATCGTCGTCGTCGGCGCCGGCGATGCGGCAATCGAAAATGCGATCGCTTTGTCGAGACAAAACACGGTCATAGTCGTTAACAGGCGCGATGAATTTGCGCGCGCGAAAGACGGCAACCTGAGTCTGATTACGCGCGCTATCGACGACGGGTCGATTAATTGTTTTTTCAACACGAACGTCGCGAGTGTCGAGTCAGGCCTGGCCATCAATCTTGCAACGGATACCGGCGAAACGCGTGTTGAATGCAACCGGGTCATCGCCCGTCTGGGTGCGATACCGCCGCGTCGCTTCGTCGAGTCCTGTGGCGTCGAATTCCCGAGCGACGACCTGACAACGCTGCCCGAACTTTCGAATCGATACGAATCAAACGTCGAGGGCCTGTATATCATCGGCGCACTCGGCGGCTACCCATTGATCAAGCAGGCGATGAACCAGGGTTACGAGGTCGTCGAATTCATCAAGGGCAATGACATCCTGCCCGCCGACCACGGCATTCTCGAGAATAAGTTTCAGCCCTTGCCATTCGACGCAGGTGTCGACGAGACGCTTGATCTTATTCGCGAACGCGTGCCCTTGTTTGCCGACATCAACGGTCTCGTCCTGCGCGAACTCATACTCTCGAGCGATCTGTTGACACCAGATTCGGGTGACATCGTTTTCAGGAAAAATGATTACACAAATTCCTTCATTTCGATCGTCGACGGAGAAGTCGAGGTTGAGACTGAAAGCGGCAAGTCGGTCCTGCTGGGTGCCGGCGAGTTTTTTGGCGAGATGAGCCTGCTATCCGGGCGCAGGCGTTCCGCGACCGTACGCGCCGCACGAAAATGTGTACTGCTCGAATCGCCCCGCCGCGACATCGTCAAGCTCATGAACTCGTACGAACGGGTTCGCAATATCATTGACCGTCACTTCATTGTGCGTACTCTGCGCGGCGGTCTGGCGCCCAACCAGGCAAACGATGAGCTCGAGGCGATTGCGAAGCAGGCCGAATTGAGGTCGTTCAGGGCTGGTGATGTCCTGTTCGAAGAAGGTGCTTCCGCCGATGGCCTGCACCTGATTCGCAGCGGCTCGGTATCCGTATCCAGGAATATTGGCGGGCGTCACATTGTGACATCCTATGTTGCTGCCGGTAACTACGTCGGGGAGATGGGGCTCGTAGGTCAAACGGCTCGATCGGCAACCGTGACGGCGACGGTAGCAACGGAGTCCGTGTTCCTGAGCTCCGCGGTGTTCCAGTCCATGCTGTCAAAAAACACGGGCATGCGTGCGAGCGTCCAGTCCACCGTCAAGAAACGTCTGAGCGAGAATCTTCGCGTCGAGTCTGCACCCGAGGCTGGTGATCTCATTTCATTCCTGATGCAGCAAGGACTCGGTGAGGCCACTGATGTGCTGCTCATTGATGAATCCTTGTGTATCGGGTGCGACAACTGCGAGAAGGCGTGCGCCGAGACGCACGGCGGTACATCCCGGCTCGACCGTTCCGCCGGACCATCGTACGCACAGGTACACGTGCCGACCTCATGCCGGCACTGCGAAGACCCACATTGCATGAAAGATTGCCCGCCCGATGCGATCCGCCGCGCGCCGAATGGCGAGGTGTACATTCAGGACAGCTGCATCGGTTGCGGCAACTGCGAGAAAAACTGCCCCTATGGCGTCATCCAAATGGCCAGCGAGAAAGAACCAGCGCCGGGTTTGCTCGGTTGGTTGCTAACGGGTAGCGGCGCCGGCCCCGGTGAGCGCAAGCCGCTGGATGCGTCCAGCGCGGCGAAAAAGGCCGTTAAGTGCGACATGTGCAAGGATCTTTCCGGCGGCCCCGCCTGCGTGCGTGCCTGCCCGACCGGCGCTGCTTTGCGAATGAGCCCTGCCGAATTCGTCAACCTGGCTCGCAAGGCAAGCTGAGGCCGCGCGTGCACGAATCGATACTCGCATTTCGTAAACGACGCTATCTCTGGGTAGCTTTACTGCTCGTCATGTTGTGCCTCGTGGCTTACTGGATCGACGATCCTCAGGAACCTGCAAACGGCGGAACGGTGCTTGGCTACACGCTCGGCACGCTGGGCGCGTTGTTGATCGTCTGGCTGACCTGGTTCGGAATCCGCAAACGACGCTATGCATCGACACTCGGTACAACTCAGGGCTGGCTCAGCGCGCACGTCTATCTGGGCATGGCGTTGGTCGTCGTCGTATTGCTGCACACAGGATTTCAGTTCGGCTGGAATATCCATACGCTTGCCTTCGTCCTGATGATTCTCGTCGTCACAAGTGGCGCGTGGGGCGTGTACAGCTACATGAAACATCCCGAGCGCATTAGCGAGAACCGCGATGGCGCCAACAGAAATGATTTGCTTGATCAACTTGACGACATAGACCGACGCAGCCGCAAGATCGCGACCGGTTTACCCGAGCAGTACCGCGATGTTATTGACAGTGGAGTGCGGCGCACTCAACTCGGCAGCTCGTTGTGGGAGCGGCTCCGCGGTCGTGACAATTCACAGCTTGTTTTGCCGAAGGGCTCCGGATCCGGCGTCGTTGCGAACGCCGGCCAAGAGGCCGCACTCGACTGGTTTGCAGAGCAGCAATCAATGGCCAGCGACCCGGTTGACGCGGCAAAAGTCAGTGAACTGTCGGCGCTGCTGCGAAACAAGCGAAAACTATTGCGGCAGCTAAAAGAAGATATGAGGTTACAAGCGGCCGTCGAAATCTGGCTGTACGCGCACGTTCCGCTGACGGCCGGCTTATTGATGGCCCTCGCCGCCCACATCATTACGGTCTTCCTGTACTGGTGATGCAATGAAAACGCTGATCAAATTCATTACCTCGAACGCGGCGGGCGGCAGCGAGACCGTCGATAAGTACGTCGATTTGCCCATTACAATAGGCCGCGCCACGGACCAGGTGTTGCACCTCAAGGACCGCAGGGCACGCTTGCAGCACGCGGTAATCGACGGGGAAATCGGAGACATCCGAATTTCAACGACCGCACTTGCCGGGGTCACGGTTAACGGCAGCTCTACTCGTGATGCGAAGCTTGCTGTCGGCGACAAGATCGAGGTTGGTGCGAATATCCTGACCGTAATTGCGCCACCTTCCGATGCGCGGTTCGCAATCACGTTCGAACTGGACAAGGATCTTGTCGACTCGACGACTACCGAATCCTGGAGTGACCGGCCGCAGGATCTAAGCGGTTGGGGCAAGCGCAGATTGTCGTGGGCCCTGGCCGGGGTCGTTTTTGTTTTTGCGCTCGCGTTACCCGCGCTCTCGTTGCTCGACGGCGCGAGCGGCATTACGCGCAGCACCCCACTACCCGACGACAGCTGGTGGCTCGCCGGGCCTGTGCACAGCGCGCATTCTTCGGTGAGCGCGGAGTGCGAGACTTGCCACGTCGACGCTTTCCAACGCGTGCCGGATGCCGCGTGCACTGAGTGCCATACGGTCAGTCGACATGTCGTCGATACTGGCACGGCAGTTATCGGCGATCGACGATGCGCTGCCTGTCACCTCGAACATAATGAGCCGCCACAACTCGTCAAACAGCACCAGGGATTGTGCGCCGATTGCCATTCTGATTTACCCGACACCATTTCACTGCAACCCGCACAGGACTTTCTCGACAATCACCCTGATTTCAAGCTGAGCCTGCTATTGCCGGTTGATACCGGGGATGGCCAGGTCGACTGGCAAATCGAGCACCGGGTTCTGAAGGATTCGCTGGATGCAGATCGATCCAACCTTCGCTTCAATCACAAAGCGCATCTCGCCGAAGATGGGATTATCACGCCCGAGGGCAAGCGCACAATTGAATGCGCCGAATGCCACGAACCGGAACCGGGTGGCGCAAGAATGCAGCCCGTCACAATGGACCAGCACTGCAGTAGCTGCCATACGCTCGCTTTCGATCCCGACGATCCGTCAAGGGTCGTGCCACACGGCGACCCTGCTGCCGTCGTGCAAACGCTCGTCGAGTACTACAGCGCTCGACTACTGGGTGACGATCCCGATGCCGTCGAGCAGCGCGTGCGCCGGCCGGGTCAAAGCCTGACGCGTGAAGATCGCAATCGCGCGGCAACGGAAGCGAGGAAACAGGCGCTCGAAGTGGCCGCGGATCTATTCGAGCGGCGTACCTGCGTCACCTGCCACGAGGTAACGCGAACAGCCACCGATGAAGATGTTCCCTGGCAGGTGTTGCCCGTTCGGCTTACCGATTCGTTCTATCCGCATGCAAACTTCTCGCACGCGGCACACGACACCGAGGTCACGTCTTGCGAAAGCTGCCACAGGGCGGGTGAATCCGAGTCGTCACACGACGTACTCATTCCTGTTATCGACGATTGCCGCGCCTGCCATGGCAGCGCGATAGCCCGGCGAAACGATAGCTCACAGATCCCAAGCACCTGCATCATGTGCCACAATTTTCATTTCGAAGCCAAAGGTGAATACCGGTGACCGTTCGGGTCGCCTTGCTTCTGGTTGTTTGTTTCGTACTATCTGCCTGCGGCAGTGGCTCCCGCCCACAGCCGGCAGGGGTGGACAGCAGCACACCGGCAACGGGCTGTTCGGGAAACTGCGCAGACACACCTGCAAACCTGACTATTGCGGATGTTGAAGCCGTGATCGCACAGGCGGTTGCTGAAGCACAGGCACGCAATGTCAGTGCGACGATTGCGGTTGTCGATCGCGTCGGTAACGTTCTCGGTTTGTTTCGAATGAACGGTGCGCAAATGTCAATCACCATCGCATCGCCCGGGCCCGCTGTCAGCGGCGGGCTTGAGAGAGTCAACATTATCCCGGACAGCCTCGCCGCAATTTCCAAGGCGGTCACAGCCGCTTACCTCTCGACCGAAGGCAATGCATTCAGCACCCGCACGGCGAGCCAGATTGTGCAGGATCACTTCAACCCGCTCGACAACCAGCAACCTGCCGGCCCGTTGTTTGGCGTTCAATTCAGCCAGCTTCCCTGTTCAGATCTGCTGGCCAGATTCTCAGGTGGCGCCCCTGCAGCGGGCCCGCATCGCTCGCCCCTTGGTCTGGCTGCGGACCCGGGCGGCTTGCCTTTGTATAAGGCCGGCACTCCCGTCGGTGGGATCGGTGTAATCAGCGACGGGCTTTATTCTTTCGATCCCGACATTTTCGATATCGACATTGATAACGACGAGGCCATTGCGCTCGCAGGCAGCAACAGCCTGGCGGCGCCGGGCGAGCGTCGTGCAAATGTAATTGCCGTAGACGGCCGAACACTGAGGTTTAGTGACACGACAAGCGAAGACCTACTAACCGACCCTGCATCGGCGCCAGCATTCGCCACCATTAACAACGTCGCCGGCACACTGCTCGCAGTGCCCGGATACACGAACGCAGTCGTAGCTGCCGGGCTCGCGTTCGGACAACCCGCATCCGGTATACGGGCTGATACGCTTGATTACGCCGGACTCGATGCGTTCGTGCTCGTCGACGCAGCAAATACGGAACGCTATCGGCCCATCGCAGGCACGGATGGTGCGGCAGCATTGACGGCGAGCGAGGTTCGAGGACTATTGACCGAGGCTATGACACTTGCAAATCGTATGCGCGCGCAAATTCGCCAGCCGTCCGGAAGCGCCGCTCGTGTTTCAATATCGGTGGTCGATAGCAATGGCGTAATTCTGGGCATTGTGCGTGGTCGCGATGCTCCGGTTTTCGGTATCGACGTAGCGTTACAAAAAGCACGCACGGCGACGTTTTTCTCTTCGGCGGGAGCGGCGGCCGCGCTGAATGGTGTGCCACCGGCAACCTACCTCGATGGCGGCCTGGTCGTGCTTCGCAAGGAGTTTTTGTCGCAATATGTGGTGGCAGTTCGCAACTTCCTTGGTCTGCCCAATGCACTGGCCGACGGTGAAATCGCATTTTCTGACCGCGCTGGTGGCAATATGTCGCGCCCGTATTATCCAGACGGCGTGACAGGGAATCCGCACGGTCCGTTCAGCAAGCAGCGGGGTGAGTGGAGTCCGTTTTCCACGGGACTGCAACTGGACCTCGTGTACAACGCGATAGTCCAGCATGTCGGATTCGTACTCGCAGCTGCCCCGGACGTGCCGCAGAACTGCACCGGAATTGACGGCTTTGACAATGGCTTCGCCGTTGCAGGCGCGATTGCTGCTCTCGCAAACGGTACGCAGGTTTTTCCGGGCAGCGTACCCATATATCGTGGCAACCAGCTTGTCGGGGGCATTGGCGTATCGGGTGACGGCGTCGACCAGGATGACATGATTGCCTTTGTGTCGGTTCACAACGCCGGATTGCAGCTCGGTGGATTCGGCAATGCAGCCGTTACAATTCGCGCTGATAACCTCGTGCCTCAGGGCACTCGGCTCCGCTACGTAAACTGTCCCGTCTCACCCTTCCTGAACAGCGATGAACAAAATGTTTGCAGCGACAAGTAAAAGCCTCGTCGCATGCATCGTCGCGGCATGTTTGTCGCCCGCGAGCGTCGTCGCCGATGGCGGCAGTTCGACTTCGGCCAATTGCCACGCTGTCGATGAACCGCTGAGGCGTCGGCCGGGCGAACCGCCGGTCGGAAAAGAAATTTGCGAGGGCGAAGGTCTCCCGCCTGCAAACTGGAGTGCAATGAGTTCCTTCGCACCTGTTCCAGATCGATGGCGTATCGTGACGTCGCTGGGTTACCCCGAGCGTTGGTGGGACCCTTACAATGGCAATAACGTTCTCAAAGGAGACCGACCGGCATTCGGTAAGGACTGGTTTGTCGCCCTGAACCTGGTTTCTGACACCACGTTCGAGTCACGCGCCATACCCACGCCTGTGCCGGTATCGACATCGACAGCCGGCAATACACTCGACGTGCTGGGGGACCCAGAGCAAACCGCATTCACGCAGAATTTCATAACCGAGTTCGTGTTGTACAAGGGCGAGACAGTATTCAAGCCACCCGACTACGAGATTCGTTTTATACCGGTGTTTAACTTTACGCGCGTCGAGGTCAATGAACCTGGCGCCTTGTTTGTGAATCCGGAACTCGGCACGGTGCGGGACGACAATCATGTCGGGATTCAAGGCCTGTTCGTTGACAAGCATTTGCGCAATGTCGGTGTACGCTACGATTTCGACAGCCTGCGACTTGGCATACAACCGATAACAGCGGATTTCCGCGGCTTCCTGTTCCAGGACAGCGCACTCGGCATTCGCTTGTTCGGAACTCGTGACAACAATCGCTGGCAGTACAACCTGGGTGTATTCCGCCGCATTGAAAAGGATACGAACAGCGGCCTGAATGACCTGGGCGCGGAGGATGCGCTGCGCGACGATGACGTATTCCTGCTCAATGTTTACCGGCAGGATTTTCCGGTGCTCGGATTTACATCCCAGCTCGCGCTTGTGCATAACCGGAACGAGGAAAACGAGCGCCCGCTTGTCGATGCGAACGGGTTCAAGGCTCGACCCTCGGCGATCGGGACTCAGCCATTGCGCAGCTATGACGTGACCTACGTTGGCTACAACGGCGATGGTCATTTCGATCGCTGGAACCTGACGGCATCTGCCTACTATGCGTTCGGCAACGAGCAGCCATCGAAGTTCGCGGAGCTCAAGACTGACATCAGCGCTTTTTTTGCGGCGTTCGAGTTATCACGAGATTTTGACTGGATACGGCTCAAGGGGTCCTTCGTGTACGGCAGTGGCGACGACGATCCTTACGATGACCGATCGACAGCATTTGACGCCATATTTGAAAACCCGTTGATCGCTGGCGCGGATACGAGCTTCTGGATTCGCCAGGCCGTGCCGTTGATTGGCGGCGGTCGGGTCACACTATCCTCTCAGAACGGTCTGTTGAATTCGCTACGCTCGTCGAAGGCGCTTGGGCAATCAAATTTTGTTAATCCCGGTATTGTACTTGCCGGTATTGGCGCTGATTTCGACCTTACGCCAAAATGGCGCGTGTCTCTGAATGCCAACCAGTTGTGGTTTGATAACACCGCGGTACTTGAAGCAGCCCGCAACCAGGGCGGCATCGATCAAAACATCGGCCAGGACCTCTCAATGTTCGTGACTTACCGACCAAGAACATCGCAGAACATTGTGCTGCGCCTGGCTGCGTCGGCGTTGATTCCGGGCGCGGGCTACAAGGACCTGTACGGCAGCGATACTCCTTACTCGATATTGGCAAACCTAGTGCTCGCATACTAATGAGAAACTCTTTCCCACTTCTGCTCCTCTTCATTTCGATTCCTGTTTTGCTGTCGGCCTCGGAGAACGAGAAGGCCCGCAAGATCGACTATCCGGAATACCCGGCCGCGCCCGCAAAACAGGACGCGAGTGCCGCGGATGCCAAGAGCAGCGGATGTATCAGTTGTCACACAGACAGCGATTCGAAATCGATGCACCAGAGTGCAGCGGTCGTTCTCGGCTGCACGGATTGCCACGGCGGAAACGCTGGCGTGCGGGCCGCGTCCACTTCCGACTATGACGATGCGAGAGACGCCGCTCATGTACAACCGCTGTACCCCGAGTCCTGGCACTATCCCTCAAGCGCGAATCCGGAGCGTTCGTACACGCTGTTAAACAAGGAGAGCGCCGAGTTCGTCCGCTTCGTCAATCCGTCGGACTATCGCGTCGCGACCAAAGCCTGTGGTGCCTGCCATCAACCCGTCATCGACGCGAATGTCCGGAGCCTGATGGCAACAGGGGCGATGCTCTGGGGCGGCGCCTCGTACAACAACGGTATTCTGCCGTACAAGAATTACATCCTCGGCGAGGGCTACACACCCGACGGCGAACCCGCAAGGATTACCGGGTCGCAACTGCCGCCGGAAGTAGCGCTGAAATATGGCGTACGCCCTGAGCTCTTTCCGTTGCCCATGTGGGAGTCCGTTAAGCCGGGCGACATTTTCCGTGTTTTTGAAGACGGTGGCCGAAACATCACCACGCTGTTCCCCGAAACCGGCGTACCCAATGTGCTCGGCATGATTCAGCGACTGGAAGAGCCAGGTCGTCCTGATATTCGGCAGTCCAATCGCGGGCCCGGCACGGGCGCCAGGATATCGGTGCCAGTCATTAATATTCACAAGACTCGGCTTAACGATCCGTTCACCTGGTTTCTGGGCACCAATGACCAACCAGGCGACTACCGATCGTCAGGCTGTGCATCGTGTCATGTCGTCTATGCCAATGATCGCGATCCACGGCATTCTGGCCCGTACTCCGTGTATGGACGTGACGGAGAATCCAATTCGGCGGATCCAACCATTCCGCAGGGTCGCTCAGGTCACCCTCTCAAGCACGAGTTCACCCGAGCTATTCCGACCAGTCAGTGCATGGTGTGTCACATGCATCAGCCCAACATGTTTATGAACTCCTACCTCGGCTACACGATGTGGGACTACGAATCTGACGCTCCTTTCATGTGGCCAGAGGAACAGCAGGAACTGTCTGCCGAGGAGCAACGTAAGGTGCTCGATCGGAACCCGGAAGGCGCCGTCGTGCGTGGCAAGTGGGCCGATCTGGACTTCCTGCGTAACGTGACAGATCTGAACCCGCAACTGAACGATACGCAGTTCGCTGACTATCACGGCCACGGCTGGAATTTCCGTGCCGTGCAGAAGCGCGATCTCGAGGGCAATCTGCTGGACGCGGCCGGCAATATCGTCGCGAATGACGATCCCGAAAAGTTTCAAAAGGCCGTCCACCTGTCGTCAATTCATGTCGACAAGGGCATGCATTGCACCGACTGCCACTTCTCTCAAGATAATCACGGCAACGGACATATTTATGGCGAGGTTGCGAGCGCGATCGAGGTTGAATGCAAAGATTGCCATGGCAGCGCAACGGCTTATCCGGACTTGAAAACCTCCGGGCCGGCGGCACCACCCGGCGGCACCGACATGCGGCTGTATAGAAATGCGGACGGCAAGCGCCGTTTTGAGTGGCAGGGCGACAAACTCATTCAGCGCTCCGTAGTAGACCCCGAAATCGAGTGGGAACTCAGCCTGGTTAAAGACACAGTCAATCCCGAGCATGCCGAGTACAACGAAAAAGCCGCACGCGCAAAACTGATGGGCAGCGACGTCAGCACACAGGATTGGGGTACGGACATCCCTTGGCAACAACTCGCACACAAGGACGAAGAGATTGAATGCTATACCTGCCACACCTCATGGATAACGAGTTGTGCCGGTTGTCATCTTCCGATCGAGGCGAACTGGAAAACTGAACGGCACCACTATGATGACGGCGAGACTCGCAACTTCGCGACCTACAATCCGCAGGTTGCCCGCGATGCGATGTTCATGATCGGCAAGCGTGGGCCCACTAACGACAGCAAGATCGCCCCGGTGCGGTCGTCTTCGGCGCTCGTCTTGTCGTCGACAAATGCAAATCGCGAGCGCATCTATGTGCAACAGCCGCCAATCGCGGCCAGTGGCTACAGTTCGCAGGCAATGAATCCGCACTTCCCGCATACGACGCGTAAGACCGAAACCAAGACCTGCAGTAACTGCCACCTGAGTGAAGATGGCGACAACAATGCCTGGATGGCCCAGTTGCTGCTGCAAGGAACCAATTTCGTGAACTTTGTCGGCCTCAATGCCTGGGCGGGACTCGAAAGCGGCGTTATTGCGGCGCAAGTTACGGAATGGGAGGAGCCTCAGGCCGTAATCGGTAGTTACCTGCAGCGTTATGCGTATCCCGACAATTACCGGGATCACGAATCAGCCGGGAGGCAGCTGAAGGGCGCGGTGACGCATAGCGGAGGCGGTGTGTCGTGCCTGCAACTCAGGGGTGAGTATTTGTTTGCCGCCGAAGGGCGACACGGTGTGCAAGTGTTCGATGTCGCCAACGTCGCGAACAAGGGGTTCAGCCAGCGTATCGTTGACGCGCCTTTCTCGAAGCTGGGTCAGAATTCGACGCTTGAGACGGTTGATGCCAGTTGTATCGCGTTGCCGACGAACCAGCCCGTGCACCCGCCACGAAATGAAGGCGACCTGATGCGCGTTGACAATCAGGAACAGGCGTTTCATCCAATCTACAACTACGCTGTGATTACCGACCGCCAGGAAGGACTGATACTGACCAACGTCAACACGTTTGCTGACGGCGACCTGCATAATAATTACCTCGAACGCGCGGTTACCTTTAATCCGGGTAATGCGCTTGCCGGCGCGCGTCACGTCACGTTAGGCGGCCACAATGCATACGTGGTCGCGGACAGCGGGCTCGTGATCGTCAGTCTCGATGATCCGCTTGCGCCGGTCATTCTGGCGACCGTTGCGCTGCAGGACGCACGCGCATCGGCGCTGCAATTCCGTTACCTGTTCGTAACCGACGAGGCCGGGCTTCGGGTTATCGACGTCACCGATCCCGCTGCGCCGGTACTGGACGATGCCCTCGTGCCGATTGGCGACGCGCACCGAATCTATGTCGCGCGAACGTACGCCTACGTTGCGGCCGGCCAACAGGGCCTGGCGATTATCGATGTCTGGAAGCCTCGGGAACCGAAGCTCGTCGAATTCTTTTCGTCGGATGGCGAACTCAACGATACCCGCGATGTCATCGTGGCAACGACCAATGCATCGCTTTTTGCTTACGTCGCGGATGGCGTTAACGGCATCAGGGTTCTGCAACTGACCTCTCCGGAATCGCAACCCGGTTTTTACGGCTTCAGCCCGGCGCCGCGACCGCAATTGATCGCGAGCTATCCGACCGCCAGCGCGGCATTGTCGTTGTCCAAGGGGCTCGACCGCGACCGAGGGGTGGATGAAACCGGCGGACAGATAGCTGTGTTCGGTCGCAAAGGCTCGCGGCCGCTTACGCTCGATGAAATGAAAAGGCTTTACCTCGATGAGGAAGGAAATCCCTGGTATGTGCGTGATGAATAGAGTTGTCCTTGCCACGTTGATGCTCGGAGCAATGTGGTCAGCCCACGCCGAGCTGCCGGATAGAGATGGCTACGTGCACATGGGAGTTGCGACCTGCGCCACGTCCCAGTGTCACGGCTCCGCTATTCCCCAGACAGGGTCTGCCATCATGCAAAACGAGTATGTCACCTGGACGCAGGACGATCCGCATTCGAGGGCCTACGAGGTCTTGAGCAATGACCTATCAAAGGCGATGGCGGCAAGACTCGGAATCGATAGCGCCGACACGGCCAAAATCTGCCTCGATTGCCACGCGGACAATGTCGCGAGCGCCCGGCGGGGGGACAAGTTTCAGCTATCGGACGGTGTTGGTTGCGAGTCGTGCCACGGCGGCGCAGAGAATTGGCTCTCGACACACTACAACACGCCAACCGTCCAACATTCAGACAACCTGGCCGCCGGCATGTACGCAACAGAAAATGTGACAGCAAAGGCGGAGCTCTGCCTGTCCTGCCATCTCGGAACCAGTGACAAGTTTGCCACGCATCGCTTAATGGCTGCCGGCCACCCGCGCCTTGCCTTCGAACTCGATACGTTTACGGAGTTGTGGCGCACTGCCGGACGACAGCCGCATTATCGTGTCGATAGCGACTACGCCGAGCGCAAGGGAGCTGTGAATCATGTTGTCGTCTGGGCGAACGGGGTCATCATCGAATCACGTCAGCGACTCGCCCTGATCTCCGGCGAGTCCTTTGCTGGCAACGCTCTCTTCCCCGAACTCGGGCTCTACGATTGCCATGCCTGTCACCGGTCGATGAAGACGGTGCAGTGGCGGCAACTGCCGCGACACGGTAATGCCGGCCCCGGGTTGCCGTTTCTTAACGACGGTGCGCTGGTCATGAGCCTCGCCCTCGCACGTGCTGTGAATGCAAACGATGCCGACGCACTCGAGCTCGCGATCACCGCGATGCACGTTGCAGGCACTGGGAATGGCGCGGGACTGCGTGAAGCAACAGCTGAAGTCGACGCGATACTCGCCACCCTGCAATCTCGAATTACGCCTGCCGTACTTGCCAGGCGCGAGTCGCAGATTCTGCGCGAACTGCTGGCAACCGGCGCTGAGGGAAACTACCTGGACTACGTGAGTGCCGAGCAGGCTTTCATGGCGGTACAAATGCTCGTATTCGAACTTCACGACAAGTCACTGGAAGACGAACTCAACGCGCTTGGCAACGTGCTCGAGGACGATGAGCGTTATCGGCCAGCTCAATTTGCCCGATTGCTCGCCGCATTGGGTGGCACCCAGTAGTTCAATAAATTGATGGTGAAATCGATGGTGCCGGTGGGAATCGATGGTGCCGGTGGGAATCGATGGTGCCGGTGGGAATCGATGGTGCCGGTGGGAATCGATGG